>JQIA01001428.1_pt1 | contig 12865 bp, 10 predicted proteins | sample 811431 | NCBI WGS metagenome assembly JQIA01 (sample SAMN02998118, study PRJNA258478) | marine sediment metagenome | biome: marine; feature: seafloor; material: sediment; isolation source: oil-polluted sediment collected from 3 locations (0.5 km, 0.7 km and 0.9 km)... | place: USA: Gulf of Mexico ... | reverse complement strand
TTTTTATCGAAATATGTCGATTGCTATTGGATGATTGAAAAAGATATTCAGGATGAACTGCATACGCATCCCCGGCTGAACCCTGACCCAGCCGGTCATTTGATTCTCGCCTCTCCGAACCAGTCCTTTAATTATCAAATCGATGATGATGCAATATCCGGTTACGGCACACATATGATTTTACCCCATAGCCGAACTATCGTTCTCGACCACTCAAAGCCATTTACTATTGTTGGTATAAAATTCCATGTCGGAGCGCTATATTCACTAGGTTTCGAGCCCGATTTACCCTTAACTGACTTGATAACCAGTAATTCTGATCGTTTGCCTCCTGGAATAGAAATTTTTGATAGTACCGCTCTTTTGAAAGAGGCTTCGAACAATATTGAAGCGACATGCCGAATACTTGACTCCTATTTGGAACCCTGGATATGCCACAGCCAAGAGGATAAGCATAGTAAACTAGTGCGTTCTGCGATTTCTATTTTAGAACATTACCCAATTTCCCAAATAGGTCGAGAGTTACATTGCTCACAGAGAACTGTTGAGCGTGCTTTCAGTAGGGTGACAGGTTTAACTCTAAAGCAGTATAAGTCTATGTGTACGTTGGAAGACTTATTAACCTTCCTGTATCAACATCAAGATAGTGATTTGAATTGGAGCGATATAGCTGCTGAGTTTGGGTTTAGTGATCAACCCCACTTCATTCGATATCTTAAATCAGTAATCGGAACTACCCCAGGTCAGTATATAAAACTGCGTGACCTTACCATTGATATATATGGTGACTTTCAATCACATGAATAAAACTGTCGTTTTTGTTCAATCTTTTCTTATCTGTCATCGGCTAACCTTAGATCTCGGTTGATACCACATATCCCTGACAAGCCAGAAGTAGTGATGGACCTATCAGTCCTTAAGATTTTCAAATTATAGGTAAAAAGATGACACATACAATTCGACAATATAAAGAAAGCGATTTAAATGGTGTACTTTCTTCATGGGAGAATGCTTCAAAGGTTGCGCACTCATTTTTAAGTCAGTCGTTTCTAGATCAAGAACGCTACAACATCCCCAATGTTTACTTGCCAAATACAGATACATGGGTGGCAGATATTGACGGCAGGACAGTCGGGTTTATTGCATTGATGGGTAACGAAGTAGGGGCAATTTTTGTAGAGCCTGAATATCATGGCTGCGGTATTGGTTTTGCATTGATGAATAAAGCCCAGGAATTGAACAATAGTCTTGAGGTCGAAGTATTTAAGGCTAACTCCATAGGACGTAAATTTTATTCAAACTATGGCTTCCGTCCTTTACTTGAAAAAGTTCATGCAGAAACCGGTGAGCGGGTAATTAGGTTACAGTTTTATGATTCTCAGGCAAGTAATGCATAAGGCCGTCTAGATAACGTATATTGAAACGTTAGATTGAATATAGCTAAACTATAAATAAATTTAGAACTTGATCATTGTATTTATTATTGTGGAGACAGAAGCTAAGTTCGCGGACTTAGTGGTACACTTTGAATGGAAGAAAATTTTAGTAGAGATCATAAAACGCAAGGAATGGACCTGATTGTCTGTTCATTACGCTGTAATGTTTTAACGAAGGGTCAAGCACCGTGCAAGAATTGATAGATGACTTTATTGCGATGAATCAAGAAGGGCTCGTACTGGAGTTGTGTGAAAAATATTACGACGACAAAGTCCTGATGCTTAATAACGGCACTATTTTCGCGGAGTCTATGAGGGAGTCTTATGAAAAGCAAAAAGGATTTGTAGAGTCTGTAAAAGAATTTGATATAAAACTGATTACACAAATTATAGAAGAAAATTACGCTGAGCTTACTTTCGATTATAAAATGATTGGCAAAAGTTCAAATGTCACAAAGTTTATAGGAAAGCATATTCAAACATGGAAGAACGGCAAAATAATCAAAGAAGAATATGTTTCAATTAGTTAAACATAAGGGCAGTCAATTTCATATTTTTTAGCTTCGAATGAGTAAACATCATAATGAAGTGTCGCCCCAAGTTCGCGAAGAATTCGACTGCCCTTACCAGCTTCAATTTTCTCTGGCAAAGAAACAATTATTTCCTTTTGTTCGTGAAGCTCTCCCCACACTGAATTCAATCTCCTTTGACGCTTACGTTATAGCTGCATATAGTCTATTACAACATCGTTAATGTCTGCACAGTAAAACGCAAGTAGTACTGAATATCAGTATACGAATTTAAGCAAACCTTGGTGGATTATCCTAAAAGATGATCCACCTGCATTACCAACACCTCTAAATATAGTATAGGTAAATGGAACATAGAGCGTCATTGCAGTTTGAAATCCTGCCGTTTCAGTGTTAGTTTTATCCCAATCATTTGTTCCTATGCGTTCTGCAATAAACTCAAACACCCAGTATCTAAGTGTATTTCTGACTTAAAGGTCAAGTAGCTCATCTCGATCGAATATATCTTTCCAGTTTTTAAGATCTATACGTAAATTGATTGAATCATAGACCTCGATAACCCTACTCATCACCGAGTCAGCAATAGCATACGGGTCAAATACAGTCACTTCATTCTCGGCATTATCGTTCAGGCTGTCATTATCTTGATCTTTTGGACATGCAACTTCATCAAGAGACACCAAAGCATTGGTAGCAAATACTCTGCATGACACTTTGCAGCGAATTCACCAGTTCACTCGATGTAATTGATCGCCGAGCGGTGCTAGGTAAAAAGGATATATCAGATCAACTTGCTCATATCCGACAAGCCAATCGCTCAATGCTGAACACACTTATGCAGGAAAAGTGGATATACAAGTGCAGGATCATACCGTGACGATTATCGATACTGGTGAAGGCATCGATATTGAAAAGGTAAATACCTTATTTGAACGAGGTGAAGGTGATGGCAGTAGCTTCGGCCTACACTAAAAGTACGCAGCCGCGATACCAGCTAGCAATGATTCCTAAGTACCAAAATCTGATATTCAGCTATGCTCAAAGAGTGCTACTGAACGTGATCGATTTAGCGTTAACTTTGAAAAGTCTCAAAAGAAAGTATCTGGTTGGAGTTGGCCATAATAGCTAATTTAGCAATGTATAAGTACAAAGCTATTTTCTTCTTTGCATAAAACAAGACTCAACAAATTTGCTATCCAATTACGAGTTATTACCATGAAAAGTATATTTTTATCGCATCTTTGTGACAAAATCATAAAACTGGCAGTCGCCGTGGCGTCGGTTTTGACACTAAATGCTTGCAGTACACAAAGCCTGCAAAGTGGTCAAAATTATTGTTCAGGAAGCGCAAACTATACTGTCATCTTTCAAAGTCAGTGGAGCGCTGTGATACATCCTTCTGATTTTCCTGATAACCCTCATTATTCAAAGTTAGTTGGAGCTGTTCATAATGCAGACTTTACCCTTTGGCAGACTGGGGCCATGGCTTCTTCAGGAGTAAAATATGTTGCCGAACAGGGGAATAATTATGCTATTGAAAAAGAGATTAATCAGGCAATCAAGTTAAAATCTGCAAAAGCCTACATAGATGGTGTCGACATGAAAGTGTCACCGGGCATCGTTCAAACAGAGTTTACAGTTGATAAGCACTTTCCCAAGGTCAGCCTGATTTCGATGATTGCACCAAGCCCCGACTGGTTCGTGGGAGTAAGCGGCCTAAGCCTCTGTGAAAATAATACATGGGTGGTAAATAAAACGTTGGCTTTAAAGGCCTACGATTCAGGCACCGATAGCGGTATAGCGTATACTGCGGAAAATAAAGAGACAGTTCCAAAAACTGCGATATCACTCTTAACCAATGGCATTCACAATGAAAATGGCAAGATTCTTCAAATGGCTACAATAAGCTTCAAGCTGAAAGGTGAATAATGCTAATAAAAATACAAGGGCATATGGGGCAGTTTTGAGATTTCTTGGGGCTATTTAGACTAATAATAAACCAGCGTGTTATAGATTATTTTTTAATAGTTGCAGTACTCGATTTTTTTACTTTAATAAAACATAGATGGCAATGGCTTCCCTTTGTCGCAACTAAATAACAACTATAATAAAACGAATACAATATGAACCAAAAAAATAAAGAATCATCCATCCCAGTCCTTCCACAACATACAACACCAGAAGAAAAAGCACAGAGGGAGTATCTACTTGCTTTAGCTAGAACCTCTTACAATTATATGTTTTCCTATCTTGAACCGGTGCCATTATCGGCTGACCTTCCTAAGGGGGAAGCGTTCAGCTTAGACTATGAAGTACAGGTATTAAAAACCTTTGTACCGATGGCTGAAAACTTTAAGAACGTTATTGCCAAGTTACTTGAGAAAGAACTGGCAGATGATATGCCGGAAAAAACCTTTAAAGACATTGAGCAATCCTTTGATAAGTTGAAACAGGAAATAAGTATACTGCACCCTGAAAGAGACTTAGAAAACCTCAAAGCACTCATGCATAGCTTATCTGAATTACCTGGCGCAATTAAAAATATAAATAATGTACCCAAAGATGTTGAAAAAATAGTTACTGGCCTAGCTGAAGTTTTCGCAGAATTTGAAAAGGAAGGACCTACCGCTTTCTTGAAGTCTGCAATGTTTGACTTGCTAAGTACAGAAAAAGGACGCGATTACTTGCAGGCTCACTCATCCGAGGATTATAAAGCGATATTTGATACGCTTGAAATGCCGCAGACGCTTACCGTAGAACGTAAGCCCTGGATGGAAAAGAACTCAGAACCCTATGAGCAGGACTGGTTTTTTGGCTACTTACAAATTGGGGGATTCAATACCACTAATTTACGCGGTGTTGTACTGGATAATAAGGGCCACCAGAAAGCCAATACGCTTACCGATTTGCAGGAAAAGTTTCCTATTACGGATGCCATATTCCAACAAGAGATCGAAAACAGTGAATTAACGCTCCATGAAGCTGCGCGGCAAAACAGACTGTTTGTCGTTGACTACGCGATGATGGAGGGTGCTGTTTCGGATAAGCTCAATGGTCAGCAACGATACCTAGCTTCGCCCATCGCGCTATTTTATTGGAACCCGAATCCACCAACAGGCTACCCTACAGGTACAGGCGCCCTCCAACCCATTGCGATTCAATTAGGACAAAAATACGACCAGGATGAAACACCTATTTTTACACCCAAGGACGCGTCAGATGCCAACGATGCGAACGGGTTCAAATGGAAGGTCGCCAAATACATTGTCAATGTGATGTGCGCAATTCAGCACGAATCTGTTGCGCATTTGGGCGACTGTCACCTCATTGTTGAACCTGTTATTGTTGCTGCCCATCGACAATTATCTGAGTCGCATCCTCTTCTTAAATTATTGACGCCCCATTTCCGGTTCACCATTAACATCAACGATACGGCTATTCATAGCCTGATCGTTCCCGGAGGTACGGTTGCGACGAATGTAGGTCCATCTATAGAATCAACCCTAGGTTTGGTTGCGAAAGCCCATGAAGCTTGGCGATGGGATGAAAACAACCCCGATAATTTATTTAATCTGCGAGGCATAGATAAGTTACCTTCATTTCCATTCAGAGATGACACACTGTTATTGTGGGAAGCAATTCAAGCATATGTCTCAGCCTACCTAAAAGTCTATTATTCATCAGACGCCGATGTCATCGCAGATGATGAACTTCAATCGTGGATTCATGAAATGACCTGCCCTACTTATGCTGGATTCAAAGGTATGGGTGGGCTCAAGAGCACTGGAGATAAAGACAAGCCGTTTGCCATTGATTCGCTGAAGTATCTGATTCAAGTTATTTCACAAATTATCTATATTGCAGGGCCTCAGCATGCTTCGGTAAACTATGCGCAGTACCCATTAATGTCTTTTTCGCCAAGCGTCTCTGGAACCATATATAAAGCGCCGCCGTCACGTAGCACTGAATTAAAAACGCCTGATGATTGTATCGCTTGGTATCCTCCCCTTGATGTTGCTCTCTATACGGCTTCTTTTGAATACCTACTTAGTAGTGTGCAATATGATCGTCTAGGACAATTCACCGCCAATGTGAGGTATCCTTACTTTAAAGATAAGCGAGTGCATCCGTGTGTTGAAAATTTTCAAGAGCGATTGTCGTTAGCTGAGATTGAGATAAGAAAAAGAAATGAGAAGCGACCAATGCCCTACCCGTTTCAACTGCCCTCTCAGGTGCCCAACAGCATAAGTATTTAAATAAGATCTATAAAGGTTAAATCATAAGGTGTTACTTTTGATTTAACCTTACTTACGGTGTAATAAAAATGTTTCAAATAGGTAAGTATCAAGTCATCGAACAACTGTATCGAAGTACACATACGGTTGTCTATCGAGCCAAATCAGAAGACAGTAATCCAACTGACGGCTCAGTGATTTTGAAGTTGCTCAATGAGGAATTTCCTTCGCCAGAATGTATGGCCAAATTTAAAAGGGAATATGAACTCACCAAAATGGCCAGCTGCCCGAGTATCATAAAAGTATACGACTTGTTTCGTTATCAAAATACACTGGTAATGGTGCAAGAAGACTTTGAAGGCGCTTCGCTTGCGGATTTATTTGATTCAACCGCCTTACCTATTGATCAATTTTTGCCTTTAGCCATTGGTATTGCAGAGGCGATCGCAGAATTACACCGACTTGATGTTATTCATAAAGGAATAAACCCTTCAAATATACTGTTTAACCAATCTACGAACGAAATAAGACTTATTGACTTCGGCCTGGCTTCCGAAATACCGCTTGAAATAAGTCAACTTCTGGATCCGGCTAAAATAGAGGGAAGCCTAGCCTTTATATCCCCCGAGCAAACAGGCAGAATCAATAGACCAATCGACCATCGCTCTGATTATTACTCATTAGGAATGACGTATTATCAACTGTTGGCAGGTATGACACCTTTCCAATCAGCAGACCCAATGCAGTGGATTCACTGGCATATCGCTCAAGAAGCAGAACCCCCAGGGAGACTTAATCCCAACATCCCCAGCACACTGTCAAAAATGGTGATGAAACTCCTTTCAAAAACAGCAGATGAACGCTACGCAAGTTTAGCGGGGTTGATTCATGACTTAAAACGATGCTGGAAACTACTTCAGGAAAACGGTAATGTTCGGCAATTTGAAGTCAGCTCAAAAGATATCTCAAGCAAACTACAAATCCCCAAAACGCTATATGGAAGAGCGGCTAACCTCAAACAGCTAATCACTTCATTTGATCAAATAGTAGCGGGCGAAAAAGTATTGATGTCCGTCGTAGGACCCTCAGGTATAGGGAAATCCTGCTTCGTTAGAGAGCTATCTAAACCATTACTCGTGAAACGAGGTTTTTTTATTGAAGGTAAGTTCGACCAGCTTGACCGTTGTACACCTTATAGTTGTTTTATTAGCGCTATCAAAGATTTAATTGCTCAAATTCTTGGCCTAGATGATTCAAGAATCTCGAGATGGAAAGAAACAATACTCCAAGCCATTGGCGAAAATGGTAAGCTAATTACCGACGTAATCCCAGAGCTTGGGCCCATTATTGGCCCACAGCCAGCGATACAAATGTCTTCAGCGACAGAAACAAAAAATCGCTTTAACGTCACATTTCAACGCTTCGTACGAGCCTTTTGTAGCACAGAACATCCACTCGTCATGTCGTTAGATGACCTTCAATGGGCAGATCTTGCGTCTCTACAACTGATAGAACAGCTCATGCTCGATGCTGCAATAGGCCACATACTGATTATTGCGAGCTATAGAAGTAACGAAGTCAATTCGCTGCATCCGGTCAGCATGCTAGTAAAAGAACTAGTGCTGCAGAATATCATCGTCACCAAAATTGAACTACAACCATTATCACTTGGAGACATTAAACACTTTCTGTCAGATACTTTTCAATGCAAGCAAGAGCATACGACACAACTAGCCGAACGCTGCCTAACTAAAACCCATGGCAACCCATTCTTCTTAACGCAATTTCTAAAACACTTAAACAAGCAATGGCTCGTTCAGTTTGACCACTTATCTAACACGTGGTGTTGGGACATCGATAAGATCGACCAACAACATACAACAGACAATGTCATCGACTTGATGGTTGAAAAAATAAGAGACCTTTCACCCAAAGCCTATCAGCTCGCTTGCTCTGGCGCCTGCATCGGAAATAAGTTTGACCTGAACACACTAGCCGCTATCAATTTTCAAACACCTGAGAACACTGCAAATAGTTTATGGGAATTGTTAAAAGCTGGCTTACTAAGCCCCGTAGATGACAAGTATGACTGGGCTGAGCACCTAATCCTACCAAATAGTGACGTTAATAATCATATCAAAATAGCCAATCAAACCCCGAGCTACCGATTTTCACATGATCGTATTCAGCAAGCGGCTTACTCGTTACTCCCTGATTCCGACAAACACCGGATTCACTTAAGTGTCGGACAATCACTACTAGAAAGTCATGACGATAGCAGTATTGACGACATACTATTCAATGTGGCTAATCACTTAAATCTAGCTGCCAGTTTTTCTAACGCCGACTCAAACTCCACGCAATTAGCCGAGCTAAACCTTCGTTCTGGAAAAAAAGCAAAAGCGTCTGCAGCCTTTGCTTCATCATTCGAATATCTCAATAATGGCATTGAAAGCGTGAACGAGTCTCATTGGTTTAGCCACTACCAACTGATGCTTCAGCTTCATACTGAAACCATGGAACTTGCGTGTATCAATGCAGACTTTGAAACAATGGACACTCTCACATCCACACTAATGGAAAATGCTGACGCCCTAATCGATAAAATCCCTGTATATGAAACGCGCATTCGAGCATTTATATCTAAAGATGACTCAGCCGGTGCCGTGAAGGAAGCCCTTCAGGCATTAAAGCATTTAGGCGTTGATATCATGTTTAACCCTGAATTTTCAGATGTTGAGAAGGCACTGGTCGACGCAGGACAAAGCTTGTCATCACGAAGCCCAATGTCACTAATGGACCTGCCTGAAATGGATGACCCGCATTTATTGGCAGCCATGCGGATACTCAATCAAATATTATCGGCAGCCTATCAATCATGCCCACTTTTATTTCCGATCATAGTCTCAAATATGATTCAGTTATCCATTAAGCATGGTAACTGCCCAGGGTCTACTTTTGCTTATTCAACATATGGCTTAGTGCTTTGTGGTGTTGTTGGTGATATTGAAACAGGTTACCAGTTTGGGCAACTATCCATAAAGCTACTTGAGAAGTTGAACACCGATGAATTTAAAGCAAAAACCCTATATGGGGTATATGTGTTTGTTTACCACTGGAAGCAGCATATCGCTAAAACGATTAAACCGCTGAAAAAAATATTTCAAGTTGGCCAAACAACAGGTGATTTCGAGTATGCGGGTTGGTCAGGCATGATGATCAATGTGCACTCCTTCTTTGCCGGTCAGCCCATCGATAAACTGGAAACAGATACGCAAGAATATTTGCAAAAAATCAAACATTTGACTCAAAAGACAGCATATTTTCATACTTGTATTTTCATTCAAACACTTAGTTCATTGAGAAAAACGTTTGATAAAAAGATGCTTTCCGATCCGCTCACATTTTATGGCGATTACTATAATGAACAAGACTCCATAAAGCTGCATTCCGTAGGCAATGACCAAACTGCATTGTGCATCGAACATTTCAATAGAATGCTCATCTCATATATATTAGGTAACTATGAAGATGCCTTAAAGCAATCGGAAGAAGCAGAAAAATATCTAAACGGCCTAGTATCATCGGCTTATATTCCTGCGTTCTACTTCTTTGACTCTTTGGTCAGACTAGCGCTTTGCGGTGGTGCTGATCTTGTGGAAGGTAATTTTGTAGATGATAAGCTCAAGGCAGAATATTTTGAGAAGGTCGAAGCCAATCAACAAAAACTTGGTCATTGGGCTGAGCTATGCACTGAGAACTTCGCCAACAAATATCAGCTTGTAGAGGCCGAACGAACCGCTATCACGAAAGAGCCCTCTTTAAATACTATTGAGTCATATCAGTCTGCAATAAGCTTAGCGGTGGCGTCAGGTTTTCTCCATGAAGAAGCAATCTCTAATGAGCGTCTGGCTGAGTATTTGTTAGCAAACAATCAGCCAGACATTGCAAAAGTCTATATGACCAGAGCCTTCCACCTCTACCAGCAATGGGGAGCAGAAAGCAAGCTAGGTCAACTCCAGTATAAACACCCGTTACTTTTAGGTGAATTTTATCAAAACTACACCACAAAAAGTACAACCACAGCGGTTCAGTTACAAAATGAGCAAACCAGTCTTTTAGATTATTATTCTATTATGAAGGCAACGCAGGCTATATCTGGCGAAATTGTACTGCAAAAGCTCCTCGAAACAATGATGAACCTTGTGCTTGAAAATGCCGGCGGGAAAAAAGGATACTTACTTTTGGCACACGAACCATCAGACGATGAAATCAGCTGGTCTTTAGAAGTAATTGCCCATGCAGGCGGCCCCATTGAAACTAACTCATCGTCAATTAATTTTGAGACTGAAACCCGATTTCCGGTCAATGTCATACAAACAGTGATTCACACAAACACCCCACTTGTACTAGCAAACGCGAGTGCTGAATCGCAGTTTAGTAATAATGATTATATCGAAAAGCACCAGCCCAAATCAGTACTCTGCTCACCCATCGTGAACCGTGGACAGCTAATTGGTATCGTTTACCTTGAAAATGAGTCAACCATTGGCGCATTTTCAGAAAACCACCTAAATACAGTTCAGTTATTATCAACACAAACAGCAATTTCGCTAGAAAATGCAAAACTCTATGCTAACTTGGAAGATCGAGTAATCTCTCGCACCCAAGACCTCAGAAAGGCCAATGAAAAACTAACATTTTTGGCAACCACAGACTCACTCACTAATTCACTCAATCGCCGCCACTTTTTAGAGAGATCTAAACAGGAGGTCGAACGCGCCCTTCGTTTCAATCGACCTGCTATCGTCATAATGATGGACATCGATAACTTCAAAGGAGTGAATGACACCTACGGGCATGCCGTTGGCGACGAAGCACTCAGGCAGGTGTCCAGCATCAGCAAAAGAAATTTACGTGAACAAGATCTATTTGGACGTATGGGCGGAGAGGAGTTCGCAATACTTGCACCTGAGAACACTCTAAAGGAAGGCCTGGAACTTGCTGAACGAATTAGACACTCGATAGAAAAAGCAGCCATACAAGTCTCTCCCGAATCTTTTCATATTACCGTCAGTATGGGTATCGCAGTCATAACGCAAACTAACGATTCAATAGAACAGCTCTTACAACTAGCAGACAAAGGATTATATCAATCAAAAGAAACGGGGAAAAATAGAGTAAGTGCTTATGGTGGAGAAGTTTAATTTTTTAAACTTCACTCAATGTGCTCTGGTCAACCCAAACCAGGCAGTCTACTAATTATGAATTAGCTAGGTTTCCGCGCCAACATGGTCGCAAACTGCATTTTCGCGCCACTGTGCATAGCACCTACATCTTCATTGTACTTAATCAGCTCCCACCCTTCATAGGCCTCACGCAACTGCCCTGCTTTTAGGGTAAAAGGGAAACGAACGGGACATGGATATTCTTCAGTACTCATGGCGCAAACAATCAGGTTATAACCTTCGGCAAGAGTACGTTCCTGCATATCAGTAATAACAGCATCAACACGAGCTGGGTCGAGAAACATTAACACCGCTGCACTAGTTATGAGAATTTCTAAGTACGCACTATAATAGTTGAGATTATGTGCATTGTTCATACATCCAGTATTATGGTGTCCCTTCCTTTACTAATATATAAAAAAGGGTGAACTGCTCATAACTCAAGGTGCGCTCACTCGCCGTCCTAGGTCTTAATTTTTACCCTTGATTTGCCACCTTGCAGTCCTTCAGTACTGGAGATATCGGTAGGTTACAAGGACTGCTACGTGCCATTAGCTGTCATCAGGCGAATAGGTTTTGACGTATTTAAGGTCAACTTATGAGAGGTCAACTTATGAGAGGTCAAAACTGAAAAAATCAACTTCTGCTTAGAAACGTATAACAGACATTAAAGTAAGTAAAACGTTATTCTGACCCTCATTATTAAATAGCAAAAGTATTCATTAGATGTGCATAAAATTGGAGGTGCTTAACTCTAGCTTTTGGCGGTTTGCAGTCCTTCTTCATATGAGGTTTATCGTTAATTACAGACGGCAAGCGATTGCAGCTCTTCGTCCTTGAAGAGCTTCATGCCCCAACTTTGCTCATCAGCTATGCCAAGAGCAGACGAAACTGGTTGATTATTAACCATCCTGTCTCCTTTTTACCTTATATCGTTTCGTTTTTATTATCTAACTTTACGGCTACAACCCGCCCTTTGGCACACACGCCTTCATTTTCACTAAGAGTAATCTCAACAATTGTTTTACGTGGGGCTGTTTCAATGATGCAAGCACTAAGATTTAACACCTTATTAATGGGTGTAGGTCTACAGTAATCAATATTAAGATTACCTGTGACAAACCTGATCGCTGGCAAGGTATCAAATGCTCTGCCTTCATCATTGAATGCAGAGGCAATTGCAGTGGCAACCCCATTGCAGTCGATTAAAGATGCAATGAGTCCGCCATACGCTTTATCAAGCACTCCCCCTGCCCGTTAAATTTCTGAGTGTATTTTAAGTTCTATGGTCGTGGGCAGGTATCGCATAACCCTTAACAATTTCAGTCTTTAAAAGATACACCTAACTTGGAGATTTTGAATAATGGACATCCTCCCCCACCTCGCTACGCGGCCAAAAGAGTTTTGGGAAAGGAAGGGGTTTCCATAGTTAGTAA
>JQIA01001427.1_pt1 | contig 12866 bp, 7 predicted proteins | sample 811431 | NCBI WGS metagenome assembly JQIA01 (sample SAMN02998118, study PRJNA258478) | marine sediment metagenome | biome: marine; feature: seafloor; material: sediment; isolation source: oil-polluted sediment collected from 3 locations (0.5 km, 0.7 km and 0.9 km)... | place: USA: Gulf of Mexico ... | reverse complement strand
GGTTTGTAATACCCCGCTTTCGCTTTGCGAAAGTCGAGCCTAAGCGAGAGAGCTTGCTCCGGGGATTTTTATTTTAGCTTTGTTGACGCGTATTCAAGAACAGTTGTTTTTTCCTGTGATTGATACAATGGTATTAGAAGAACAGATACTGCGAAAGCAACGAAGTGTTATTTCAAGCTTGCTAGGGCGACGATCGAATTTGTCATTACGCTTACCAGACATACGTGAACGCTATGGCTTGCCACGTTATCACCTACACCATGCAATGACGGATGCCTTGGCAACGGCTGAGCTATTGCAGGCACAGATCGCGCACCATTTTGATGAAAATACGCCAATATCCAGGCTCTGGTGTTAGATTCATATTTGTTTAGGCAATAAAAAGCCCATACGCTTACACGTATGGGCTTTTTAAGTGGTATTGGTTAACTAGGGCGAGGTTCGGTTCTAAGTCCCATAATTAAGCTTACACACATCGCTAATAATACAAATGTGAAGGGCAGGCCGGTTGAAATTGCACCGGCTTGTAACGCTTCAATCGCCTCTGTTCCCCCAATCCATAATAACGCAGCAGCAATCGCACCTTCAGTTGAGGCCCAAAAAATTCGTTGCGGTACGGGTGCATCAATTTTCCCGCCAGCGGTAATGCTGTCGATTACAAGTGACCCCGAATCAGAGGATGTGATGAAAAACACCAAGACTAATACAATGGCAATCACTGATAGTATTGAGCCGTATGGCAATTCATCAAACATTTGAAACATAGCAAGCGGTACTTGTGTTAAGCCTTCTGTGCCAAGTGCTCCCACACCTTGCACCACCTGATCAATCGCTATACCGCCATAAATCGACATCCAAATAATGGTTACGCTTGTTGGGACTAACAAAACTGCAGTGATAAATTCGCGAATGGTGCGGCCTTTAGAAATTCTGGCGATGAACATACCAACGAATGGGGACCATGAAATCCACCATGCCCAATAAAATACTGTCCACCCCTGAAACCATGCTTCATCTTCACGGCCATGAGGATTACTCAATGGGATGATGTTTTCAACATAGGCCATAATGGTTGTAGGAATATTGCCCATTGCGACCGCAAAGCCAACCAATGCAACAAACACCAGCAAAACCATAGCGATAATCATGTTGATATTACTGAGCAGTTTTATGCCGCCTTCTAACCCGCGCACAACAGAACCGATAGCTAACAATGTTACGCCAACAATCACACCTATCTGTAATCCGACTCCACCTTCGAGGCCAAATATATGATTAATCCCCGCGGATGCTTGTTGAGCACCTAGCCCTAATGAGGTTGCTAAACCGAAAAGCGTGGCCAGCACGGCTAAGATATCAACGATATGCCCTGGCCAGCCCCATGCACGGTCACCTAAAATAGGATAGAAGACAGAACGAATAGATAAAGGAAGCCCTTTGTTATAGGTGAAAAAAGCGAGAGATAAGGCAACAACGGCATAGATCGCCCAAGGGTGTAACCCCCAGTGATACATCGTTGCACCTAGGGCGAGGCGGGCAGCTTCAGGTGTATTTGCTTCAACACCAAGCGGGGTTTCATACCACCCAGTGAAATATGCAACGGGCTCAGCAACACCCCAAAACATCAAACCGATACCCATACCGGCAGCAAAGAGCATAGCAAGCCATGATATTGTTGAGTGCTCCGGTTTAGCACTATCACCTCCTAGACGAATTTTTCCGAAAGGAGAAACCACGAGGCCAAGGCAAAATACTACAAATATATTTGCCGACCACATAAAGAAACCATCAAAAGTGCCAATAATGTCCCACTTTAAGCCATCTAGCGCCGCTTTGGCCGTAGCAGAGTCCATTACTAATATAGTGATTAAAAAGATGAGGATTAGACCCGCGCTTGTGCCGAATACGGGGTTGTGTACATCAAACCCCCAACGCTGAACGTTATGTTGACCCACTGTATAGTCAGTGCTATGAATACTGTATTTATCTTTAGAATTTGGCATGCAGCCCTCTATTATATGATAGTGCTTTAAAAATAGGGGGTTATATGGAAGACTGCAAGTTATCGGCGATAAATTAAGTGTTATTAAATCAATTTTGAATATTAAATGGAAAAGAGAAAATGAGCGGTACAGATCGAGAGAATATAAGCTTAGGGATGAAGGTATCTATTGTATTAAAAAAGGACCAGCGCTCTGGGTATCTAACACCCGGTATTGTTAAAGATATATTGACCAAGTCACCTTATCATCCTCATGGAATTAAAGTCCGTCTTGAAAGTGGAGACGTTGGTCGAGTAAAAGAGATTTTAAGCTAATGAACTAAGGTTGGGAAGTGGTGGAGCCGGGATGATTTGCACGTCCGACCTCTCATTTATAAATAAATGAACGCTCTCCTAACTGAGCTACGGCCCCACTGAGGAAAAGGAATATATCCGAACTCATTTGTAATAACAAGCTTGAGAGGCTGTTCTAAAGCAAAAATACAACTATTTTCTTTAGAATGAGAACTTACGCCTCAATACCAGCCCAATTATTTTACTACCGTACCAGTTTCACTATCACTCATATCTTGCACATCAGCTTCGGCACACATATAAGCTCGACTTGAACTAAATGGTGCAAGCGGAACACTAGGTTCTAAGGCTTGCTCTTCGGCCGCTAGGTGCCTATCGTGTTTATTAGCCACTCTTGCCACAATATAAAAAGCCATACGTAAAGCCAGCAAACCAAATATAATGGTTCCTATTGCCTGTCCAGCCAGTACTCCTAAAGCGCCAAACCATTGTCCACCGAAGTAGACAAATGGAATGGTGCCCAAAGTCGCTTTGCCAAAATTAAGCATGGTTGAAGTACTGGGATAGCCTAAATTGTTAAAGACCGCATTCGCTACGTACATTGCACCATTGAATAGAAAACTAAAACTAATCCAAGTGCAGAAAAACCCAATAACACTAGCCGCTTCATCGCCCACTCCAAACACGGCGATAATTGTGTCTTGAGCCAAGAATAGTAGTAGAGAAATGGTTACTACATAAGTCCCATTAAACCATAGTGCCTTGGTTAGTGTTTCTTTTACTCGGGGATAAGCATGGGCTCCGAAGTTATGTCCAATAATGGGTCCAATTGCTCCAGAAAGAGAAAAGATCATACCAAATGCTACTGGCATTATTCGACCAACAACCGCCCAACCAGCCACATAGGCATCACCAAAATGGGCGATTGCAGCTGTAACATAGGCATTGCCCAGAGGAGTGGCCACATTGGTCATCATCGCTGGTGTCGCTACCCTTAATATTCCACGAAGGTCATCTAACAGCTTAGCAAGCCTGAATGGCGCAAATAGTTGGTGTTTGGCCACACCAGATAGCGCCACTCCCGCCACAGCGAAACGCGCTAATACTGAAGCGATAGCTGCTCCGGGCAAACCTAAACCCAATGCAAAGATAAAAATAGGATCAAGAATCGCATTGACCCCGCCACCAGCAAGCGTTGACCACATTGCCCGTTTGGCATCGCCAACCGAGCGTAAAGCGGCCCCTCCGCTCATGGCTAAACCTAATATGGGTAAGGAAGGCAGTAGTATTCGAAGATATTCAACAGCTAAGGCGTGAGTGCGAGCTTTGGCTCCTATCAAACTCAATAATTCGGGGGTAAAAGTCCATACCAGGCTGGCGACCAAAATACTGATAGCAAAACCCGTGATCATTACATTAGTAACCAACTGGCGTGCTCTAGCCTTATTCTGCTGTCCTATAGCCTTAGATACTAAGGCCGTCATTGCAATGGATAATCCAATGGAGATAGAGGTAGTGAAAAATGCAATAGTACCCGCGTAACCCACCGCAGCGGCAAGTTCTGCTTCACCTAAGAGGCTAATGAAAAATAGGTCGGCTAAATCCACCAAAAATAAGGCCGTTAAACCAATCGCATTGGTTGAAGACATCACCACGATATGGCGGAATATGTTACCAGAAATAAACTTTGCCATAGGCATACTTACTCACGACACAGTAGGGTAATCCGTCAGTGCAATATTAAGCGTAGCATCGGTTTCGCTAAAATCACGCGACAGGATTTGGATATGTCATTAAGCCTTCAAATGGTGAACCAAAAAATCAACAAAAACCCTAACATGCATTGCCTGCACAGGCAATCAACTCTAATGGTTCATATTTTTAATTTGTCGCCCAGAAGTTAGCGAAAGATGGAGGTGATGTTACATTGCTTGTTACAGGTCTTGTTTTGCCCGTATAAGCATCTTCTACTTCTAGCTCTAAACCCGAAGCTTTGTTTCCCTTAGCGCGCTCTTCTTTACGTACCAACAGGTAGCGCCCCTTGCTCATTACACTGAGTCGGTGCGAGGCTTCAATCAGTACGTCATCCAGTAATACGCTGAGTACAAATCGTTGTAGACTTATTTTGTTGCCAGTTTGGCCATTGGCCACATCGCTTAATGTGCCGTAAATTTTGTATTCGTCTTCCAGTGTTGCTTTGTAGCCACTTAATTGGCGGGCGTAGTGTTCTACTTCATCTTGTAATTGCTTTTGTTTTGACTCGGGTAGTACCGCCTTAAGAAAATCATTTTCGTCGATATAAGCACTCTGATTTAGGGCTGTATTCCAGTGGTTTATTGCGTCGGTAGTCTCTTGAGTAACTGCCTCAAATTGCACGTGTTGATGTTGCAATTTGACTGACGTTTGAGTGACTTCGTTATGTGAGTGGTTGAATGCAAGTAATTGTTTATTAATTATCTATGGCGGTTACCTTCATGTGTGGTCGAAAAAATTGAGCTCTGAAGAATTAATTTTTATTTTATTAGCGTGTCCCCAATTAAAACCGACTAGAATAAACTCTCCATAGTGATAATAAGTTACATAAAAACTAATGAACTTTTCTGATCTTCGTCTAAAGTAACTAAGAATGAACCTAATTTGAGTCTACAGCTATGAATGATCAGGTACTCCAGAAAATATTTATTCTCTATTGCGGACGAGCAGCTAATACTGAAGAAATTTCATTTCTAAATAGTGTATATGAAGAGGGCGGTATTCCTGCCTTGGAGGAACTGGTCAACCAAACCATGGGCAACCTTGCAGCTCAAGAAGGCGAAGTTGCAATTCTTCAAACCATAGCTAAAAATGGAGTGGGTATCACCCTAGATACAGCGCAGGCGACAGAAATACTTGCCAGTCTGCGTGCTCAAGGGCTGAATACGTGGGCTGAAATCTTTACTTTTGCTGCCACTAGCCAGGAATCGTTCGGTCAGACTTTAAATAACCGTGCTCAAGCGGCCAGTGCACTTCTTGAAGAATTAAAAGAAAATGGGCAGCAAGACTTTTACCAAGGTGCAGCTGTTGAAAGTGCGGTTACAACGCTGTTGCAAAACATTGGTAGCTCAGACAATAGCTTGGCTAATGGCATCAATGGCGTTCAGGCTTTTGCGAGTAGCCTTTCAGCAAATGGCATAAAAGGTAAAGTGGTTGATGGTTACATCAGCGGCGCGACAGTGTTTGCCGATGCCAATGGTGATGGTGATTGGAATGAAGGTGAATGGAAAAGCACAACAGACTCACTTGGTAACTACGATTTACCTGCTAACACCCAGGGAGCCATCATCGCCTACGGCGGTATAGATATTTTGACAGGCAAAGCATTCCAGGGCCAGCTAAAAGCACCGGAAGGTGCCACTCAGGTTAACCCGCTCACGACGCTGATTCAATCAATGGTGGCTAATGGTCAGGCCGCATCGATTCAGGGGGCGACTAATGCGCTCAAGGCGAGCCTTGGGTTGTCAGAGAGTGTTAACCTCCTGACGTACGACCCACTGGCAGTACTTGATGATGACGACGCAAGTGACAGTGATAAAGATATTGCACTGGCTGTTCAGAGTAAAGCGCTGCAAGTGGCAAATATTATTGCGCAAGGGGCGGCCGGATTAGGGGGGTTAAAGAATGCCGATGCGATTACCACGGCTATAGGAGAGTCTATAAAAAACACCAGTGCGGGTAGTACTCTTGATCTTGGAAGTAGCGATGCTGTTAAAGGCATCATCACTCAAGCCGCCACCTCAGCCAAAACCGGCACGACTTCTGAGCAGGCCGAACAAATAGCCCAAATTATTGGAGCCAGTAATACATCCGCGGGCAGTGCCACGAGTCTCCTATCTCTAGCACAGGCCGCTACTATTGCCCAAGGAACGGCATCGGATGCACTGAATTTAGGGCTGAGCAAGGGTGACTTTTCTGATGCTGTGACTAATTTCACTGGTGATTCTTTAAACATCAAGGTGCAACAGATAGATCCGAATGAAACCTCTTCTTATTTCAGCCCTTTGCCGGTCATCGTTTCAAGTGCTACCGCCGATGCTATCGCTGAGAATGGAGATGCTAATCAGCAAGTTTACCAAGTAATTGCATCTCATGAGACAGACCTAAGCTATAGTCTCAAGTCTGTTGGCGATGATGAATTTTTTAGTATTGACGCAACTACTGGCATCGTAACTATGAAAGCCCCTGCTGACTATGAAGAAAAGGATGATTATCAGTTTACTGTGGTGGCAAAAGACTCAGAAGGAAATGCCGGTGGCCTTTATGTCAATTTGGCGATTACAGATGTTAATGAAACTGCGCCAACCGCCAGCTTGGACAGCGATACCATGAATAACACGGGTAGAGCGGTTGTACAGAGTAGCGAAACGGGTTCGGTCTATCTGGTCAATAGTAATATAGGGTTCGAACTTACCTCCATTGATTTGCTCACAGATGACAATAGTAACCAGTGGAATAAAGTAGCAATTACCACTGCTGACCAAGACGCCCTATTATCGTCAACAGGGCTTATCGAAGGAACCTATAAAGCTTATGCCATAGATGCCGAAGGGAATCTCAGCGAAGCCTCATCAAACACAGTCACCATCGATTCAATTGCCCCCTCAGTTAGCGCTACAGGCACCACCACGTATAATTCGGGTAAAGTGATAGTGAACAGCACTGAAATAGGCACGGCTTATTTGGTGCATAGTGATATTGTTTCAAATGACTCGAGTTTATCGGAACGAGATATCACACGTTCAGACAATGAAAGATGGAACAAAGTAGCCATTTCGGCGGCGGGTACCGACACAGAGCTTGCCGCGACCGGGCTTGCTAATGGAACGTATTACGTATACGCCACTGATGCGGCGGGCAATCTCAGTGGAGCTTCCACGCAAGCCGTTCGTATTATCTCTCCCCCTCCACCCGACACCACCGCACCAACGGCCAGCGTGACATTCGCTACCATTAGTAATGCAGGAGATGCGGTGGTTCAAAGCAGTGAAACGGGTACGGCCTATTTGGTGAATAACAGCATCACCGTTAATAGCTTGACCGATATTACTGGCGCTGCAGATAACCAGTGGAATCAAGTAACTATCTCCTCCGTCAATCAGGATACTAACCTAGCGGCAACCGAGTTAGCTGATGGTACTTACCATGTTTATACTTTAGATGGTTCAGGTAACCTTAGTGTCATATCTAGCAATAGTGTTAGCATCAGTACAGACAATACGGCACCTACCGCGAGCGTTACGACAGCAACCATTAACGATGGCAATAATGCCATTGTACAAAGTACAGAGATAGGAACGGCCTATTTGGTCAATGACAACGTGACCGTTACTAACGAAGTGTCCGTTACCGGTGCAGCAGACAATCAGTGGAACCAAACAAGCATAGCCACAATCAATCAAGATACGACGCTGGCGGCCACAGGGCTAGCTGAAGGCACTTACCATGTGTTCGCCATCGACGCGGCAGGCAACCTTAGTGCCACATCAGGTAACAGTGTCACTATCGACTCTACCGCCCCCTCGGCAAGTGCCACCACGGCAACTATCGCCAACACAGATGATGCGGTGGTTCAGAGTGATGAGACGGGGACGGCTTATTTGGTGAATGACAGTATCACCGTCAATGGCTTGGCCGACATTACCGGCGCAGCGGACAGCCAGTGGAACTCTGTGGCTATTTCTACTGCGAACCAAGACACCAATCTAGCGGCAACAGGGCTAGCTGATGGCACCTACAAAGTTTATACGGTGGATGCCGCAGGCAATCTCGGTACGGCATCTAGCAACACAGTCACTATTGTTAGTGCTGTAACCGACTTAGTAATTACCACTTCAGTTGACGCCGATCTGGCTACAGACCTATCAGGAGGTACTTACCGGTTAATTCTTGACTTCGATAGTAACGATTACTCCGGTGCGGACATTACCCTTACCGGCTTTGGCGCCGATGATTTTATCGCTTTTGAAAAATCTGATGGTCAAGTCCAAACGGACACCGCTTCACAGAGCAACACTCAAATCAACGGATCCAGTGTTTATAAGTGGCATAGTCAGCGTTCTGGCTCAGTTATGGTTAGTACGGGAAAGTTTGACTCAATTGGCGTTAATGTGGACGACAACACATTCAACTCAGCAATGCTAAGGTCATTTACAACCAAACTTCCGACAATGGCTACTACTCCAGTGGTCAACACACTTAACACTTTGACGATTACTGGCCTTGTGGGCCTTGCCGCTGACCACGTAAGTTTCATTTGAGGATATATAGCATGACAATTTACCCATTCCATCACCAGAAAACCTTGCTTATGACCATTAGAGCCACCCTTTGCCTGCTCCTCATATTGCCTTTTTCGGTACTGGCCGGTTCATTCTCGGGTACCAGCGCGCTGGACAGCAATAGCTCTAGCTTTAACCGACCTGAGGCTGGAGAGCCCTGTGGTAACGATAGCGGCATAAATACCCGCTATGATGAATTAGAGTTCAGCGTTGATACCGCGGGTAGTTATACTTTAAATACAAGTGTCACCGGCGCTTCAGGCCCCGCCGGTAGCGACCCCTTTCTGGTTATTTATAAAGGAAGTAGCTGTCTGGGCGCCAATGACGACGCAGTCACTTTACAGTCACAGTTGAGCATAACTTTAAGTGCTAACACCACCTACCGAATGGTGATTACTACCTACGAAGCTAATGTGAACGGCACTGCCGCCTGGCGATTAAATGGTCCCGGAATCATCCAAATAGTTGAGAAGGAAAATTCCACCGCGACCGCTTCCGTATGGACTGGTAGAAATATCGCTCTCAGCACTGCCAGTGGCACTTCCACAACGTTTGTATCTTCGGATGAGAGCGTCGCTACGGTGAATAACACCGGTGTGGTGAGTGGCCTGAAAGCAGGTACTGCCACCATTATCGCCACCGAAGAATCTGGCACCACCGTCACCACCACGGTGACCGTTATTCCTCGTGCTCGAACTAACCTGGGCGCAAGCAGCTTTTCGGGTGCTGATACGGATGCATTTATCAGTGCTGGTGTTACCAACGATGGTGGGGCTACCTCCACTAATAACGGCACCTTTTCAGCAACGGATACGGTTAGTGTCTATGCTGCCATCCACGTCGACAGTAATGATGTTGGAAGTGCCGGGGAAATCATAGCGCTAGTTAGTGTTGTTGAAATACCTGGATATACGTGGCCTATTATCGACAGCAAAGGGTCAATAGGCGCTCCACTGTCCATAGACTTTTCGAGCTCAGACTTTTCAAGTGTACCTGCAGCGAAGAATGTTAGCAGCCTTGCCGCCTCAGAGACTCTCAATATTCTTTCCGAGATGAACTTCGGAGATCTTGGTCTGGCAGGCCTCAGTTACAAAATCTACGTAGGTTACAGAAATCAAAGTAAGGAATTATTTTTCAATAAAACCCCGATCACTTTCACAATTGCGGCTCAGTAGACAGGGGCGCTCTCGTGGTAACTAGCTTATCCAACAAGCCAAATAAAACAGGTATAGAGGATTCTGTTGATCTTAGACAGAAGGCCGAATCGCTGAAATCTATTCGCAACCTGCAGGCGCAAGGAAAGGTTAGCGAGGCTCTTCTGATTGCCCAGGAGCAGCTGGCACAGGGTGTGGATGTAGAACTTCAGGCGCTAATGGCCCTGCTTCAATGTCAGAACGGGGCTTTAGAGGCAGGCAGGTGCCGTATGACACAGTCGCTTGAGAGTGCCGATGGGTTAAGCCCCGAATCTCTTACTGACCTGGGCGGAGCCTGTATTCTGCTGGGTGAGTCTGGCCAAGCACTGGCTCATCTACAAGCGGCCCTCGATCTTGCACCCCAGCTTCTGTTGGCACGAGTCCGGCGCGGTTTAGTGCACCTGCAATTGGGTCATTATTTGTTGTCAATAGCAGATCTGGCGCCGGTCATTTCCGAGCTTTCTGAGCCTCAACGTGCTTCGGCCTGCTTCAATTTGGCCGGTGCCCATTTAGGTTTAGGTGAGACAGATCAAGCCTTGGGATACCTGGATCAAGCGCTTAGCTTGAATGACTCTTCTGAAGTTTCACTTAGCCGTCAAGCATTATTAGTCACTGTGGATACCTACATTGCGCTTGATCGCTGGGATGATGCCGAGGCGATCATTCATCAAACTCTCGCATTGGGGGGAGAGCGAAGCCTTTGCCTGCGTGCATTGGCCCTGGTATTGGCCGCACAGGATCGTCATGATGACGCTGATCAGCAACTGCGTCAGGCCCTGAGCGAAACGCCAGATGACATTGAGATACTTGAGCAATTGGCTGACTTGGCGGCGGTACGTGGTCACTACGGTGAGTCGTTACATTGTCTGCAGGCCGCATTGCGAGTTGATAATGAGAATGCGGGGCTTTGGGCCCAACTTTCTGGTTTGGCTAAACGCCACTTCGATGAGGAATTGGCAAATCGAGCAGCGAAAAAGGCCATGGCATTGACTGAAGAAACTGTCGGTCTTGATCGTGCAAAAGCGCTGGTGGCTCAGGCGGGTGTCGAGTCTGAAGAGGGGGATATTGAAAGGGCTGAAACCACTTATCAGAAAGCATTGGAGCAGGTGCCGGGCTTCATACCCGCGACTCTGGGGCTGGGGCATCTGCTGCTTCGGTGGGGAAAGGTGGAGAAAGCCGTAGCCTGTTTTGAAGAAGTCACCACACGTCACCCTATCGCTGGTTATGGGGCCTTGATTGCGGCCCGTCACTTTCCTGAAGATGAGTTGACCTTGCAGCGCATTGAGCGAGCGGCTTATGCGCCGAGTTTGCAGGGACCGGTGCAAGCAGGGCTACTTTTTGATTTGGCGGCCACTTGGGCCCACAAGAAAGACCATGCTAAAGCCTTTCATGTTGCCGACGAAGCTAACCGCGCTAGTCGTAAATATCTGCCTTACAACGCCGAAAAACACCGACAGCACTGCCAGATATTAACGCGTGTCTTTAATGCTGATTTTTATGACCAACGGAATAACTACGGCCTTGATGCCCAACTTCCGTTGTTTGTGCTTGGTATGCCCCGATCAGGCACCACACTTATAGAGCAAATGTTATCGAGTCATGGAGCGATACATGGCGCCGGTGAAATCGGTCTATTGAGTAGTGTGTTACAGCGTCTTAAATCTTGGGAGCACCATTTAGGGTCTGGGCTCGACTATCCTGAGTGTATGTATCAATTATCTCAGGAGCATGCAGCCCAGCAGGCCAAAACATTGTTAGAGATGTTACGTGGTTATCACTCTGATGCTAAGTACATTATCGATAAACTGCCACACAATTTTGAGCATATTGGCCTTATTCGTCTACTTTTTCCCAAAGCGCCCATTATTCATGTACTGCGAGAGCCAAGAGATGTAGCCATCTCCAACTATTTCACTGATTATCAGGCAAAGTATGGAGGTATGGGCTTCGCCTATGATTTAAAAGATATAGGTAAGCAGTTGGTGGACTATCGCAGCTTGATGCAACACTGGAACTCCCTGCCGTTTCATCCGATTCTCACTGTGAAGTATGAAGATGTCGTGGATGATCCTGAAGGGCAAGCGCGGCGCATGCTCGATTACGTTGGCCTGCCCTGGGATGATGGGGTTCTTAATCACCAAAACCTGGACCGGGAAGTAAAAACCGCCAGCGTCTGGCAGGTGCGCCAGCCAATTTACAAAACCTCCCGCGAGAAGTGGCGCCGGTATGCTGACTTTCTCGGGTCACTCGAAGAGGTGTTGGAAGAGTTTTGGCAGGAGATTGATAACACGCCGACACCTCCAAAATTTCCACCTGGTCATTTTTTTACGGGGATGTCGTATCTCAAGGCTAGGAAGGGTCAAAAGGCGGAAGAGGTATTCCAAGCTATTCTTCGTGACTACCCTGACCATGCGGCGGCCACCCAAATGCTGGGGGTTTCTTGCCTGCTTCAAGGCCAGTTTAAAAAAGCTCGAGGACTCATGGAAAAAGCCATACATCACCATCCAACGCACCCCAGTTGGTATCATAACCTTAACCAGGTTTATGGTGCACTAGGGATGCATGACAAAGTTAAGAAGATCAAATGTAAGGCAGAAAAGCTACGGAAGTCTAATTCGGATGCAATGTGGGAATAGTTTTAGCCCATGTAGGCTACTGCTGGGTGAAGACCATTTAGAGCGATAGCATGTGAATAGATTACTCTTAACCTTTCCTGATAATAACTGGCAAAGTAAGATGTCGATGCACTCCTCAGTATATTTTTTCTGTAATTTTTTATCGACTCTATCGCAACTGACAGGCAAACTTATTTAATATTCCTAATCCCCATATTACTTTCAAAAGGGTTTATATCTTGTAATAAAAAAGTAACTTCAATGGTGACGGTGCGTTTTCATCTAGTTAGTGCACCGACTATTGGAGCCTGCCCCATACGTGTAAATAGTGAAACTGAACGAACAACTTATAGCGTTAGTTTGCTCATTATGTTGTCTCATAATAGGTGAGACTTGAGCGTATTTTAATAACATCATTGATGTTAGGTGGGATTTATTGATCGCTTAC
>JQIA01001413.1_pt1 | contig 12870 bp, 11 predicted proteins | sample 811431 | NCBI WGS metagenome assembly JQIA01 (sample SAMN02998118, study PRJNA258478) | marine sediment metagenome | biome: marine; feature: seafloor; material: sediment; isolation source: oil-polluted sediment collected from 3 locations (0.5 km, 0.7 km and 0.9 km)... | place: USA: Gulf of Mexico ... | reverse complement strand
GATGGCTGGCGTTACACGGACTTCGGGTTGCCGGGTACGGATTTTCAGAGAGCAGAACCGTTTAGCGGGCAATTAATGCGTACAGAACCGGCAGGGACAGATGGTATAGATACCGGTTCTGATGAATCATTTGTTAACACTGTGATGATGCCGTCAGGTACTTATTCAGATACAGAGCAAAATGGCGTGTCAGAACACAATAATCGTGCTGAAGAGTCCGGTAGTGCTTTGTTAAATGATTTAACAATTCAGGAAAATCAGAGCGCAGAGGAAGATGCAGCAATCTCATTAAATGATCTTCAGGTTATTATTTTGAATTCAACAGATAGTCGATTATCACCTGTACCTTCTGATAACTTAGAAAAAAGCGTCCCTCTTTCTGAAAATCTGAGTGGAAATACGGTGTCAGTTAATGAGCAACATCAGGAAGAGGTCGATCATAATATCCCACAGAACAATTCTGATGAGCAGGTGGGAGCAATCAATTCACACCGGCAGTCTTTAATTAAGAATGGGTATGATGAAAAATCCGGCCGTTCTGAGTATCAGGGGTTGAATGAGATTGAACGCTCCGGATTTGAGCCATTGCCGGAAACTACCCGATACGCTGGTGATGAGGCTGAAGCCGGAAGACGTTTGAATACAATGACGTCGGAATTGCATGATATGCAACAGATTCCTGAACATAACCGGCTTAATAATGTTAATAATGCCGGAGCTGCATTCAATGGACGTTTTAAAGGAAATAAAGAACTATCCGGGGCAAAGGACGTATCAGAACCGGTTGAAATAAGATCAGAGTTAAACGTACATCCTGAAACAGGTGGAGCTGGCATACAGCATAAAAGAAATAACGTATGGTCAAATGAAAGCAAGGATTCAATGCGTAGAAATGAATCAAAAAAAGAAAAAAAACATATAGCGCCTAAAGTTCATATCGGGCAGGTGGATGTTGTGGTGCAGGTTGAAGAGAGGCCTGTTTATCTCAAAAATCAGAGTATAAAAAGGGCTGATCAACCATTCAGCGGTGCTCGCCGTTACCTAAGGGGTGTGTGATTATGGCTCTTCCGGTATCGTCACTTTCAGGAATATGTACTGCAGTAGCCGATTTTGTCAGGACAGGCCTGGATGCTGTTTTAAATGATATTGATGTCGCTGTTGGTATTCCGGCAGATGCGACTTCTTTAAAACATCTTGTAAACCTTTTCTTTTATAAATTTGAACCCTCAGGGTTTGTTTTAAATACAAGGCCGGATGAACCCTGGCGAATAAGAATTTATTGTCTTATTACGGCTATTGGTATCACAGAAAACTCTATAAGTGCCGGTGAAAATGAGCTCCGGTTGATTGGTGAAGTTTTAAGAATATTTCATGAAAATCCTGTACTTGCAAGTGCCGATATCGGCGGTGAAGAGGTCCGTCTTCAGGTTGTTTATAGTCATGTCAGCGAAGATCGGATCAATCAGATATGGTCAACGCAAGGGGATGCTGTCTATCATCCTTCCCTTGCTTATGAAATGTCACTGACACCGGTAATGCCGAAAAATGTATGGGGCGGTGATCCGCTTGTCGGTTCAATCGGCAATGCTGTCCTTCCGGATTTTGACTCACGATATGACACCTTTGTCGGTACTGCATTAACGCCACCCGTTCTGCCGGTGGTAATCGATACAACAGCTCCGGACTGGTCACCTGAAATCTGCTTTATCTATGAGGGTGCATGCCACAAAAGTCTTGCCTTTGATATGGAGGCTTCAGACTTTGTAAGCTTTAAACCTGAAGTATGGCTTGCAGGCAAAATCACGACTTCGGTGATATTTAAATGGGAGAAATGGGATAGTACTGGCTGGCGGGACACCGGTGTGACGCAAACAGAAACACCCTATAGTGCCGGTCTTGATCCGTCAGAAATGCCGCCAGTCAGCAGTGGTTTTCCACTTGAACTGCCACTTCCGGAAATACCTGTGGCATCTGAGACAGCGGCACAGTATCTCCTTTATGCAGTCAGAACATCTGAAAAATTTGACGGTGGTCAGGATGTTGAAATCAGAAGTAATCCGCTTCTGATTAGTCTTTACAGGAGTATCAGTTAAATGACAGCGGTTGTTCAGCACATAGCTCAGCATGGCCTTAAGCCCGAATGGGACAGACTGGAGCTTTTATGCCAATGTCTTATCAGATCAAGAGATAATAAAGAGGCCGGCAGTGAACTTCTGGGGCGACTGAGGCAGATGCAGCGACTTGTTTCAGAGCTCAGAACAAACGGAACATCCTGGGCAAATATTGATTCCGAAGGGCTTTCAGTTATTGAGATGGATATCCTTTCGGCGGTTGTTGCAGTTGAGGCAGAACCCAAATTTGCACTCTATTATCAGCGGTTTTACGCCGGTCAGGTTCAGCATTATATGACTCCTGCACTTCTTCAGGAACTCCTTGCTTTTAACGGCGATGAGGTCCGTTTACTTCATCTTGCCCTGTCAAAAGACTCTTTATTAATTTCAAGGGGGCTTATTACCATTGAAAATGAAGGTGCCTTGAAGGTCTTAAAACCGGGGCCCGGTATTGTGAACAGGCTTCTTGATCTTCCGTATGAAGATATTCCGCCACCTGGCTCATTGAGAATCAAAAAGAAAGCAGTCTGGGATGATTTAATTCTTGGCGATGAAAAACGTTTGATGCTTCGGGAGTACCTGATGTGGATCAGGCATTATGAAACGGTTGTCAATGACTGGCAGGGTAATGAAACCGGTGGCCCGATTGCCTTGTTTGCAGGCCCGTCCGGTACTGGGAAAACCTTTGCCGCCACCGTACTTGCAAATGAACTCGACTGGCCTCTCTACAGAGTTGACCTCGGTATGCTTGTCAGCAAGTATATAGGAGAGACAGAAAAAAACCTGAACAGCCTTTTCAGCGCAGCTCACGGGAAAAGAATGGTGCTTCAGTTTGATGAAGCCGACAGTCTGATGAGTAAGCGTGGCGAGGTTCGTGAAGCTCGGGACCGATACGCAAACATGGAGGTGAGTCATCTCCTTGCACGAATAGAAGAACATCGGGGGCCATGCATTCTGACGACGAATCTTAGAGGGCATCTCGATACAGCATTTTACAGGCGCTTCCAGAGTGTTGTCGAATTTTCAAGGCCGGACGAAACTGAAAGATCACAGTTATGGCAAAAACTCTTTCCGGCAAAAGCGCCTCTCAGCGATAAACTTGATATCTCATTACTGGGCAGGAGTGTGAATCTGTCGGGTGGTAATATCAAAAATGCAGCCCTGTATTCAGCATATCTTGCGGCTGAAGAGGGGATATCGATTCAGTATAAACATGTTGCAACAGCCGTCTGGAGAGAGTTGACAAAAGAGGGACGGCCTGTTTCAGATTCTCAGATGGGGCAGCTTGTTTCATATCTGCCAGAAGGGGTGAGGTGATTATGATGAGTGATTCTTCGATAACAATTGGTAGAGTAAACGTTTCATTACCGTCTGGTTTTAAAAACAGAGCCGATATAATCAGTCGTAAAGTTGCTGATAACCTTGCCGCTTACAATGTGACGAAAGACATCATGATTGAAAGATTGAGTCTGCCTGTAGTGAAGATCAGTCGAAATGATTCAAATGAAAAAATTGCATCAGACATAGCACGAAATTTTTGTACATCGCTGAATGAGTATTAAAAGAATAATGAGCGGAGATAAGTAAGAATGATAAACGTTACAAAAGGCTTATTGATAGAATACGGTTTTTCGTTGCCACCGCTTGCACTCTCCTTTGAGTTTAATCCGCAGACCATTACCCGGTCAAGAAGCATTACACTACCAACTGGCAGTGCATCTGGCGTTTCCGGTGGCTACGATTTTACGTTGCCGTCAGATACACCTCGCGTTGCTCAGGGCGTCAGTGCAGCACCGGAAGAATTCAGTATGCAGATTCTGTTGGATGCAACGGACAGGATGAATGACGGCGATACGATTGCCACCACATTCGGGATTGAACCTGAACTGGACACTTTAAGGTGTATGGTGGCGCCAAAATCACAGGGACCGGCAGGGCTTCAGACGCTTTCAAGTCTGGGGCTGGGCGGAGAAAGAGCTTTTCAGCGAAATGAGTCTGCATCTGTTCTTCTTCTTGTCTGGGGGACCCATATTCTACCGGTGTTTCTTAAAAGTATTAATGTTGAAGAAAAAGCCCATATGCCGAGCCTGGTACCCTACAGGGCTAATGCTACACTTGGGTTTCGGGTTATCGAAGGTAATAATCCTTTTTATCAGGTTGAAAAAATCAGACAGGTGATAGGTGCCGGGATGAATCTTGTCAGTAGTATCTCTGGACTGGTTGGAGGGTTTTAATGTTTTTAAAAGGGTCTCGTTACAACAATGCCGTCCTCTTAAGGAGAACCTCATCTGAGGTTTCCTGTGACGGATTTTCCGGTATTAGAGCAAGGATTATTCCGGTAACAGACGGTGCTGTTGAACATGTTGTGACTGATGGTGACCGTCTTGATTTGCTTGCCCGTCATTATTACAACAATGACAGATTGTGGTGGCGGATAGTTGATGCAAATCCGGAGTTTGTTTTTTCAGGTTTTCTACTGGGTATTGAAATGAAAGGCCGGATTATTTTGATTCCAAAGGCGAGAGATTAGCATGGATATAAATATTGACATTCTTGGAACAAAAAACAAAGCGCCTGCAGAATGTATTATTAAAATTAATGATGAAACCATCGATGATCTTTATCCGTTTTTAGTTGAAGTTACGATTGATGTTGGGCGTAGTGAAGCTGCTGAAGCCACGATGGTCTTTGAAACACGTCGGGAATCAGACGGGACATGGACAATTCAGGATGATGACAGATTGGAAACCTGGGCGACCTTTGTAATTTCAGCTGTATTTGGTGACCATGAAGAAGAGATAGTACGGGGGTTCATCAGGCAGATAAAGGTTGATTACCCGCAGGATGGTTCATCAACAACCGTTACAGTGACAGGGCAGGATGATTCACTACCGATGGATCGTGAACATCTGCCCTGCACATGGGGGGATTCAGCCCCTGTTACAGACGGCTATATTCTGGGTGAGGTTATTTCAAGATATTCACATATCGCCCTTGATCCGGACAGTGGTATTGGTATCTCTGACTTATGTATCCAGCAGTCTCAAAGAGATTCACAGTTTTTACGTGCCAGAGCAGACGTAAATGGTTATGAGTTGATATTTTCAGAGGGCATCCTCTATTTCGGACCGATGCGGCTTGATTTGGCACCCCAGGATACAATAATGGTTTACGCCGGGCCCTCTACAAACTGCATTCGCTTTTCAATCGATGAAGATGGGCAGTTGCCGGATAAAGTGATTTTTGAAATTGCAGGAAGCAATGGCGCAAAGACTATTAGAGAAGAGATTGCTCCTGATGTGACGCTGCTTGGGAATTCACCGTCAAACAGTGAAAGTATGGGGCTGAGAGATTTTAGCTGGCGGCTGGAAGGGCAGGGTGGCCAGTCTGAAAATGAAGTACGGGTTCTGGCGCAGGCAAAAGCGAACAAAAATGCGTTTAAAGTAACAGCAACCGGCCAGCTTGATGGCAGTCTATACGGGCATGTACTTAGAGTTGCTGAGCCGGTAGGTGTTGACGGTGTTGGGGCAAAATATGGCGGTCTCTATTATGTTGATCGTGTAACCCACAAGTTTGAATTTAGTGGGTATACCCAGGACTTTACCCTTATTCGTAATGCTTATGGCGATAATCTTGAGGTGTCATCAAGTCTGTTGGATGCGGTGTTGTAAAATTATAAGGAATAAACATGGGAAATGGTAGTTCAACTGCAGCTGCAAAACACTACGGAAAATACCGTGGATTTGTGGCTGATAATAAAGATCCTGAAAAGCGGGGGCGTTTAAAACTTATTGTCCCTTCGGTTTTTGGCGAAACACAGACTAATTGGGCTGAACCCTGTCTGCCCTTTGGGGGATTGCCGGATCAGGGCTTTTTTATGATTCCGGAAATAGATTCACAGGTTTTTGTGGAATTTGAAGAAGGCGATGTCGGTAATCCATTATGGACAGGGTGTTTCTGGCAACAGTCAGGCGATATTCCGTCAGAAGCGGACAAGGAAGAACCTACGACGCGGATTATAAAAACCCCAAAAGGTCATATTCTTCAATTTGATGACGGCGATGATGAAGAACAGGTAGTCATCAAACACTTTTTGGAAAGCACCGTTGTCTTTGACAACAATGGCAGTATTCTTCTTAGCGATGCAAACGAAAACAGAATAAGCCTTGATGCAGATAGCGGGAAGATTGAAATTACCGATGAGAATCAAAACAGCCTGATAATGGACTCAAATGGTATTAAAATTGAAGATAATAACGGAAATCTAATAGAGCTTGCCGCAGCGGGTATAACAATAAACGGTCAAAATATAACGATTGACGGGACACAGATTGAGTTGGGTGGCGCTGGAAGCGAACCGGTAATTAAGGGCCAGAGTTTTTTAGGGCTCTTTGCCACGCATATGCATACCTGTACAGCTCCTGGTTCCCCGACATCACCACCTGTACCGCAAGGTGAAATGTCGACACTGACAATGAAAACAAAAGCAGGATAATATGGCAGGATTAATAAACCCGGATTATATGCGTTTTCCTTTTGAAATTGGCTCAGACGGCTGTGTTGTCAGTCAGAGAAATCAGCATATTCGGCAACAGATAGAGCAGGTTCTGTTTACCCATCCCGGGGAAAGGCTTTTTAGGCCCGATTTTGGTGCCGGCGTTCGAAGTATGCTTTTTGAACCGAATAACAATATCCTGTGGGAAATGACAAAAAAACGGCTTATTGCAGCATTGAGCGAGGCGCTTAAAGGAGAAGTTGATCCTGGTACACTGGTAGTTGATGTGGATGGTGATGAGGAGAAACTGGTGGTCATTATTTCCTATACACTTGCGACGATTAACCGGAATGAACGGCAGGAATTCTTAATTAAAGGGTGATGGTGTCGTAAAAAGTCCAATATCTGCGATGCGCTTATCCCTCGTCATTGCGACGTACGATTTGTACGCCTCATTCCTCGGGATTAGCGGCGCCTTGATCTTGAACTTTTTTATTTGCCATCAAAAATGGACTTTTTACGAGACGGTAAGAATTTATAAACGAGTGAAACCGGAGTATATATGGCAGAAACCCCACGGCCGGAACTAAAATTTGTAAGCGGATGTAATGACTGTGCTGTAAGAGAGGTGGACCTGCCGAAACCGCTTCCATTGGTTGGTGATGATTTTGACTGGGCTGTAAGAGATTACGACAGCTTCAGGGTTTTTATGCTTGAAGAACTGACGTCACGATTTCCTGAGCGTACCCGGTGGACTCCTGCGGACATGGAAGTGATGCTGGTTGAATTATTCTCAGGCGCACTTGACCAGCTCTCCGATATGATTGACCGCGTATTTGGAGAAGCCTTTCTTGAAACGGCACGTCGGCCTGAATCTGTGAGACGGCTTCTTTCAATGATAGGGTATGATGCTGTCAGTGAATCTTCTCTTGATTACAACAGAAATATTCTTGAAGAGGTCAGACAGGCAGAGGCGTCACTTGACAGGCTGTGGCTTAATCAGCCGAAGTTGATGGAAGAGGCACGGCAAAAAGGTCCGGCAAACATACAGACACAATATCGAATGGTAACTGAAAAAGATTATGCCGAAAATCTGGAACGCCATCCGTTTGTTCAACGGTCGTGTTCATGGACCCGGTGGGGCGGCAGTTGGCCGGTGATTAATATCGGACTTGTTCTGCAGGAGAATCAGCAGCTTGACGAATATCCGGGTCAGACAGGGTTGTGGGATGCTGCGGTTTTGTCTGCTTTAAAAAAACAGACAGATACATTTCATTCAAAACTGGGGCTTAAATCTGTTAACTGGGAAGACAGGCCATCTATCAGAGCAGTCCTGAAGTCTTATATTGAAGACTACAGGATGGCCGGGCAGGATGTTGTAATTCAGAATGCAGAACTGGTCGGTATTTATATTTCACTCTCAGTCAGTATCGTCTCCGGTTATTATCAGTCAGAGGTCAGAAACAGTATTTTGGAAGCACTTGGAACCGGGTCTGACGGCTTTTTTAAACCCGGAAGACTTGCATTTGGTGAAGATCTTTATGTCAGTGATATTTTTCAAACCGTTATGAATTCAAAGGGTGTTACGACCGTTTGTGTAAACAGGTTTAAACGAATGGGGAACGCGTTTCAGGATCAGTCCGGAAGTGGCAGGATAAAACTGTCCGGTCTTGAGATCGCTGTCTGCAATAACGATCACACTTATCATGATAGCGGATACATTTTACTGAACCTAAATGGTGGAATTAAAGGATGAGCACGAATAAGGACTTTACACGATGGAACAGAGCCGGGTTGGATCAGTTTCAATACGTTGACGGTAATGCTGCCACATTTCTTGAATTTATGCGGCAGTCTCTTATTGATCAGTTTACTGATGAAGCGGGAGAGCTTAAATGGGCTGATCTGAACGAGAGAGTGCCGGGTCTGAGTGAAACAATAACATCAGATACCGCTGACAGGCTTATTTCGCAATATAATGCTGAGACAGGTGATTATGCATGGGAAATCGTAAGGGTTTTATGCCGTTCTGCCCATATTCTGAGTGAATATCTTAATGCATACTCGAATGAGACTTTTATCGAGACTGCCAATGAATGGGAGACTATCAGAAAACTTGTTAACATGCTTGATTGTCAACCGTCTCCACCGGCATCGGCAACAACAACTCTTTGTATTGTAGCAAAAGAGGGTGGCAAGGGGCTACTGACAGCAGGGTTTCAGGTTAAGAATTCACCGGATGACGGAAGTTCACCGACAGTGTTTGAAACGTTTGGCGATGTTGAACTTGATAGTACGCTTAATCGGATCAGGCCGGCAGACTGGAATAAATCACAGGCGATGCTTATCGACGCTGCGGTTCCGGAAGGTGAATTGATTAGTTATCCCCTGGAAAATGAAATTGAAGATTTAACCGTAGGCAGCTTTTCAGTCCTTCTGGATGATGCAAACGCTTATGTCGCCTCAGTGGAATTATCAGGTTCGGATCATATTAACCTGAGAATGCATAATGAGATAACAGATGGTATAAAAAAATCTGAGGCAAGTCTGTTCGTGAACCCAAAAAGTATTCAGGCCCCAATGTTAAACGGGCCGGATGTGGTTTACCTTGATAGTGATGTCATCAGTTTTTCAATAAAATCATCAATCGCATGGAAAAAAGATGCAAAATGGTATATCGGCTGTGTTGAAAAAATTGATAAAAACAGATTGTTAATTAATGCTGAAAATAATGATGCACTTCCTGAATCTGGTACAGATCTCTACCTCTTGAGTATATCCTATCCTCAAACTTTGATGTTTCAGGAAAAGCCAAAGTCCTTGATTATTCTGCCTAAGTCCAGCGATTTAACGGCTGTGGTCTGGGATGAAGAGGGGAATGAGTTAACCCCTCAAACATATGAAGAAAATAAAATTGAAGTTTATCAATTCGTTCCTGCTGCATCCATGACAAAACTTTTTTATCTGCCGAAGGATGCCGCAGCATTCGGTACCACTATAAGTAAACCCGCGAATGACACGTATGAATTTTCCGGGAATTTGGGGAAGTTCAATTCACAGGACTGGGTTATTGCCTGCTCTGATTCAGGAAAACATGCATTGCAGGTAAAGACGGTGGATGAAAAACCGGGTAGTTGTATTCTTAAGGTTTTCAGTCCCATTGGCGATGCTATACATACTGTTTTCAGTGATTTCGATTTAACGGTCTATCCAGGCGGTTATGATGAAAACAGAGAGACCGTTATTGATATCGCCGGTGAATCCGCATCCGGCAGTACAGTCTTTCTTGATTCGATCCCTGATAGTCTCAAAAAAGGACAGACTCTCATAATAAATAACGCTGTAAATACTGTTGTTGTCAAAGTAGCAGCTGTCAGTTCCGGTACAAATTCAATGATAATTACTCCGTCCATTGCCGATCTGAAGAAGAATGACGAGGCTGTAACATTTTTGAAATACAATACTGTATTTTCAGGAAATTGCGTGAAGGCCGGACATGGTGAAATTCAGAATCAGATGATTGCAGGCAGCGGTGACGCATCAAAGTTGAATCAGCGTTTTACACTGGAGCCTGTTGATATAAGTTTTATCCCGGATGCAACCATGAGCTCCGGTATGCGGGCTGCACTTAGCGTTGAAGTTTCTGGCAGGGTTTATCAGAATGTTCAGTGTTTTTCCGGCTCAAAACCGGCAGATCCTCATTATCTGGTGAGAATTACTGAAACCGGGAAGTTAAAACTGGTATTTGGTGATGGAAAGAATGCCAAGCGGCTTCCAACCGGGCGGAATAATATCAAAGTTACTTACCGATCTGGCTCCGGAACCAGAGGGAATCTGACTAAAAGTACTTTGACAAAAATAGTTAATTCGAATGCTTTGGTGGAGAGTGTTTCAAACCCTGTTGACTGCGCCGGCGGCAATGAGTGTGAGGCAGTTGACTCTTTGCGTGAAAATGCATCCTCAAGTATATTGACACTCGGGAAGGCGGTTTCTGTGAGTGATTTTGAAAAACTGGCTGTTACTCACAGCAGTATATGGAAAGCGTCTGCGTTTGAGAAACCGTCAGGGTTCAGCAGAAACAGAAATGTCTGTGTCATCATAGTCCCCTCCGAAGGTAAGATTCAAAGTGGTCTTAATAGTGAGATTGAAACTTATCTGACGGAGACGGCTCTGCCGGGAGTAATCGTTAACGTTGAAAATTTTCGCAGCCTCTTCCTTGGTCTGAAAGTCATGGCCAGAATTAATAAAGAAGAATACGATCAGGACCAGGTGGAAACAGATATTAAAGATGCATTGATGCGTGTGTTTTCACTCTCTTCCGGAAAGCTTGGCGGAAATATTTACAGAAGTCAGATCTATCAGGTAGTTGACTCTGTTACAGGGGTTATGAATTCAACCTGTTTTATTGATAACGCTTATCTTGCTGCGCAGCTAACAGGGGATCCTGTAAAAAACAAATCGGTAAATATAATTATTGGGAGTGACGGGATTATTAAAACCGTTATGCCTGCGAAAGATCAGGTCATCTATATTAATGACAAAGCACCTGAACTTGATATTACAGTTAATTCATATCTGGCAACGGAGTCGGTTATATGAAAATGAAGTCCCCGGAATTTAAAAAACAGCTTTATCAACAACTTCCTGTTGTCTACAGAAACAGGGATAATGGTGATCTGGAAAAATATCTGGAAGCATGTGGCGGGTTTCTCGACAGAATTTATGAAACGATTGCTGCCAGAATGGCCGATAATTTTCCGGATACCCCTATTGATAACCCTGAGGTTTCAATAGATGCCCCTGTTTGTCAGGACTGGGTTCTCCCTTATTTTGCAAAATTGCTTGATGTGAGGCTTTGTTCGCCTGTTGCAGATGGAAAACGGGGTGAAATCTCTAATGCAGTTTCATGGCGCAAAAAGAAGGGGACGCTCTCTGTAATTGAAGAGATTGCAAAGTCTGTCGGACAGATGGAGGTCGAGGTTCAGGAAGGGTGGAAACGGGTTGCAATAACCCCTGTTATTGGACGGCCACTGTTACCAGTCGACACCTTTGGTTATGATGGTGAACCGGATGAAGGATGTCCGGCCATGTGTGCACTTCACCCGGCTCTTCCGGCTGTAACTGTCGATTTCAGGTCACCGTCTGGGGCAACAGGCGTGGATGCAACAAATTCAGGCGTGAATTATACTACTGTAAACGGAGAACTTAAGACATGGCGTCAGGCTTCAGTGCATGGAGTGCCGTGCTCGCCGGGCAGCTTTGATGATGTTTCCCGCAGAATAGTCGATTTGCGAATTTTTGAAACGAAAAAAGGATACTTTCATCCGGGGCGGCTTCTGCTGTTTACACCACCGTCAACGGGATTTTTCCCGGAGGATGCAGTCGGGTTAAACTGGACAAGCATGGGGAGTAATATATTTGAACAATATATCGAAACTGATATTGATGAGGAGAATAAAATCATCACATATCGCAACAGAACCTATGGGCAGTCAGACTTCAGGCAGGTCAGAATATACAGAGTCATAGAGTTGGGTGAGATATATCCGGGGCCGTTTGCAGAAAGATATACATACAGGTTTATCGGTCTCCATCTCGACAACTCGGTTATTGTCCACAGTGGCCGTGTTGAGTTTTTAAAGTGTGCTGTAAGAAAAATTGAAGTTCACAGTATCGACAGAAATATTCCGGTTATTTCCGCCCGGTCAACCCTTTTTAAACATATTGCTGCGGCAAGGGGGCTGGTATTTCTGGAGTATTGCACTGTGATTGAAAAATGTCTGAGTGAAGTGATTCAGGCGAGTGATTCGGTTTTTCTTGATGATATTCACAAAGATCATGATAATCCGGCCCCGCCGGATGTGGGATGCGTCCGTTATTCCTATGTTTCCGGGAGTCAGGCAGGTAAAGAGGGTGATGTTTTCTCCGGGCCTCTGTATGACGGGCCTGTTGTCATGTTTACAACGACTTTCGGTGATCCCGGTTGTGCCGTTCTAATGCCTGAGAGTTCAGGTAAAATAACCAGGGGTGCAGAAGAAGGTGGCGAAATAGGCGCGTATCATGATGATTATTTATCGGCAAGATATGATGCCGTAATAGAAAAAATGAAAGACTATCTCCCGCTGAATCTGGAGACAGAGATTATTACTGATGCTAACTTACTGGACATCCCTTCGGGAAGTTAAGAGAGTTTTGAACTTTTTCTTGTAAACAGGGTATTAAAACTATGAAAACACAAATTTCACGAAACAGCCTGAACCTTGA
>JQIA01001426.1_pt1 | contig 12878 bp, 12 predicted proteins | sample 811431 | NCBI WGS metagenome assembly JQIA01 (sample SAMN02998118, study PRJNA258478) | marine sediment metagenome | biome: marine; feature: seafloor; material: sediment; isolation source: oil-polluted sediment collected from 3 locations (0.5 km, 0.7 km and 0.9 km)... | place: USA: Gulf of Mexico ... | reverse complement strand
CTATCTATATGAACCTAGGTAATATGGTCGATTTTTAATTTTTGAGTGTTTTTCACATGTCTTTATCTATTCTAGCACCGTCAAGAACTATCCTTATGATTTCGGATGAGGCTCTCCTCATCTACAGTGTGGATTCTAAAGGCGTAAAGTTTATCGAGGCCGTGCCATGGTCCGCCGATGATTTCGAGGATAGCGTATCTATCATGATTTCCAAGGATTGCGGTGGAAAGCCGGTTTTGATCCTGAATGATATGGTTGAGCAGCATTATAGAAAAGAAAAAGTGCCCCGTGTGAGTGCTTTGGATAAGCAAAATATTGTTAAAAGAAAGCTGAAAGTAGCCTTCCCGAATTACCCTGTGCGTGCGGCGCTTCCTTTGAAGGAAAAAGTCAAGAAAACGGAAAACTCATTAGGCGGGGATGTTTATATTTTTGCAGCCGTTCCGGCGAGTGACTCCTTCACAAAAACAATGAATGCCACGCGTTTGTCTTTGGCGCCAGTTGCGGGCTTTTGTCTGTTGCCAGTTGAATCATCTGACATGATTAAAAAATTGTCGGATAAACTCTCTCCAAAGGGGGAGGATAAGGCACAATGGACAATATTTATGGGGCAGCATCAAAACGGGGGCTTACGTCAGATTGTTATCCGTAATGGTGAACTTGCTTTAACACGGATGACGCCGATTGCTGAGACGGATGATGATCCTGTCTTGTGGGCAAAAGATGTCCATCAGGAATTTCAGGCAACGATGAGCTATCTATCACGCTTTGGTTTTGACCCGTCTGATGGCTTGAATGTCATATTGATATCTGAACCGGGGACGGGTGATATTGTCAGTGAGTTAATAGAGGCTCCGTGTAATTTCTTCTCTCTTACATCCGATGACGCAGCGGATTATTTGAAATTAAATCTAGGCCCCGGAAACACTGCTTATCATGCAACGGCGTTGCATTTAGCATGGATTGGCCGTAAAAGCCGCTTCATTTTGCCGATGAAGGCAAAGCAGATTGATCGTGTTTCTCAACCGCGGCAAATGGCGGCACTGGCCTCGTTCTTCCTTGTCTTTTTGGCCGTGTTCTTAGGGTATCAACTTTTGAATAGTATGCAGTCTATCTCTGAAATAAAAACCGATGTAGAGGATATCTCTCATCGTAAGGGGCAGTTGGATTTGCAATATAGCAAAGAGGTGAAACGTAAGACGGATCTGGGCTATAATATTCAACTCATACAAAGCTCTTTGGCTGTTTACGATGCTTTGGAGAAAAAGCAGATAAATATTTTACCGCTATTTTATAATATTGGTGTGGCTTTGGGGCGTGATATGCGCATCGATCGTTTTGACCTTAAGCGTGGAAAACTTGGTTTGGCGAAGAAGGTTTTGAGTGGTAATTCAAAAGGGCCTTTATTTGTTGCAAGTATGCAGATGACTTTTCCAAGTACAACAAATGCAGAAAAAGGGAATGCCGAAATAAAATCTTTGAGTATGCGTTTGCAAAATTCCCTTTCTGAGCATGTCGTGAGTATTACAAAATTGCTTGAAGATTATGAATATAGCGAGGAAATCGTCGTTGAAACGGGCGATGCAAAGAAAAAGTCTATATCACAGGATTATGTGGCAGAGATTAGTATTGAAGGGCCGGAACAATGATACAGGTCATCGGGATTAAGCGATTAATCATTTTATTGATACTTATAAGTGCGAATACTGTTTTGGCTGCAGGGGTTTATTTATATGCCATGCCGGAAGAAGAAGCATCGTCGCGGCGTTTGCGCAGTCTACGCTCACAGGTTAATTCTGTTCAATCTGATATTGACCGTATGCAAATTGAGTTTGAGCAGTTGGATCAACAACAAGATCGCTTTGATGCGTTAAAAGCCAAGGGGTTATTTTCGGCGCAAGGGCGAAGTGAGGCCAAAACACTGTTGAGTGTTATTCAGGATAAATCCAGAGTGATATCGGCAGTCGTTAGTGTTAAATCCGGTTTTGTTCAGGACGATGTGGAGGCGAAGAAGGCCAACCATAAAATTTTGATGAGTCCGATAGAGATTAAAATAGAAGCTTTTGATGATGCATCTGTTTATCGGTATATAGAATTGGCAAAGCGTTCCTTTTCGGGGCATTTGTCTCTGGATGGAATTAAGATAAACCGTACACGGGATGTTAGCTCACCTGTTTTACGCGCGATAGCATCAGGGACAAACCCTGTTTTGGTTAGCGCGGAAATTTTAATGTCGTGGCGCACGATTATTCCTGAATCTCAAGTCATAATGAAAAAATCTCAATAGAGGTTGGATCAGTAAGGATATGATTATGAAACATAAGACAAAGATAATTTATACGGCATTCATCGTATTGCTGGCTTTTGTCGTCGTGGTGCAGCCCTCTGTCGTGCACGCGCAAAACGGAGGTAGCCGTGGTGTCGTGGCGAAGTCTAAGTTTTCTATCGATAATATTCCTTCTTTATTTTTCACCTATTGGCAATATAAGGCAATTTTAGAGGCACAAAAATCAAGAGGTGTTGTTCGCGCTCCGACGCAGGCAGAGCTTGATGCTTTGGATAGGGGAGATGAGTTTGAACCGGATCCGGGTCCTCGTGATATTACTTTGGGTGGTATTCTTTATACCAAGAAGAATGATTGGGTTATTTGGATTAATGGGCAACGCGTCACGCCGGATGCTGTTCCCAAAGAGGTTCTCGATCTTCAGGTTTTTGAGGACTATATTGAGATTAAGTGGTTGGATGAATATACGAAGAAAATATTCCCTCTACGTTTACGTGCGCATCAGCGCTTTAACCTTGATGCCAGAATGTTCCTTCCTGGATAATATTACAATGACTTCAATATAGAATTTACAAGTAAGGCCAAAACTGTGAGTAACCCCGCACTGCTTATCGAGAATGTCTGCGTTGCATATGCAGGAAAATCAGCGATTAATGATATTTGTTTAACTGTTCAGCCAGGTGAAATATTTGGTCTGATGGGGCTGAATGGTGCAGGTAAAACGACATTAATTAAATCTATCTTGGGCTTGAGAGAGCAAGATAGTGGCCAGATTTCTATGTTTGGACAAAACAAATCAAGTAAACAAAGTAAAGCCAAGCTTTCTTATTTGCCGGAAAAATTTGAACCTCCATGGTTCTTAACAGGGATGGAGTTCCTGCGGTTTTCCCTGCAGCTTTATAAGCAACCATTCAATAAAGATGAAATGATTGCGGCGGCGCAGGCGCTGGCTTTAGATACAGATGCGCTTAATCGGCGCATGAATACGTATTCCAAGGGGATGCGTCAAAAGCTTGGCCTGATGGGGACTATGTTGACCGGTTGTTCGTTGTTCATATTGGATGAACCGATGAGTGGGTTAGATCCCTTGGCGCGTTCTCTGGTTAAAAAAATGCTGAATGATATGAAAGATAAAGAGCGCACAATCTTTCTCAGCTCTCATATTCTGGCGGATATGGATGAGATATGTGATCGCGTTGCTTTGCTGCACGAGGGTGAAATTCGCTATGTCGGGACAACGGATGATTTGAAGAAACAAACTCATACAGATAATCTTGAGCAAGCTTTTCTTGATTTCATTGAGCATAAAGACGCTGCGTGATACAATAAATCTATATCTATAGCGTAATTGATTCGCTTTTCTCCTCTGCTCATTCGAGCACTTTCACTGAAAGACCAAATAATATGTCTGTGTTATTTCCTTCTTCTCGTTCTCTTTGTGCCTTTTGCGTTGTAACGTTGGGTGTCTTTACTCTTCCTGTTCACGGGTGGGCGCAAAGCACACCCATTGTTATGGATGATCCGCATGTAACTGTTCCAGCGGTGGATGAGCTGAACACAGCAGATGGAGACAATCAAGAAAAGGCTGTTACTGCCACGCCCTCTACTGGCGTTGCTGCGGACGTTGGTGATGGTACTTTCTTTGATGCAGAGAGTCTTGTTCCTCAAGGAGAAATGGCTGGTGATGGGCCGGTGAATGTTAATCCCGTGACGCAACCTGCATCTAAATATGTGGTTGTTAGGAAAAACCATAGTGCGAATACGAAGGCAGCACAGGTTGTTTCTGCGGAGCGCGCCTTGGCTTTAGGGCGTTATGATTCTGCTCTTCAAATGTTTGACGGGCTTTATGCCAAGAATAAGAAAGATGTACGGATTTTGATGGGGCGCGCTGTCGCACTTCAAAAGCTAGAGCGTTTTGATGAAGCGATGGGGATGTATGAGGCTTTGTCCAAGCTTGATTCCGGCAATCTTGAGGTTAAGGTTAATATGCTTGGGCTGTTGGGCACGCGTTATCCTGCGGTTGCTTTGCGTCGTTTGATGGATTTACACAAGAATAACCAGAGCCATGTTGGTTTGACGGCGCAAGTCGCGATCGTTGCGGCTCAAACAGGTGATACTGCGACGGCGTTACGTTATCTGGGGATGGCTGCGAGTATGGAGCCTCAAAACGCAAATCACGTGTTTAATATGGGCATTATAGCGGATAGAGCGGGGCAGGCGAAGCAAGCCGTTTCTTATTATGAGAAGGCTTTGGAAATTGATACTGTCTATGGTGCGGGGCGTACAATTCCACGTGCTTCGGTTTATGAGCGTTTGGCGCAAATCCGCTAATTCCTGTCTCTTCAGGTCGGAATAATTATGTTTTATATAGAAATTTTTACAGTCATATGTCTTGGATTGGTTCTGGGGAGCTTCGCGACCGCGCTAATCTATCGTGTGCCGAAGAAATTACCATGGGGGGCGGAGCGGTCTGCTTGTCCGCAATGTAAAGCGAACCTTAGTGCTTTAGATTTAATTCCTGTTCTTTCATGGTGTTTGTCCGGCGGAAAATGCAGACATTGTTCGAATAAAATATCATCCAGATACCCCTTAACAGAAACCGTTAGCGGTGTGTTATGTGTTCTCGTTTATCTTGTCTTTGGTTTGAATATATCTTCTTTATTTCTGATGGCCAGTGTTCCGTTTTTAATCGCTCTTTGTGTGATTGATTTAAAGCATATGATTTTGCCGAATCAACTCGTCTTTATTCTTGTGGGGATAGGGGGGGCGCGTTTACTTTATTGGCTCTCTTTAGGCGAAGATCTTCAGGCTGCAGATCTGTTGACTGTTTATGTTGTCGGGGCTTTTGCGTATGGGTTTTTATCGTGGTTTCTTGGCTTTGTTTTGACCAAAATTTTAAAGAGAAACAGCCTTGGATTTGGTGATGTTAAGTTTTTTATAGTGGCTGGATTATGGCTTGGGCTGTATGCTTTACCCTATTTCATGATACTGTCGGGCACGTTGGCAATTGTCTTTGCGCTTGGTTGGCGGGTGGTCTTTAAACAAGATGTTTTTCCGTTCGGTCCGGCGCTGATTGTATCTTTTTATTCTTTATTATTATTACAAGGCACTTTTTAATTTTAAAATAGGGTGGATATTGCTGTAAATTTTTACTTTCCCTTCATCTTATTCCTATAAGACTATATACTGTTGGCACACACATTAAAGGAGACCCACCTTGGATCTTACACAACTTCTCGCTTTTACCATGCAAAATGATGCATCTGACTTACATTTAAGTGCAGGTAGCCCGCCGATTATTCGCGTTAGTGGGGAGATGAAACGGGTGAAAGCTGATGCACTTGGCAGTGATGATATCCGCACGATGCTTTATTCGGTTATGACGGAAGAGCAGCGCTCAGAATATGAAAAGAATATGGAACTGGATTTCGCGATCGCTTTGGGCGATAAGGCGCGTTTTCGTGTGAACGGTTTTACAACGCGTCTTGGCGCGGCGGCAGTGTTTAGAACAATTCCAACGGTTGTACCAACAATGGAAGAGCTTGACCTTCCACCGGTGTTGCGTCGTTTCGCAGACCTTGAAAAAGGGCTTGTTCTTGTGACTGGTCCGACCGGTAGTGGTAAATCAACAACCTTGGCGGCGTTGGTTAATCATATTAATACACATCATTCAAAGCATATTTTGACAATTGAAGATCCGGTGGAATTCTTTCATTCCTCTAAAAAATCCCTTGTTAACCACAGGGAGGTTGGGCAGGATACTCACACCTTTGCACAGGCTTTGAAAAGTGCGTTGCGTGAAGATCCTGATGTTATTTTGGTTGGGGAGATGCGTGACCATGAAACGATATCTTTGGCTTTGACCGCTGCGGAAACAGGGCATTTGGTTTTTGGCACATTGCATGCGAATTCAGCGTCCAAAACAATTGACCGTATTATTGATGTGTTTCCTGGTGAAGATAAAGAAATGGTACGCGCCATGCTTTCCAGTTCGATACAGGGCATTGTTGCACAAACACTACTTAAAAAAGAGGGCGGTGGACGTGTTGGTGCGTTCGAGATTCTTGTTGGTACGAATGCGGTTCGAAACCTTATTCGCGAAAACCAAATTCCACAAATGTTCTCTATGATGCAAACAGGTTCGCGTTACGGCATGATCACCATGGAAGATGCGATCCAAAATCTTCTTGAAGGCGGTATGATTAGTAAAGAAGAGGCGCGTCGTGTTGTGATGAAAAACTCTGATGAATCTGAAGAGCGTGATGAAGAATATGCTTCCACAGCTTTGGGGGGCGGTAAAATGCCAACCGAAGATGAGGGCTATGATATGACTGTGGGGGGAGACACCGTCTCTATTAACTCCAAGAAAAATGAAGAAGGATATTCATTTTGAGTGCACCACTGATTTTTACATACCTAAGTGCAATGAACGAGCATGAAGCCAGTGATATGTATCTTACTGTTGGCTTTCCGCCGACATTGCGCGGTGATGACGGGCTAATCAAGCTGACGGATGATGTTCTTACCCCTGATAATATTAACGAGATTTTGGCGTCGATGTTAACCAGTCGCCAGCGTCGTGATTTTGATGTTCAAATGGAGCTGAATACCGCTCTTGATATGGCAGAACACGGACGTTTTCGTATTAATGTTCTGCGCCAAAGGCAATTTCCGGCGTTGGTTATTAGACGTATTGTGTCTGAAATCCCAAGTTTTAGTGCGCTGAGATTACCTAAAATTCTTGAAAATCTGGCAATGGAAAAGCGTGGCTTAATTCTTGTGACGGGGATGACCGGATCGGGTAAGTCCACGACATTGGCAGCAATGATTGACCAACGTAATCAAAACAGTTCCGGCCATATTATTACAATTGAAGACCCCGTTGAGTTTTTCCATGAGCATAAGGGCTGTGTTGTTACGCAGCGTGAGGTTGGTGTGGATACTGAGTCGTTTGCAACGGCGATGAAAAATTCTTTGCGTCAGAGGCCTGATGTTATTCTGGTTGGAGAAATTCGTGATCGCGAAGTGATGGAGCAGGCTTTATCTATCGCGGAGACTGGGCATTTATGTTTGGCGACAATCCATACAAATAACTCTTATCAGGCGATTGAGCGTATTGTTAATTTATTTCCAGAAGATGCCCATAATCAAATTCGTTTGAATTTATCGATGAATTTGAAAGGGATCGTTTCTCAACGGTTATTACCCAGTGTTGGTGGTGGGCTTGCGCCTGCGATTGAGGTGCTGATTAATCAAGGACTTGTGCGCGAGCTGATCTTGAAAGGGGAAATCGGAAAGATCCATGATGTGATGGAGCAGAATAATTCTATCGGTATGTCTACCTTCGATCAGTCGCTTATGCGTTTGTTTATGGATGACTTGATTACTGAAGATACGGCAATCACGAATTCCGATAAGCCATCTGATATGAAAATAAAAGTTCAGCAAGCTAAGATGGTGCAAACGACACAAGGCGGAGCACGTGATGCTTTGGGCGGTGTTGATACGTCACGTATATCATTCAGTGAATAATCAACAAATGTGCGTTTTTCGCCTTTGGCAGGGTTATGCACAGTTCTTATTCTAAAATTAGACAAAAAAACCATAGTTTTTATGTATTTATGTTCTTATAATAAGTACTAGAATCATTCGCTGGCGTTTCCTGCTGGTTATTTCTCATCATTATATCAAGATTTTGGAGTATTCTGAAACATGTCTTCTTTTAGTATTGTAAAACCATTTATTCATAACAAGTGGGCTAAGTTTTCACTTATTGCATGTGCAAGTATTTCGCTTTTATCTTGTGATTTAGCGGCAAATTATACGAAGACAGATCGTGCTGCTAATATGGAGCTTCAGGATTTCAGAGATGGCATGTCAGAAAGGCTTCCGGAAACAGCGGTTGACGATAAAGCCTCATCAATGGCATCTATCCCCGCGTTGCAACCTTACATATCAGAAACGCCGAAAAGTATGAAATCTGTGCCGTTGGTGTCTGTTTCTGTGAACCAAACCGTTCCGCTGAAAGATATTTTGTACGAATTGGCGACGCAGGCCGAGTATGATTTGGAGCTTGATCCTAATATCCGTGGTTCAATTATTTTCACGGCACGCAATAAGCCGTTTGATCTTGTGATTGAGCGTATCTGTGCCATGGCGGGGTTGCGCTATAAATTTGAAGATTCATTCTTGCGAATTGAGCTTGATACACCCTATGTAAAAAATTATAAAATCGATTATTTAAGTTTCATTCGCTCTAATAGTGGGAATATTAGTACGACTGTTTCTGTTGTTTCCGGTGAAGGCGCGGATACAGGCTCCAGTTATACAGCATCTTCCGAGAGTACATCCGATTTCTGGGGAGAGCTTGAGCTTAACCTTGAGCAAATCTTGGGTGGTGTCTCAACTGGTGGCTTAAAGACCAAGCGTGATCCTAGAATCACTGTGGCAGATAAAAACCCAAATGTAGAGGCTGTTGCGCCTCAGCAAGATGGCGATGGTGTGACCGTTCAACCTCCTGAAGTTGTGTTGAACGTAGAGTCTCTGCCTGTTGATGATGATTTGGGCACTGCCGATGATGAAGATGGCAATGGTTCAGCGTTTAGCTTAAACAAGCAAGCAGGTTTGATTAGTGTACTGGCATCGGAGCGTGGGCATAAGGACGTTGACAAATATTTGACAGAGATTCGTCGTTCTATTACGTCGCAAGTTTTAGTTGAGGCTAAAGTCTTCGAAGTAACTCTCAAGGATGAATATATTACTGGTATTGAATGGCAGAGTGTTACTGAGAATCTTAAAGGAAGCATAGGTTTTCTTGATAGAACGCCTGGGGCTGTTTTGGGAGCATTTGGTGTACCTGGTGGGAGTCTTGCAGGGCCATCGACTTTTGGTATTGGGTATAGTGGGAGTGAATTTAAGGCCTTTCTTGATGCTATATCGGGCTTTGGTACCGTTCGTGCGCTGGCCAGCCCACGCCTAACAGTTATGAATAATCAATCTGCTGTTCTTAACGTGGCAACAAATCGTGTGTTCTTTGAAATTGATCTTAACAGAGAGACTGATGATGATACGGGTGATGTGACATTAGAGATTGATACAGAGATTAAGTCTGTTCCTGAAGGGGTTTTAATTAATGTTCAGCCATCAATTAACCTTGACGAGAGAACAATATCTATGTTTGTCCGCCCAACGGTTACAAATATCGTGAATACTATACAGGATCCTTCTGTTGCCCTTGTTGGAGCCGGGCTTATTACTTCGGCGATACCTGAGGTTAATGTACAAGAAATTGATACGGTTGTGAAGGTTAGGTCTGGGCAGCCTATCGTTATGGGGGGGCTGTTACAAGACAGGGCCGTTAATGAAGAAGAGGCTGTTCCTGTTATAGGAGAGGTGCCTGTCTTTGGTAATTTATTTAGGAAGAAGAAAGATTTAATTTCTAAAACTGAGCTAGTTATTTTCTTGAAGGCAACAATTATAGACTCTCCTGAGGATACTATTCACAATACGGATCGGGATCTATATAGAGCATTTTCGGGTGATAGAAGACCATTTGATCTATAATCACTTCTCTTAAACCTATATGTTTATTGCGTTAATTATAAAGTGTCGACATGTCCCTTCCTCTTGTTAAATATGTTTTGGTAGCTGCACTTCGGGATCGTTTGATTCTGTCCCTGATTGTAATTTTGTTACTTGGCAGCTCGTTGGCCTTGTTCTTGGGAAATGCAGCGGTGATTGAGAAAGACCAGTTCACGGTTATTTTTGCCGCGTCGGGCTTGCGCTTTATCTCTGTTTTTGGATTAGTTCTTTTTGTTGTCTTCTTTATTCGGCGTTCCTTTGAGGGCAAAGATATAGAGTTTTTACTTTCCAGACCAATTGGGCGGCTACAGATTATTTTTTCATATGCGCTCTCCTTCTCATTACTTGCGATATTTATGGGGCTGACGGTTGGGCTTTCTGTTTATGCCGTTGCGCCGCATTTGTTCGGTGATGGTCACATTCTGTGGATTGCAAGCATCATCGTAGAGAGCATTATTATGGTGAATGCCGCTTTATTCTTTTCGATGTATATATCCAGCTCAGCAACTGCGGCTTTGGTCACATCGGGTTTTTATGTTTTGGCGCGTATGATGGGGCAATTGCTAGGCATAACAGATTCAGCATTAGTTGAAAGTACGGGGATTTATGCGATGGCATTGCAAATGGTCTCCGTTATTATGCCGCGGCTTGATTTGATGGGGCAATCATCATGGCTGATTTATGGTGCTGAGGGCAGTGCCATTGGCCTTACTTATATTATAGGGCAGGGCGTCGTCTTTTCTGCCTTAGTGTTATTGGCGGCATCATTAGACTTTCTTCGTCGGCAATTTTAAGAAGGAGAAGAATATTCATGTCGTTGTCTTCTCAGGATAAAAAGGTTCAGTTGTGTTTGGCATTTGTGCTGTGCCTTAATATTATATTCTGGTTCTCAGCGCGTGATATTCAAGCCCGTTGGGATAATGTTCCACCAACACCAGCGCAAAAATATGCTGCGGCTTATGGTCTTGGGGATGCTGGTTTTGCGTATCGCCTCAATGGCATTATGTTACAGAATTTAGGGGATACGGGTGGGCGCGTTACGTCTCTGGATGATTACAAATATGGTGAGTTGACCAAATGGTTCTTCTTGCAAGACTATCTTGACCCTCGTTCTGATTATACGCCTTATCTGGCGGCATATTATTTTGGCAGTGTGCAAACGCCTGAAAAATTTCGCCCCGTTCTTGATTATCTTCAAAAAGTCGGAGAGCAGGCTGAAGGGCAAAAATGGCGGTGGTTTGCGCAAGGGGTTTTTCTCGCGCGTTATCAGCTACGTGATTTGGAAAAAGCCTTAGAGATGGCAAAAGTTTTGGCAAGTACAAAATATGATGAAGCGCCCGGCTGGGTGCGGCAAATGCCTGCGTTTATTATGACAGAAAAAGGTGAGAAGAAGGCAGCCTATGCTCTGTTGTTAGAAATACTGAAAACCAGTGCGTCTGATCTTCACCCAAATGAGGTGAATGCCATGAAGGCATATATTTGTACACGTACATTAAGCACAGAAGAAGCTGCGGTGAATCCATTATGTGAAGGGCCGTATTAATCACTTTATATAGAGAGCAATAGCGTTTATCCTGCATAGTTATAATGAACAATATACTTTTCACCATTCCAGAAGTTGTTTCCCTGATAGGCGTGTTTCAATGCGTTTATCTGTTGGTGTATGTCAGTTTTCGTGCAGGGAATATTGTTCGTGTTATTCTGCCTGTTCTCTATTTTTTAATTCTGGGCACAGCCTTCTTTATTGATTTGGCACGTGGATTTATTGCGGAGGTTACGCCGTATTATGATGTGATTAGCTGGACAAGCTGGGCGCTTGTCACACCGTTTAGTGTTCTCCTTATTATACAGATGTCGCACATCACCAAATTACCCTCCCTTGTGAATTGGAGTATTCTGCTGGTGACGCCTTTGGCTCTTACATTTTCTGTCTTCAGCGCGGGTTATACAGCGCCGTCATGTGATGATGTCTTGACGTGTGATGAATTTTTGGCGTGGTTGAATGTATCTGGGTTGGTTGCAGGGGCGATTAGTTTGTTGGCGATTTGGGGGCATCGTAATCTATTCTCGGATGTACGTTCCCAAAAGGCCGGACAAGAAAGATACTGGCTTATTTTATCACTGATTATCGTCAATATATCCTTTCTTGCACTCACGGCGTTCCATACAACGGGCTATGACTTAAGCTTTAATGTTTCTCTTTTGCGTAGCATCCTTGGCTTGTCATTTGTTTACCTTGTTTCGACCAGCCTGTTCAGGATATATCCGAATGCGTTATTTGAGTCTGTAAAAAGGCGGGGTAGCGATGTGTTGAATGCGGGCGATCAAGAGATTGCTCAAAAAATAGAGAAGCTCTTACAGTTTGATAAAATATATCATGAGGCAACCTATTCCAGATCGGACCTCGCGCGGGAGCTAAGCATTGCTGAAGCAACGATTTCACGCATTATAAATGTGCATTTCCAAAAATCATTCCCGCAATTATTGAATGAGCATCGCGTTGAAGATGCAAAAAGACTGTTATTGGATACAGATGCCAGCATAAAAGTGATTGCAGAGGAGGTTGGGTTTAACTCTTTGCCATCGTTTAATCGTGCTTTTAAAGACTTTTCCGGACAAAGCCCCAGTGATTATAGAAAACATACCATAAAATAACATATCTTCTTTACTTGACGTACGCCGTATATTGTCAGCATGACTGGTCACTTTGTTAAATTGACTTATTTAGCTTCAAAATTAAGCCTTTTTTTATCGTCTTTTGGCATTGTTAATCATATTGGGACTATGAGAGTTTATAAAAGAGGTGTATGATTCGCCTGTGCTGTCCAGCACGTTCTTTTACTACTTTCTATTTAATAACAACTTTTTACAAATCTATATTTTAGGAGAAATACTATGAATACACGAATCCACGAATCCGTGCGGGATGATAAGGGCTTTACCCTTGTTGAACTCGCAATTGTTATGGTTATTATTGGTCTATTGATCGGTGGTATCCTTAAAGGTCAGGAAATGA
>JQIA01001425.1_pt1 | contig 12879 bp, 10 predicted proteins | sample 811431 | NCBI WGS metagenome assembly JQIA01 (sample SAMN02998118, study PRJNA258478) | marine sediment metagenome | biome: marine; feature: seafloor; material: sediment; isolation source: oil-polluted sediment collected from 3 locations (0.5 km, 0.7 km and 0.9 km)... | place: USA: Gulf of Mexico ... | reverse complement strand
ATCAACGATCTGCCCTTATTGGAAAAGGTAGAAATCCCTGTTGCCGTTGATCCGGACAAAAAATTGGCTGCGCTTGCCCATCAAAGAGGATGGGAGTGCATCTCACTGCGTGATTGATGGAAGACATTCGGTGCTTTGCCCCTCTCAAAAGGACATTGTTTTTTTAAAAGTCTTTTTTTTATGGACAGCGACTTGTTTTCTACATAACTTATAAGGTGAATCCTCATTTTTTATGGCAACATCACTGCACCACATTATTTCATATTTTTTCTCTTACTTGGACACACAAGTATTCTACCTTGAATAATCGACACGTTCAGTGCCGTAAAAAAGTCGAAAAATCGACTTCCAGGTCAGGTTCCAGTGTCGATTATATGTAGTCAGCTATTTATTATGCTGGATCAGCGTGCCAACATGAACCTCTCCTCAACTCAAGTAATAAAACTTGCAACATCTTACTGAATCCATGGAAAAAAAGAAGGTCAAAATTTTAATTGTAGACGATGAGCAGGTGCACAGGTACATGCTCTACTCCATGCTGACAGAATGGGGTTGGTCCTGTCAGGAAGCGGATGACGGCGAGACAGCGGTTGAAGCGGTACGACAAGGACCCTTTGATGTTATCCTCTTGGATGTCTGTATGGAGCCTATGGACGGCCTGGAGGCTCTGCGCAAAATACACTCCATTAATCCATCAATCCCGGTCGTGATGATGACAGCCTACTCTTCAATAGATTCGGCTGTTGAGGCGATCAAACTGGGTGCCCATGATTATCTTACAAAACCCATAGATTTTGAACGGCTTCGCCAAACCCTGGAAGTTGCAATGGGGCATCGTCAGCAGCCGGACAAAGCTGAGCTGTCTGAAAAACCCTTTGGCGAGGACGGAAGGATCATCGGTTCTTCAACTCCGATGCAGATCCTCTGGGAGATGGTCGTCCAGGTTGCCCCCACAGAGGCGACTGTCCTGGTTACCGGTGATTCAGGAACCGGCAAGGAGCTGGTTGCCTCAGCCCTCCATTATAAGAGCCACCGGAGGAAGGGGCCCTTTATCAAGGTAAATTGTGCGGCCCTTTCTGAAACCCTGCTGGAATCCGAGCTCTTCGGTCATGAAAAAGGAGCCTTTACCGGAGCAGATCGTCGTCGCGAGGGCTGTTTTGTCCAAGCCCAGGAGGGCACGCTCTTCCTTGACGAGATAGGCGAAACAACCCCGGCGATGCAAGCGAAACTCTTACGAGTCCTTCAGGAGCATGAACTCCAGCGCGTCGGCGGCCAAGAAATCATTACCGTTGATGTGCGCATTGTCACGGCCACCAATCGGGATCTGGAAGCAGAGGTGAAGACAGGAAATTTTCGGGAAGATCTTTATTACCGACTGAATGTTGTGGCCCTGGACATGCCTTCTTTATGTGACCGTGACGGTGATATCCCCTTGCTCGCTGATTTTTTTGTGCGTAATTTTGCCAAAAGAAACAAACGAGAGGTGTTGGGAGTCACTCCTGAATGCATGGATATATTGAATCGCTACCCCTGGCCGGGCAATGTTCGGGAGTTGGAAAACGCCATAGAACGAGGTGTGATCCTGATGCGGGGAGATTATCTTGACCTTGACAGCCTGCCTATGGCTGTTCAAAACTGGTCTGGAATGAATCCGAAAAAGGAAGAAGAGCAACCGTCCACCCTGCGAGAAGCTGAGCGTGTTCTCATTCTGAAGACCCTTGAGGAAACTAACGGAAATCGCAGCGAGGCTGCCCGCCGCTTACAGATTACTCGGAAGACCCTGCTGAATAAACTGAAGAAGTATGGTGTGTAAGAAGGGATGCAAGAAGGGATGAAAAAGTAAAAAGCCCTAGGATTACTCCAACCTAGGGCTCTCGCGAACCTGCTACTGCAAGCCTCATTAACCCTCCTTTATTCCATGCATGCTTTCAGGATTCTGCCTGCCTCCCTCTGGTTCTTAATCTAGCCCCTTGATCTCGTCTTTGGTCTCGTCCTTGACGATCACTCTCTTATCAGAAAGGATCAAAAAGACCAGCAGCGCAATAAAAAGCCCTGCATGGATGATAAGCAGGAGGGCCGCAGTGGAAAAAGAAACTGCAAAGCCTCCGCTCTGGAGCTTAAGAGCATTGCGTGCGAAAAAGTTTTTCTGAAACGTTTTCTTATCCGTTTCGCTCGGCACGTATAAGCTGTAGGCGTCTAGCTCATTTTTAAACGGCAGGGCAACACCATGCCGTTGATAAATAAGTTGAGCTGCGATCTTCCTTTTATTACCACTGACTGCGGTAACCACATATTCTGCCAGCTCCTGCTGTATCCCCCTGTTCACTTCTTCTGAAATCTGTTGCTGCATACCGAAACTGCCGCGCATAATAACCAGCAGGAAAGAAATATTTACAAGAAATATTCCGACAAAAAGGAGGGCAAAATATTTTCTTTTTTCTCGATTCGCAACCTGCCAAAAACTGACCGGCAGAAAAACAGAGAGAAGTAATGCCAAGGGAAATTGAATGACATCCTGTTTAACCAATTGGGGAAAGAAGCAATAACCGAGCAAAAAAACCATCCAGATGAACCCTGTTACCCCAGGCATTTTCTTCATATTTTTCCCACAAGTTGAGTGTAAGAGCAAAGATATTGCAGCCTACCTTTTCGGCGACAGCCGGGACGCATAAGTATTACTTATGTAGCCTTTCGTCAACTGAACGCAAGAACTCATTTTAATTTCCCTCTGCGCCTTGCTTTCTCTTTTATTAAAAAATGGCACTCCAGTGACTCGTTGACTTTTTTATGTTGCCAGATAATCTCTGAGCTTATATATATTAAAAGTAAAAAAAATTTTACCGCTTTTATCTAGGTAAAATGCAGTTCGTCCGAACATACGGGCAATGAGATAAATTTCAGAGAACAAGGAGAGTGAGAATCATGAAACTGAAAGTGTTGGCACAGGCTGCGGTGTTAGTCGTGCTGTCGGCGGGTGTCGCTTTTGCCGGAGGCAGAGCCCTCACCTGCGACGACTGCTCAGATGAATGCTTGGAAAATCCTTACAGTAAAGGATGTCCGTCTGTTTGCAAGGATCCGGAATGTCAAGTATCCTGCGACGATTGCTCAGATGAATGCAAAGAGAATCCTTATGGTGCAGATTGCCCGGATATCTGTAGGGACGTTACCTGCCAGTCCTGCGAGGACTGTACGGATGAATGTAAAATCAATCCTTATGGGGAAGGTTGTCCAGATATATGCCGTGACATAAAATGTTACAGCTGTGACGACTGCTCTGTAGAGTGTATAGAGGATCCTGAAGGACAGGACTGCCCGCCTGTATGCGACGAGTTGGGTTGTAATATCTGCGACAAATTCCCGACTGACTGTCCTGCCTCCTGCAAAGAAGGATCACAGGATCAAGAAGGCTGTCCGACTGAATGTCAGGATGTACCGGAAGAATGTCTATCTGAAGAGCCGGTCGAACCACCAGCACCCGTCGACATCACTTGTGACGACTGCCCGCCTGAATGTGAAGACGATCCCTATGCAGAAGATTGTCCTGCTGAATGCCAGGAGCTCGACTGCTACGCCGGACCTCTGAGCCCGCTTCGCTTTATTGGCGACATTGGTTATTTGCGTCTTTCCGATCCGGCTGATTTTCTCTTTGCTCGCGTGGGTGTAGAGTACAGCCCCTATGCCGGGACTTCTTATGAGAATATCTCTTACCTGGCTATGGTCGGTGCCGCTCCAAAATTGGACGGTTCTGACGGTGACGACGCGTTGTTGATTGATGCCTTTGCTCAGTACAACTGGTCTGAAGCCTTTGATGGTTTCATCGGTCTCGGACTCGGTGCCTGGATAAGTGCCGGAGATGATGATCTCGATTCAGAAGATACGGACCTCGATATTCTGGCGAATATCGGAGCACGTGTATACGGTGATCGAGATGACTTCAACATTTCCGTCTTCTTGGAAGCTCGAAATGCTATTGATGAGTTGAGCGATATGGACCAATATGGACGTTTTGGTATCGGACTGCGCTTCCAGCACTGATTGACCGCTTCCATACAAGCCGTACAGCACAAGTAAAGCTTCTCACCAAAGCTTCTACAAAGGGCGCAGGGAATTTTTCCCCTGCGCCCTTTTTTTATTGCTCGCTGTTACCTAAAGAGAACAAGGCCCTGGAAGAAGGGGGCCTACCACAAGACAACACGGAGTAAATCGAAGTAATCCACCCTAACAGCTTAGCAGCTTAGAATCAAAGGGGGCTACCTCAGTTCTCACTTGCAATACGTTAAAAAAGAAAAGGGGAAAACAAGGGAAGTTGTAAAAATGGAACAACGAGGAAGGGAACCGGGAGCGAACGCCTCGGTTAAGAGTGGGCAACGGCTATGCAGTAGCAACACCGTTGCCCCATCATCAGCTGCGCCCCTTAGGACTCAGTAACAGTGATGGCGTCTGCTTCACAAACTTCAACACAGGTCTCACAACCCAGACATTCGTCTTCGTTTACCGGGTCTGACTTCCCATCAACGATCTCAAATACTCCAGCGGGGCAGGAACCAACACACTCTTCACAACCGGTACATTTGTCTTTATCTACAACTACTTCAAACATTGTATTTCTCCTTGGTAGCGGCCCTCTCACGAGCCCTTTTATAAAAGTAACCTCACGATTAATTATGTACAAATCACATGTACTAACTTCGGCAAAGATACCCTTAATATTTTTACTGTCAATATTTTTTTTACATGACCCGCTCAGTCAAATATTCCCCTGCGCCTAACCAGCATTCCTTGTCGTCACCGCAAAAAAATAATTATCCAATAATCCAAAAAAAAACAGCACTTCCTCCCTTCTTTTTTTACTCCTTTCCCAGACGTATACAATAAAAAAATAAGCGTGAGCTTAAAACTCAAAAAATACCGTTGAGCAATTTTTCCTCTACGACGAAAACGGCTCATCATCTACAAATCCTACCTACAACTTGACAAGATCTCAGTTTTGTAGTAAACAGATCTTCAGTGTTACAAAAAATAAAAAAATATTACTTCTATTCATCATGCATATTTCAGAAGGAATTCTTTCAGCATCGGTTTTGATAAGCGGCGGAGTAATTACAGGAATAGGCACCTTTATCGGATTGAAAAAAATTGATCTTGAACAGATCATGCCCGTTGCTCTGCTTTCTTCCGCTTTTTTTGTTGCAGGACTCGTTCATGTCCCTCTTGGGCCAGGATCTATACACTTAATGCTTATCGGCCTACTCGGCGTTATGTTGGGCTGGGCCGCTTTTCCGGCGATCCTGGTCGCCCTCTTTCTCCAGGCCCTGTTCTTTCAATTCGGCGGTTTTGCCGTCCTTGGAGTGAACACGGTCACAATGTCTGTCCCGGCTCTCTGCTGTTATTATCTGACCCGTCCTTGGATGGACAATCCCAAAACACGACCTGCTGCCGCTTTTGTTGCAGGCTCTTTGGCCATTCTGCTAGCATCGCTGCTGACATCCTGCGCTCTCGCGCTTACCGATACCGGCTTCACAACAGCTGCTCAACTCATTATCGCAGCCAATATACCGGTTATGATTATTGAAGGATGTATCACCATGTTCACTGTCGGTTTTCTCGCCAAGGTCCAACCGGAAATCTTACACCTCGAATACGCATGAACCGATTTCGTCTCCTGACAGCATTTCTCTTTGCCGTGTTCTTGTCATCCTTCACGCTACCGGCTCATGCGCATAAGCTGAATGTCTTTTCTTGGACAGGCGACCAGCAGATCTACGGAGAGGCTTTTTTTAACGGGGGACGTAAAGCAAAAAATATAACGGTTGCTGTTCAAGATGTTGCAACACACACCTCCCTGCTGACAACACACACTGATGATGAGGGAAAATTTCAATTCACTCCGCCTCAGCAGGCTGTTCAACAAAAGCTGGATCTGTTGATTTCAGCGGATTCAGGAGATGGTCATCGTGGAGAATGGCTTCTGACAGCGGACGAGTACCTCTCACCAAGCGACGCTCCCTCCTTATCCGCTCCTCAAAAGGATCGACCGGCGACAGCGGGGCTCGACATGGAGACTGTACGCGAAATCGTGCGACAAGAGCTCAACAGGGAGTTAGTACCCATCAAGCGACATCTTGCTGAAAGAAACGAGAAAAAGGTTAATCCACGAGATATTCTTGGCGGGATCGGCTGTATTATCGGGCTAGCAGGACTCCTTGCCTGGTTCCAATCAAACAAAAAAAGAAGAAAAACTCGACAGACAGACAAAGTGTCCCTTGTCGAAAAAAAGGATCTTACTTGATTTTGATCCAAAAAAAATAATACCTGATTTAAAAAAAAAGGAGTATCGCACGATGAAGATCAAAGCTGTTGCTGCAACTGCACTTTTTCTTGCCTGCATGACAGGTGAGTCCCTTGCCCATTTCGGAATGGTTATTCCCTCGGACAATATCCTGACACCGAAAAAGAAGACTGTTCAGCTTGACCTTTCTTTTTCCCATCCCTTTGAAATAATTGGTATGGATCTGGCCAAACCAAAGGCTTTTTTCATGGTCGCTGGTGAAAAGAAGACGGATCTACTGACGGATCTCAAGCCCGCTCAAGTCATGGATCATGCTGCCTGGACAACGGAAGTGTCCATCAAGCGTCCCGGCGTATATACCTTTATTATGGAGCCAACCCCGTACTGGGAACCGGCTGAAGATGTTCATATCATCCATTACACCAAGACCATGATTGCCGCCTTTGGTGATGATCAGGGCTGGGATGAGCCGGTCGGTATTGCGACAGAAATCGTGCCACTCACCCGTCCTTTTGGCAACTATGCAGGCAACAGCTTTTCCGGCCAAGTTCTGCTGGGCGGCAAACCGGTTCCGGGTACAGAGGTTGAGGTGGAGCTGTATAACAAGGACAAGAAACTCTCTGCTGCAAGTGATTACCACATCACTCAGGTCGTTAAGGCCGATGAAAACGGGGTATTCACCTTTACCTGTCCCCAAGCAGGCTGGTGGGGATTTTCGGCTCTCAATGAAGCCGACTACACCATCAAGGATCCGGAAGGGAAAGAGAAAGGGGTTGAGCTAGGTGCTGTGCTCTGGACCTACCTGGATGCCTACAAATAAGAAACAAACAATCCACCTCCAGCGGGGGTGGATTGTTACGATAAAATAAACACCCATCCCGCCCCTCTGGGACGGGACAACAAAACAGCAAATAATGAAAGTTGCGCCGGGCGACTCCAAGGAATCACCCGCTACTTTCATACAAAAACCTGTTGAACCTGTCGGTGCAGTTATGTTATGAGAGCGCATGACCTTTGAACAGTTTAGTGACGGCACTTCATTTCTGCACCGAGCAGACCCCAAGGGAAAACTGATCAGCACCGGCGTGCTCAGCCTGGTCATCGCCCTCAGTCAAACCTGGGCCCCTGCCCTGGTCGGTTTCCTGCTTGCCTTTGTTCTTGTGTTTACAGCACGCTTATCATGGACAAAACTTTTACGTCGTCTGCTGATCGTTAACAGCTTCAACCTCCTGCTTTGCCTTCTTCTGCCACTGACCTACACAGGCGGCACCCCTCTTTCTTTTGCTGGGATTAATCTGAGCAGTACTGGATTACTTCTCGCTCTGCTGATCACTGTTAAATCCAATGCTGTTATCCTGCTCTTTATCAGCCTTCTTGCCACCTCAACTGCTGCACAGCTTGGCCACGGCCTTCAGCAACTGCGCCTGTCACCCAAGCTCTGCCTGCTCCTTCTTTTTTCCTATCGTTATATAGCACTTATTCAGCAGGAACTGTTTCGTTTGCAACGGGCTGCTGGCCTGCGCTGCTTTCAACCAAGAACAAACCTGCATACCTATAAGACCTACAGCTATATGCTGGGCATGATGTTGGTCCGAAGCTGGAATCGAGCGGCACGGGTGCAACAGGCTATGGAATTACGTGGGTTTTCTGGGCAATTTCACAGCCTGCGTGAATTCAAGGGCATGCGGAAAAGCGACCTGCTGCTGTTGACGATCCTGCTCTTGGCAGGTGTGGGATTAGCGGGATTTGAGATCATGTCCAGATAGGACAAAGAAGTAAAGAAGGGACAATAACTGAAATTTTCGTCAGGTTCTCGTCAGATTCCCTTAAGGGATAAAAGCTCATGGGGGCTGGCCACCAGATAATCCGGTGAAAAAACCTTTAGCACCTCTGCCGAATTATATCCCCAAGTTACCGCAACCACCCCGACCCCAGCCTTATGCGCCGCCTCAACATCTCTGGTTTCATCGCCGACATAAAGCACGTGGTTACTGTCCAGCTCGTGAGTACTGATCATTTTCTGTATACGCCGTGCCTTGCCCCAGAGCCCGGATGAGGCGGAAAGGATATCAAAGCAATCCAACTCATTCTCCTTGAGAAAAGCCTGTACATTCTCAGAGGCATTGGACGTTATCAAGCCAAGCTGTATACCCTGTGCCTGCAACCCGAGCAAGGTTTCCTTCATACTCGGCACCAAGGGGATTTCGCGCATGATTTCCCCGAACTCCTTTCTCACGCGTTGCAAAACAAAAGGGAGTTTAAACAAAGGGATACGTAAGGAGCGTACTAGCTCCTGAGATGTTTTTCCGCGAAAGGCTTCGATTTCATCAGGAGTAACCACTCTGAAATTCTCCTCCTGTGCTATCCTGTTCCAGATAACAAAAAAGCTGTTGAAAGAATCAGCAACAGTGCCGTCGAAATCAAAAATCATTATCTGATATTTCATCATTATCACCGTGGCTAAAAATCCAGGCAAAAAAATCACCTGGTTACTTTTCCAAGAATACCCGACAAAATCCCTTCGATTTAATATTGCATAAATGGACATTATGCTCTATAATGATAATTTGTTGTTCTTTTATGAAAGTCTCACTTTCCGAATAACCTATCAGAAAATCCTTATGTTGTCTCACGGAAACATGCTCGGCGCAACCGCCGGTCAAAAAAACGCCGAGATCACGTTTGTCAACCTGCATAACAACCAAAGTATAACCATAACTTTTTTTATATTCTTTTTCGGCGCGACCGCCGGAATACGTCAAACTCACGATTAAGGGAGAATCTATCAATGTCGCGAAAAATGGTCACTATTGACGGAAACCAGGCGTGTACGCATGTTGCCTACGCCACCAGCGAAGTAATCACCATTTACCCCATCACCCCTTCTTCTTCGATGGCGGCTGAGGCGGATGCCAAGGCCACAGCGCTGCAGAAAAATATCTGGGGTTCTGTGCCGGTTATTTCTCAGATGCAGTCCGAAGGTGGCGTTGCTGGTTCTCTGCACGGTTCCTTGGCTACCGGTGCGCTCTGCACCACTTTTACCGCTTCTCAGGGCCTGCTGCTGATGCTGCCCAACATGTACAAACTGGCCGGTGAGCTGACCCCGACCGTTTTTCATGTCACGGCTCGTTCCATCGCCTGCCAGGGTCTGTCCATTTTCGGCGACCACGGCGACGTGATGAGCGCCCGCCAGACCGGCTGGGCTCAGCTTTGCTCTCAGAATGTTCAGGAAGCGCAGGACATGGCACTGATTTCAACCCAGGCCACCCTGGCTTCACGGATTCCGTTTCTCCATTTCTTTGATGGCTTCCGGACCTCCCATGAGATCCAGAAGATGGAGCAGCTGACCAACGAAGACATGCTGGAAATGATTGATGAGAAGCTGATCACAGAGCATCGTGAACGAGCACTGACCCCGGATCGTCCGTCCATGTCCGGTACCGCTCAGAATCCTGATGTCTACTTCACCGGTCGGGAAACTGTAAACAAGTACTACAACGCTGTTCCCGGAATCGTTCAGGAGACCATGGATAAATTTGCCGACCTCACCGGTCGTCAATACCATCTCTTTGATTATTACGGCGCACCCGATGCCACCGATATCATCGTGATCATGGGTTCCGGCGCAGAGACTGTAGCCGCTACCATTGATCATCAGGTTGCTCAGGGCAGAAAAGTGGGTATGGTTATTGTCCGTCTGTTCCGTCCTTTTAACATGAAGGCTATGGTTAACGCCCTGCCCGCCTCTGTTGAGCGCATCACGGTTCTTGATCGCTGCAAAGAGCCTGGCGCACCTGGTGATCCACTGTATCTGGACGTTCGTGCTGCTGTGGGTGAGGCTGCTGAAGCTAATCCAACCATGTTCTTGCCCCTGATCCTCGGCGGACGTTACGGTCTGGGTTCTGCGGAATTTAGCCCCTCCATGGTCGTTGCGGTCTACGATAACATGGCAGCCATGGCTCCCAAGAACAACTTCTGCGTTGGTCCAAACGACGATGTAACCCACAGCTCCCTGGACTACGATAAGGCCTTTAACATCGAAAGCGATGATGTCTACCGGGCCATGTTCTACGGTCTGGGTTCAGACGGAACCGTTGGTGCCAACAAGAACACCATCAAAATCATCGGTACCGAGACCGACAACTCAGCCCAGGGCTATTTTGTCTACGACTCGAAAAAATCCGGTTCTATGACCGTTTCTCATCTCCGTTTCGGTGAGAATCAAGTCGTTGCTCCGTACCTGATCAACAAGGCCAGCTTTGTTGCCTGCCATAACTTCACCTTCCTGAACAGCTACGACATGCTGGCCAATCTGGAAGACGGCGGCACCTTTCTGTTGACCACCAATTTTGATAAAGATACCGTCTGGAGCAAGTTGCCTGCCAAGGTACAGCAGCAGATGATCGATAAGAACGCCAAGTTCTACATCATCGATGCACTCAAGCTGGGTATTGCCATTGGTCTGGGCGCACGCATCAACATGATCATGCAGACTGCCTTCTTCCTGATCTCTGGTATCCTGAAGAAAGACGAGGCCATTGATGCGATCAAGACCGCCATAAAGAAGACCTACGGCAAGAAAGGCGACAAGATCGTCAACATGAACTACGACGCAGTTGATGCGGCGGTTAACAATATTATTGAGGTTGTCCTTTCTGCTGAGATCACCGGTCATGAGCTGCCCCCCACCGTACCAGCTGAGGCCCCTGAGTTTGTTAAGCAGGTGACCGCCAAGATGATCGAAGGCAAAGGCGATCAGATCAAGGTTTCTGAAATGCCTGCCGATGGTCGCTGGCCCACCGCCACCACCCAGTGGGAAAAACGTAATATCGCCGTCAACGTACCGGAATGGTCTCCAGAAACCTGTATTCAATGCGGTAAATGCTCCCTGGTCTGCCCCCATGGCTGTATCCGGATCAAGGTTGCCACTGAAGATGCTCTGAAAGCGGCAGGTGCCAACGATACCTTCAAGACCGCTGATGCTAAGACCAAAGACTTCGTTGGCAACAAATTCATGGTCACCGTCTCCACCGAGGACTGTGCAGGCTGTACCCTGTGTACAACCGCTTGTCCAGCTCGGAAAAAAGACGCAGAGGGTAACAAGACCGAAGAGTCTGCCCTGAAGATGACCCCCAACACCGAAGAGCTACGGCAAGCCGAAGCACCACATTGGAAGACCTTCATGGCCCTGCCTGAAGTGACCAATGACCTGATCAAGCCGGCAACCGTCAAGGGCAGCCAGTTGAAGCGGCCCCTGTTTGAATTCTCCGGTGCCTGTGCAGGCTGCGGCGAAACCCCGTACATCAAATTGGTTACCCAGCTGTTCGGTGATCGAATGATGGTGGCCAACGCCACAGGCTGTTCCTCTATCTACGGCGGCAACCTGCCCACCACCCCGTATGCACAACGCGCTGACGGACGCGGTCCTTCTTGGTCCAACTCCCTGTTTGAAGATAACGCCGAGTACGGTCTGGGTATGCGTCAAAGCGCCAATAAACTGGGCATGCAGGCTGCTGAGTTACTGATTCTTGCTGTTGAAGAAGGGTTCGTTTCCCAGGAACTTGCCGACTCATTGCACGATGCAATCCAGAATAATCAGGACGAGATCGAAGCCCAGCGGGCACGGGTTGAAGAGCTGAAAGCAGCTCTGGCAGGTAACAACAATGTCATCGCCACCCGGCTCCTGCCAGTTGCTGATTACCTGGTCAAAAAATCCGTCTGGATCTTCGGCGGCGACGGTTGGGCCTATGACATCGGCTACGGCGGCCTGGATCATGTTCTGGCTTCTGGCGAGAACGTCAATGTGATGGTAATGGACACTGAGGTCTACTCCAACACCGGCGGTCAGATGTCCAAGTCTACCCCGCGTGCCGCAGTGGCGCAGTTCGCAGCGGGCGGAAAGAAAATGCCCAAGAAAGATATGGGTATGATCTTCTCCACCTACGGCAATGTCTACGTGGCTAAGGTTTCTCTGGGTGCCAACCCGCAGCAGCTGGTCAAGGCGATCAACGAGGCTGAAGCCTACGACGGACCGTCCATCATCATCGCCTACTCACACTGCATCAACCATGGCTTCAACTTGGCCCTGGGTCTTGAGCAGCAGAAAAAGGCAGTTGCCTGTGGTCACTGGCCCCTGTATCGCTACAACCCGGTACTGGAAGATGAAGGCAAGAATCCGTTGACCATCGACTCCAAAGAGCCGACCATAAAGTTCGCGGACTACGCTCTGAATGAGAACCGTTACCGGATGCTCAAGATGGCCAATCCTGAGCATTGCGATGAGCTGATGGAAGCTTCGCAGAAGGATGTTGAGAAGGGTTGGAAGTTCCTCCAGAGCCGTTTCAAAGCGCTTGAGGACTAAACAGTTCGCCTGAAGTCGGCCTGCTCTTTTATTTGAGAGCAGACCACAGAAGCAACTGAACAGAAAATCCCCTCCCGAGTCATCGGGAGGGGATTTTTTTTGTGCCTGCTATAATCTGACAAGAGCAAGGTTGTTGTACCACGATGTATGTGGTATTGTGTTATAATGGCTTTTGTTCGAGAGCTATACGTCTGTAGGAGAAACGTCAATAACTTCAAAAGTATCGAAG
>JQIA01001424.1_pt1 | contig 12881 bp, 8 predicted proteins | sample 811431 | NCBI WGS metagenome assembly JQIA01 (sample SAMN02998118, study PRJNA258478) | marine sediment metagenome | biome: marine; feature: seafloor; material: sediment; isolation source: oil-polluted sediment collected from 3 locations (0.5 km, 0.7 km and 0.9 km)... | place: USA: Gulf of Mexico ... | reverse complement strand
GAGTTCTATTTCCGCAGAAGAGGGGGGAAATATAAAAATAATACCTTGGTGGTTATTCAATACAAAAATAATCGATGGACCGAGTCTGTTGTACCACCCAGAGCGGGGGAACCCTTTATTTCTCTTGACGGTGAAATTCTGTACTTGGGAAATAAATATAGAGAGCGAACCAACACTGGCTGGTCAGCCGTAAAAAGTCTTGACGCTCCTTTTAATGAGATCCCTATCATGCGCCTTACGGTTTCAGCAAAAGGAACGTACTATTTTGATGAGGCAACTGAAACAGGTACTATTCGGTATTCACGATTAATAGACGGTACCCATGAAAAACCGTTAACAGTGGACATTGCCATGGGAGATTGGAACGCTCACCCCTTTATTGCTCCAGATGAATCCTATTTAATCTGGGATGATCAAAGAGAAAGTGGATATGGTGGTGCTGATCTTTATATCAGTTTTCGACAGGAGGATGGTTCATGGGGAGCTGCAATTAATTTAGGAGCTCAAATAAATACAGAATTCGCAGAAGCATATGGAAGTATGTCACCCGATGGAAAGTATTTTTTCTTTCATAGAGGTTTTGGCGGTGATAGAGGAGATATTTTTTGGGTGGATGCGCAGGTCATTGAGAACCTTAGACACAAATAATAATCCATATAGCAAATTGAGAAAATAATCGATTGTTTGGTAGGGACAACTGTAAATCTATGATTTGTAATCACGAACACAGTTTTATAAAATAGGAGGGGTGTGAGTAAATACTCTTTTTACGCAACGTGTCACTAAGCTTGCCTGTGCTGAGTTTGTCGAAATGTAGAAGAATAGTGGAATGTGTGCGAAATGATTCTTTTATAAAATTTACTAGCTATCACCATCCGAAAGGCAATTTTAAAAAACCAACCGAATTACAGTCCCACTATTTTCAATTGTATTCACTTGAATTTTGCCTTTATGAAGAAACATAATTTGTTGGCATAAGCTTAAGCCAATACCACTGCCATTTTTTTTGGAACTAAAAAATGGGATAAATATCTTATCTAATATTTCATCAGTAATCCCTTTTCCGTTATCAGAAACTCTAATTATGGCAGAGCCTTCATTACTTTGCTTTGCAGAGATATTAATTATTGGGTTTTCCGAGTCTTTACAAGCTTCTACTGCATTGAGAACTAAATTAATCAGTACCTGCTCTATAAGAGAGCTGTCCATCTCCATTTGAATTTTAGGGTCCTCTAACACAAATTGTAATTCAATATTCTTATTTTTTAAAGAAGAGCGCAACAAATTTGAGATCCCTTCAAACAACTCTTTTACATATACTTTTTTAACGTTGATTGAGGTGATTTTATTAAGCCCTCTATAGGTTTTTGCAAATTTCATTAAACCCTCACTTCGTTTTTTTATACTTTCTATTCCTAAATTTAAATCGTCAATTTCTAATGGGTAAAGCTCAGAATCTTCAGTAGACAATTTAATTTTAGCTTGTAAAGTTTCCGCTAAAGAAGAAATTGGAGCTATCGAGTTCATTATTTCATGGGTCAATACACTGAGTAGTTTAGTCCAAGCTTCAGATTGATTTTGATTTAAGGTATTGTCGATATTTTGTAAAACAATTAACTTGAATTCCTCAGTATCAATTTTAAAATGTGAACTTGAAATCAATGCTTTGGTTTTATCCTTTTCAGTATCGATACTAATTGTACTTCCTTTTACATGATTAGTTTCAAAAATATCTTTGTATAATTTTTGACTTCTTTTCTTTATAAAATCAATGTTTTTTAAAGTAGGAATTTGCAAGAGTTCTTTAAAGGAATTGTTAATCCACAATATTTCTCCCGTTTCCATATTATACGCTACAATTCCGGTATCGATTAATTCTAATATTTTTTGAAGATATAGATACTGAGATTCTTTTTCCTTGTTTATAGCCTTAATAGTTTGATTAACTTCATTGAAGCCTTTATGAAGTTCCCTAATATCTTTTGAACCCGAGTCTTCATTAAACCATTGAGAAAAATCTCTATACTTAACAGATTCAAAGAAATTGTACATTGCCTTATGCCTTTTGGTAGTAAACTTAAAAAGATTACTTATTGCAATAATTACCACTAACACAATTGCTCCTAATATAATAGCCGATATTAAAACATTCTCTTTAAAATCTAAGCTATATATTGCAAATACTAAGACCATTAACAATATAAAGATACCGGCAATTCTAAGAGATAGCGATAGTTTATATCTTTTATAATCCATATTTGTTTAACCTTCTGTATAGTGCAGTTCTTGTTATACCTAATTCTTTTGCGGATCTAGATATATTACCGTGATTTTTTTCTATAACTTTTAATATCGTATTTTTCTCAACAGAATCTAACTTTAAATCTTTTGGCTCGTTAGTTTTTGAGTAATTTTCTATTGGAGAAAACATCAAATCATCACCTGTTAAATCATCACCTTCCAGCATAATGACTGCTCTTTCTATTGCATATTGAAGCTCTCTTACATTGCCAGGGAAATGATAATCCTTTAATTTTGTCTTAAAACTGTCGGTAATAGAAATATTAGATTTAAGGTATTTTTCTGTGTAAACTTCAATAAAATGTTTGGCCAATAAAACAACATCTCGTTCCCGATCTCTCAAGGGCGGAATAATAATTTCTACGGTATTAATACGATAAATTAAATCTTTTCTAAAATTATCTTCATTTGCAAGAATTTCAAGACTTGAGTTCGTTGCACATATTAACCTAATATCGACATCTATAGGCTTATTAGATCCCAAGGGAGTAATTTGTCTGTTCTGAAGTACGGTTAATAATCTAGCCTGCTGATGCAAGCTAATGTTTCCTATCTCATCCAAAAACAATGTTCCTCCTTCAGCTGCTTCAAACCTACCTTGTCTGTCTTCTTTCGCATCTGTAAATGCTCCTTTTACATAACCAAACAATTCACTTTCAAATAATGATTCTGTTAAAGCTCCAACATCCACTTTTATAAAAGGACCATTTTTTCGTAATGAATTATCATGAATAGCTTTCGCAATTAAATCTTTCCCCGTTCCATTTTCTCCAAGAATTAAAATATTGGCATCTGTTGGTGCAATTTTTTTAATCTTAAAGAATACCTCTTTTATAGCGTTGCTTTCTCCTAAAAGCTTAACTCCATTAACTTGGGGTCTCCATTTTTTTGAAGAATTGGATTTTTTATCGGCTATAATTTCAGTAATAGATTCTAATAACTTTACGTTTTTCCAAGGTTTGACTAAAAAATCTGAAGCTCCCTTTTTAAGCGCTCTAACTGCTAGGTCTAAATCTCCATAGGCAGTAACCAAAATAACAGCAATGTCTTTATCCACCTCTTTAATTTTAGTGAGCCAAAAAATACCTTCATTTCCAGTATTAACAACACTATTGTAATTCATATCCAGAATAACAACATCAAATTTATTTTTCTTTAAAACCGAAATAAGATTGTTGGGATTTTTTTCAACCACCACTTCTTTAACTCTCGATTTTAATAACATTTTCATTGCTATCAATACATCGACATCATCATCTATAACCAGTATGGAAGTGTTTCTCAATAACATATCTACAAAAGTATGATTTGTTATTGTTCCTTTATAGTATTTCGAGATTAATTTTCCAACGCTAAAAAAGTGTCCCTAAACCGTACAGTTATTGTATCAAAACCGAACACTTTTTATTTAATAAAAATACGTACAAAGCTTAATTACAGTTACTTATGGTTTTGGCACGGTAATCACAATAGATTTAGAAAATAATTAAAAAATGGATATACCAATTACCAAGAAAAGATTTAGCAAACCAAAAATTGCCATTGCAACTGGAGCAATCCTCCTGCTCTTATTTATCTTTTACTTTTCCTCTTCATTTGGAGGAAGTTCTACCTTAAATGTTAATACAGAACGAATTATTGTAAGTACAGTTAAGGATGGTGTATTTCAAGAAAACATTCCCGTAAATGGAACTGTTCTCCCAATAACAACTATTTATTTAGATGCACTTGAAGGGGGTAGAGTGGAGGAAATATTTGTAGAAGATGGTGCTGTTATGCAACAAGGCGATCCCATATTGCGTCTTTCCAATACAGACTTGGAATTAAACCTAGTGAATCAAGAAACTTCCGTTTATAATTTATTAACTCAAATGCAGATTTCTCAAAATGCAGCACGTGAAAACACGATAAATAAATTAAACCGAAAAACCGATGTGGAAAATGCATTTATTGAAGCCAATAGAAAATACAATCTTAATAAATCGCTTTACAAAGAAAGGGCAATTGGGAGTCAAGAATTTGAAGCATCCAAAAACAATTATAACTACCAAAAACAACGAATGGAATTGGCCTTACAAGTCTTAAAACAAGATTCATTATCCACTGCTTTAGAAGCTTCTCAATCTAAAAGTTCTTATATGAGAACTCAAAATGCTTTGGCATTGATGCGAAAAAAGGTGGAAGATTTAATTGTAAGAGCACCTGTAGATGGACAATTAACATCCTTAGATGCGCAAATAGGGCAATCTAAAAACAAAGGAGAACGATTGGGGCAAATAGATGTATTAAGTGGTTTTAAAGTACGTACTGTTATTGACGAACATTATATCTCCCGAATTTATCCTGGACAAAATGGAACATTTACTTTTAACGGGAAAACCTATAAGTTATTGATTAAAAAAGTATATACACAAGTCACCAATGGTCGCTTTCAAGTAGATATGCATTTTGAATCGGAAATACCAGAAGGCATACGTCGTGGACAATCTTTAGAAATAAGATTGGCATTAAGCGATGAGAAACAAGCCGTGCTAATTCCTAAAGGAATCTTTTTTCAAAAAACTGGAGGTAATTGGATTTTTAAACTTAGTGAAGACGGTAAGACAGCTTATAGAATAGATATACAATTAGGAAGTCAAAACACAGAATATTTCGAAGTAATACAAGGACTTAAACCCGGAGATCAAATTATAACTTCTAGTTATGAAGACTACGGTAATAAAAATGAATTAAAAATTAATAAAAAATAAATCTCATGATAAAAATTAAAAATTTAGAAAAATATTTCACTACGGAAGAATACAAAACAATTGCTTTAAATAAAATTTCATTTGAAGTAAAAAAAGGAGAGTTTGTTTCTATTATGGGACCATCAGGATCTGGTAAATCTACGCTACTTAACATTTTAGGTCTATTAGATGATGCCGATGGAGGAAGCTTCATTTTTAACGAAGAAGAGGTGGTTAACTTCAAAGAACGTCAGCGATCTCATTTGCGAAAGCATAACATAGGCTTCGTATTTCAAAGCTTTAATTTAATAGATGAACTTACCGTTTTTGAAAATATAGACTTGGCTTTACTCTATACCGGAATAAAGAAAAGTGAACGTAAAGAAAAGGTTCACGAAGTACTTGAAAGAATGCAAATTATGCATAGACGAAGTCATTTTCCAACACAACTTTCTGGGGGACAGCAACAACGTGTTGCGGTGGCTAGAGCCTTAGTAAATGATCCCAAACTTATTCTGGCAGATGAGCCAACAGGTAATCTAGATAGTAAAACTGGTAACGAGGTTATGGAGCTACTAACGGAACTAAACAATCAAGGTTCTACCATTGTAATGGTTACCCATAGCGAGCACGATGCGAAATACGGGAATCGTATTATCCGTATGCTAGATGGTGAAAAAGTGACAGAAAACATATTATCTAACTATTAATAAATCCAATCATGATTGCGAATTATATTAAATTAACATGGAGAAATATTAAAGCCAATAAGGTTTTATCATTTCTCAATATTTTAGGGTTGACCTCTGGGTTATTCTGTTTTTTACTTATTTATTTATGGATCTCCAGCGAGAACAGTGTTAATAAATACCATGAGAACGGCGACGCTCTTTATTCTGTTTATTTAACTTCTTCAGATGGAGCAGAGTATGGTTACGGAACACCATCACTACTTTATAAAGAATTAAAAGAAAAGGTACCAGAAATAGAAGGGGTAACAGCCATGTCTAATAATAATAGAAACTATACATTCTCCAGTAATTTAAAGGTTTTAAAGCAAAAAGGGAAGTATGTAAGTGAAGACTATTTTAAGATGTTTTCTTTTAATATTCTAGAGGGAAATGCGGCTAATGCATTAAGTAATCCAAACACTATTGCTATTTCTAAGGAAATGGCAGAATTGTTTTTTATTGATGCGAAAAGTGCAATCGGACAAACATTAACTTTCGAAAATACCAAGGCCTTAAAAATTTCAATGGTCTATGAAGTAGGCAATAAAAATACAACAGAAAAGAGTGATTTTTATTTATCGTTTGACTCACTTTTTGAAGACAATCCCTGGATGTCCGATTGGAAAAATTTGGGTACTTATACCTTTGTCCAATTAACAGAAGGCTCAGAACTTAAACAAGTAGAACAAAAACTCAAGCTATTTTTAAAAGATTATGATCTAGGAGGATTGCAAATACAACTGCAACCTTATGGTGATAGTTATTTATATGCAGATCTCGAAAGTGGAGGAGGGAAGATAGAATATGTTCGCTTATTTGGAATCATCGCTTTTTTAATTATGCTAATCGCCAGTATTAATTTTATGAACTTGGCTTCAGCAGGTTCTATAAAAAGAGCCAAAGAAATTGGAGTTAGAAAGGTTCTTGGAGCTGGGAAAAGTAGTTTGGTTATTCAGTTTTTAGGCGAAGCAATACTCTTGTCCTTTTCAAGTTTGTTTTTTGCCTTAATCTTTATCGCATTAGTACTTCCAATTTTCAATCAGATAACAGAAAAGAGCATAGACCTGCTAAATTTACCTGTATCTACTTGGCTTATGGTCTTGTTTATTACATTTTTTACAGGAATACTATCCGGAAGTTACCCAGCATTTTTATTATCCTCTTTTAAGGTAACCGATATTTTCAAGAAGAAAATTGAAACCAGTGCTTCCACCAAATGGATAAGAAAAGCTTTGGTAGTTTTTCAATTTACAATTTCGGTAGTGTTTATTAGTTGCATGCTCATTATCTCAAAACAAATAGATTATGTTCAAAATAAAGACATAGGTTTTGAGCGCGAAAATTTATTAGCAATTACACTTTCTGAAGGATTACAGAAAAATTTCGATGCTTTTAAGGCAGGAGCATTACAGATTTCTGGGGTGACTTCGGTTACAAAAACATCACATATATTATTGGGTGAATATGGTACTTCACCTGAGGTTATTTGGAATGGTAAGTCTGACGATGATGGTTCTTTATTTACTGGAATGGTAGGAAGTTCAGATTTTACAAAAACCTATGGCGCCAAACTACTTATGGGTAGAGACCTTATCCATAATAACCCAGATAATATTGAATACTTGATAAACGAAAGCGCAATGCGACAAATGAAAATGGAAAATCCAATAGGACAGCCTTTATCTTTTTGGGGGAATTCTGGGACAATAGTTGGGGTCGTTAAAGATTTTCACTTTAGTTCCTTAAAAGAATCTATTTTTCCTTTAATCATTAGAAGTGAAGGATATGCGGAATTTAATACAGCATTCGTTAAATATAATACCAGCAATCTAACACAAACATTAGCTTCATTAGAGTCGCTTCATACTACTTTAAACCCTGCATTCCCATTCGAATATAAGTTTATGGATAGTGAGTATAACAAACTGTATAAAAGTGAATCTACCTTTTATAAACTATCGACATTCTTTTCAATTTTGGCAATCTTAATATCATGTTTGGGTCTATTTGGCTTAGTCATATTTACTGCCGAACAAAGAACAAAAGAGATTGGAATTAGAAAAGTGGTAGGAGCTTCTGTCTTTGCCATAACCTCACTTATAACTCGAGATTTTATAAAATTAATATTATTAGGCATTATTATAGGAACTCCTATAGCTTGGTACTTTATGAATTTATGGCTCGCAAATTATGAGTATAGAATAGATATGCCATGGTGGGTTTTTATACAAACAGGTGTATTAATAATTAGTATCTCTTTGGTTACTATAAGTGTTGAATCTATTAAGGCAGCTATTGCAAATCCTATAAAAAGCTTAAGAAACGAATAAGGTACAATTCCTAAAATTAAGGATTATGAACAAAAATAGAACACTATGTATAGGCCTTTGGTTGGCTATGATTGGTTTTGGATTTTCCCAAAATACAACAGCTACTATATATACCCTACAGAATTGTATTGATATTGCGATTGAAAATAACCTAGATCTTAAAGTTAAAGAATTAAGAGCAGAATCTTCTGAAGTAAATTTTAAAGAGAATAAAAACAAAATACTCCCAAGTTTAAATATGGATTATAACTTTGGTATTAATAATGGTCGAAGTATTGATCCGTTTACGAATAGTTATATAGATCAGGAACTTACTTTTTCTAATGCGGGTTTAAGGTTAGATGCAACCATCTTTAATGGTTTTAGAATTAAAAATGAAATCAAACAAAGTCGGTTTGCGATGCAGGCCTCCGAAATGGAGATTGAAGAAGCCAAGCAAAACTTAACACTCGAAGTGACGCTTTTATACATTCAAATTTTGAATGCTAAAGATGTTTTGGAACTTTCGAAAGCTAGGCTTATAACCACTAAAGATCAACTGGATAGATTAGAATCACAATTTAACAATGGTGTAGGCAATCCCGTTACTTATACAGACATGCAAGGGCAATATACTAGAGACCAAACTGGAATTATTAGAAATGAAAATAATTTAAAATCGGCAGTTTTGGATCTAGTAAAATTGTTAAATATAGACCTCCATTATGAAAGTGAATTTGAAAATGATTTTGAGATTCTTAAAGCTGAAATGTATCCTATTTCTGCGATTGATGTTTATAAAGATGCCCTTGAAAATTTAGCAACTTTTAAAGCAAAACAGTTACGAATAGATGCTGCAAAATCAGGAATTAAAATAGCCAGATCTAATTACATTCCAGAAGTATCCTTGTTTGGGCAATTAAACACCAATTATTCTAGTGTTGCGCAACTATTTACACAAACAGGTACGGCTACTATTGAAACAGGAGATTTTGTTTCCATTAGTGGACAGGAACATAATGTGTTAAGAAATGAAGCGCAATTTGAAGGCTCTAATATCAACTATAATGACCAATTTGAGAATAACCTAAATTCTGTAGTTGGAATAGCGGTTAGAGTTCCTATACTTAATGGTTTTCAGGCTAAAAATAAGTTGAGAATTAGAAAAATAGAACATGAAGAATCACAAGTTATTTTAAAACAAACCATGTTTGATTTTAAACAGTCTATTCAAGACGCACATAATAATATGGAGGCTTCCTATAATCGATATCAGGTTTTAAAAGATCAGGTAATTGCTTATCAAGAATCCTTTCGTGTAAACGAAGTAAGATTTAATAACGGCGTTTCAAACATTATTGATTATATAACCTCTAAGAATAATATGGAAATTTCAAAATTGAATTTAAGTCAAATTAAATACGAGTATTTACTTCGAGTTAAAATTTTAGAATACTATAGAGGGATTTAAAAAAAACTTATAAGATTATTATCAGAAATAAAACAATCAAAAAACGAACATCACCATGAAATTTATAAAAATCATACTATTACTTCTTGTTGTACAATTAAGTTTTGGACAAAATAACATTGAGAAAATAGATAGCTTAATTACAGCTTTACATTCTAACGGAAAATTTAATGGTTCCATTTTAATTGCTGAAAAAGGAAAAGTTACATACCTAAATAGTCTTGGCTTTTCAAACGAAACGACTAAAGAAAAGCTGGATGAAAACTCCATATTTGATATTGCCTCGGTTTCGAAACAATTTACAGCTATGGGAATTATGATATTAATGGAAAATGGCGCATTAAGGTTAGATGATAAATTATCGAAACACATCCATACTTTAGCAAATTATGAAAATATAACCATTAAAAATTTATTAAATCATACCAGTGGATTACCCGATTATATGAGGGTATTAGCACCATTAGTTGATAGAACAAAATTGACAACTAATAAAGATCTTATTTCGCTATATAGTATACATATGCCTAAATTAAAATTTGAAACGGGCACTAAATACGAATACAGCAATACTGGATATGTTCTTTTAGCAAGTATTATTGAAAAAGTATCCGGAATGAGTTATGGTCAATTTTTAGAAAAGAGGATTTTTAAGCCACTCGATATGGATAGAACATTTGTAAAAACATTAGAAATTACGGCTGAGGACCTAAATAATTATGCCTTTGGATATTTATATTCAAGACAAGATAAAAAATATCTAATGCCTAATGAGATAGAAAGGGCAAAACAAATGTTTGGGTGGATAGCGACCTATGGTGACGGAAGTATTAATTCTACGGTACTAGATTTGTTAAAATGGGATCGTGCATTATATACCAACAAGCTAATTTCTAAAAAAAGCTTGGAGGAAATATTTTCTCCTTCGTATAAAAACAATACCCTTTTAAAGAATTATGGATATGGTTGGGACCTCAAAGAAAATAAATTAATAGGTAAATATGTTAGGCATAGTGGGGGATGGCCAGGGTATGTTTCTGAAATTGAAAGACATATTGAAAATGACAAAACGATTATTGTATTGCAGAACCATTATGACGCTGAAAGACCTGCCAAACTGATTAGAAATATTTTATATGGAAAAGAGATTCCAAAAACAATGTCTCAATTATTTAAGGAAGGAAAAAGTATTGATGCCATTATTGAGTTTTGTCAAAATCCGAATACTAGTTATTTAGTCAATGGTTTTAAAGAAAGGCATCTTAATAATTTTGGCTATGAATTACTGGAAAAAGAAAAAAATAAAGAAGCGCTTCAACTATTTATACTCAATACCCAATTAAATCCAGGTAGCGCTAATGCCTGGGATAGCTTGGGAGAATGCTACCTTATATTTGGTGAAAAATATAAAAAAGAAGGAATTAAAGCTTACGAAAAATCGTTAGAATTAAATCCAGATAATGAAAATGCTAAATCTATTTTATACAACTTTACAAATACCAAAAAAGGGTTAAACATACTATTCAAGGAGGGTACTGATAGGTTTACAAATAATCAAAAAATATTAATCGATAGTATCCTCGTTACCTCTGAAAATAAAGTCCGCAATCTTTTACCAAATCTACCAAAAGATATAAAAGTTACTGTGACCATTACAAATGAAAATGTCGATCAGCTTGGTGGCGTAAATGGTCGTACAGAAAGAAATTCTCCAGCAGAGGTTATTGTTGAAATCTCTAAGGTTTATCCTGGCGGAATAACGAAAGCGATAAATACAGCTCTTGCTGCTTTAATTTTTCATGAATTTCATCATTTATCAAGAGGTTGGGCCATTTATGACAATAAATATGCCCAGGGTATTTCGATTGCTACTATAAATGAGGGGTTGGCAGTTGTATTTTCAGAAACGTATACTGAAGTGAAGCTTACTGGGAATAGTTCCTCAAATGTCACTAAGGAATGGATAGAAGAAATTATTGCTCTTCCAAAGGATGCAAACTATAGCACTTGGATGTTCAAACATCCTGATGGACGAACAGCAATAGGATATCGTACAGGAAATTTTATCGTAAGACAGGCAATGAAAAATTCGGGAATGGATATATTGGAGATTAGTAAACTATCTCCAGATAGTATCATGAAAATGGCTGGTTATTAGTATATATGAGTAAAAGCCATGTAACAGTTCGAATCTGTTAAGAGGTACAAAAGTTAAATTTTTATAAATTTTTATTCGAAATAGAAAAAGATTATAAAAATCACCTACTTTTGTACCGACTGGTCTAGTATTCCTTAGACAGTCCAATAATTAGTAATGAAATGATCACTAAAGAAAAAGCATTAACAGCAGGATTAGAACTTTTTTCAGAAAAGGGATACAGCAATGTTGGCTTGGCTGAGATTTTAGAAACAGCCGAAATTCCTAAAGGGTCCTTCTATCATCATTTTAAAAGTAAAGAAGCATTTGCTATTCAAGTTTTGGAACGCTATTCAAACTGTGGTTTAGTGATTTTTAAAGAAGCTTTGCTTGAGCAATCTGCATTATCACCAAAAGAACGCATCAAATCTTATTATAAAGATAGAGCCAATGACTTTGAACAAAAACAATTTGTAAAAGGGTGCTTATTAGGTGATAGTTGTTCAGAAGGTGGCGTAAGTGAAAAATTTAAAACCTTTGTAGAAGATCAATTAGAAAAATGGGAAATCACTATTAAACATTGTTTGGAAGAAGGTAAAGAAAACAATCAAATATCAAAAGAATTGGACACTAGAATGATGGCTTCTGTTATATTAAATGGTTGGGAAGGGGCCATTTTTAGAATGAAATCTAGCAAAAACAGACAACCTTTAGACGATTTTATACAATGCCTTGATTTATTAATCTAAAAAAATTTTATTAAAAACTAAACCGACTAGTCTAATATATATAATTAAAAAATAAAACATATGAATTCATTAACAACATTCCAACTGGGCGACATACAATTAAAAAACAAAATAGTTATGGCGCCAATGACACGTACAAGAGCAACCAACTATATTCCCAACAAGTTAATTGCTGAATATTACGGACAACGTGCCTCAGCTGGTTTAATTATAACCGAAGGCACATCACCATCAGCAAATGGATTAGGATATCCGCGTATTCCTGGTGCCTATTCCGACGAGCAAATTCAAGGTTGGAAAGATGTTGCGGATGCCGTGCACGCAAAAGGTGGAAAAATATTTGTACAAGTAATGCATACGGGTCGCATTGCTGCTCAAATAAATATGCCAGAAGGAGCAACCATTATGGCACCATCTGCAATACAAGCAGCTGGTCAGATTTTTTCTGAAACAG
>JQIA01001423.1_pt1 | contig 12881 bp, 10 predicted proteins | sample 811431 | NCBI WGS metagenome assembly JQIA01 (sample SAMN02998118, study PRJNA258478) | marine sediment metagenome | biome: marine; feature: seafloor; material: sediment; isolation source: oil-polluted sediment collected from 3 locations (0.5 km, 0.7 km and 0.9 km)... | place: USA: Gulf of Mexico ... | reverse complement strand
CCCTGCCTGTTTTTGTATTTAATATCTAGCGGAACTCGTGCCATAAATTCAAGAATACGGTGATCCAGTAAAGGCTCCCTGCCCTCCAAACTAACACTCATGGTTGCTCTATCAACTTTAGTCAACACATCATCAACCATAAAAGTTTTATAATCGGTTAACATCATGTTATCCATAAAAGATAAATTACCATCAAACTCAAATTTATTAAACAAGTTAGACTCAATATTTAAAAACTGACTGACATCATTGGCATCCACATAGGATGATGCATTACAAAACATTTCAGCGAGAGATTCTGAACCTATCGCCCTTTTAAATTTCGTATATTTGTCTTGTATATTTGTCACTTGACGGTTTTTTGGTAAACAACTATTAAACCACTGTGCTTGTTTATCACTAAATATATTCACAATAGTTTTGACACCTGCTTTTTTCAAAGGGCTATTAAATACTGACTCAAATCGTTTCAGCATAAAGTATTTGCTATAGCCACAAAAAGACTCATCACCACCATCAGCTGATAAGGCAACAGTGACATCTTTTTTAGCTAATTCAGCCACTATCATGGTTGGTATTGATGAACTATCAGCAAATGGTTCATCATAGTAGTATGGTAAGGTTTCTATTCTTTTTAGCATATCTTGATTACTGACATAATACTCAGTATGTTCGGTATTAAAGTGTCTGGCAATGACTTTGGCGTGTTCTGCCTCATTGTATTTTTTATCCTCAAAGCCAATGGTAAAGGTATGCAATTTTCTAGATTTATTTTGTGCTAACAAAGCTGTCACCAATGATGAATCATAACCACCACTTAAGAAAACACCAACAGGCACATCTGCAACCATACGCAAATTCACGGCATCGGCCATCAACTCTTCTAAATTTGTGATGATTTCCTTCTCATCACAATCAAATTTATCTTTTTGATAATAATCTGCTGCCTGCCAATATTTAGTTATTTCAAAAGTATTATCCTCCAAGTTAAACTCTAGATAGTGACCTGGTAATAATTTATGGGTATTTAAAAATATGCTATGAGGAGCTGGGATATAACCAAATTGAAAATAATACGGTAGAACCTCTTTATTGAGTTTTTTGGTAAATGATGGAAGTTGGTGAAACGCTTTCAATTCTGATGCAAAAGCAAATTCATTATCACCAATATAATAATACAGAGGCTTCACCCCTGCTCTATCTCGTATCACAGTGAGTTTCTTCTGTTGTTTATCCAAAATAGCCAAGGCGAACATACCAATAAACTTTTCTAAACAATTAACTCCCCACTGTTTAAAAGCATAAAGAATGACCTCTGTATCAGATGTAGAAATAAAGGTTTGCCCTATAGCTTCAAGCTCAACTCTAATGGCTTTAAAATTGTAAACCTCACCATTAAAAACCAACACATAATTACCACAATCAGAAACAAAAGGTTGATGCCCTTTTTTTGAAGTATCTTGAATTGACAAGCGATTTTGCCCAAGATGAACAAACTTATTATCAATTCGATTGATTAAAGTACCACTATCATCTGGCCCCCGATAGTCCAAAACCCCAAGCATCAAATCAAGAATATTCTCTTGCTTTTGATTGTTTATAAACCCTATTAAGCCGCACATTTGGATTTATTTTTTTATCGCTGATACGCACCAAAATGGTGCTTTATCAGAAAACTTAATATCATCAAATCCAGCATCATCTAACATTTGATAAATTTCTTTCTTAGTGAATCTTTGCTCCAATCTGGTACCAAACCGATCAAGAGCATCCGTCCGCATTACGTAAAATGATTTATTGCGGTAGTAAAAAAGCGGCCAATTTGGAATAGATTTATAAATTCTCTCTATTAATAGCGCCATTCTTGATAGAGGCCAATAAACAAGTGCAGCAATTATTTGACTTGAAATATAACGTAAAAAATGTGGCATACGAGAGATAATATTTCTCATTAAATCACTTAATTTCCATAATGATCTAAACCAAAATGGTCGATTATCGAATCGATAATATAAATACAGTAACAATATCCCTTTCTGTTTTAGTTTTTTTGCGACAGAGTTTATTGCCTCTTCAGTTTTAGGAACGTGATGAAGGACACCCAAAGAATAAGCGAAATCTAATGATTCATCTGCAAATGACATCTCATCAACGCTGGCATGATGAAACTCACAATTATCAAATTTTGATAAATTTTTCTTTGCTACATTTAAAGCTTCTTCACTAGCATCAACTAAATGTAAAAACGAGACTTTATCTGCTATTAACATCCCCCATCGACCACTACCACAACCAACATCTACACCGATAGCTTCGTTAGGGAGTTTTTCCCAAGGAAAAATACTAAAATAATCATCAAATACTTTCTTTTGCTCTTCTTTCGTTAGCTCGCTCTGTTGAAAGCGGCTCCATTCATCACCAAAACCATCAACTGTTGATCGATCTATATTTTTCAATTTTCTATTATTTTTATTCATATATGATCATATTAGCAAATTTATTTCGTAACTGGTTAGAATGAGATGTTTTACTGTCATTTATTATTAGAATACACCCTTCCACAATACATTATTATAAGGAACCCAAGATATTGAATGGGTAGCATAATTCAACCAAACATAAAGCACTAACAAATAAAAAATCAAAATTCCAAATGTAGTTGTTTGGGGATTAAATTTATTCCTTAATAAATAGGGTAATCGCGCATACACAACTATTTGAATTGGTGTGAAGTACAAGGCAATCCTATCAACTGCAGTTGATGCAAAACTTACTAAAATCACGCTAACAATTGAACCCATTGCTATCATTACCCAAAAAGAATAATCGTTAAACTGTTGTTTCCATTCCTTCCTATAATATAATATTATAATGGCAGGTATAAAATTCATTGCAACTCTTACAAATGCACCTTGAGACTCCATCTGTAACTCAACATAATTTTTCCATAAATGTTGCTGGTAATCAGCAACAAATGCATTGTAAATCCCTATTCCTAGAGCAACAACAGCTATTGTCCTAATAAATTTGCCTTTACCTTGTAAGAAGATACCAAGCCCAATCATTAACACTGCAGTTTTATGAAATGTGGCTGCCAAAAAAATTAAAATCAGAAACTGTTTAAATTGCTTTTTATCTAGAGCTGCAAGCCCCCAAAGTACAAAACCCAATGCGACAGCCTGTCGAGAATAACCCATTGCCACAACTACAATTATATAAGGTACGGCCACTGCAACAGCAATAGCAGGGTTGGGTTGTCGTCTAGCAAATATTATTAGTCCTGTCATGAATAAAACGCCACATATAAGATTCACTGAGTATATTTCATAACCCCAGTCAGACAAATACCAATTTATTAAATAATACCCAGGATCAGATCTTTTAAGTATTTCGTCAATAGTGTAGTAACCTATGGCATTAAAATGCCTTAGATATGTACCCCAATCACCACCTACTTGATAGCGATAGCCAATCATAATACTGAACAATAATCCAATAAATATCCAAGGAAAGATATTTTTATGTGTTTTTTGTTCCTTATAAGACAATGCGAAAATCATCATGAAAAGATACATGGCAAAATAGCTAAACATTTATATTCTCATTTTAGCAAAGTTCACTTTTTGATATACTCTGTTATTAACAAATGGCATATGTCTCTCATATTATTTAATAAAAAGTTACTGCAATCTGCTTATTAACTTTCTTTTTAAATACTTGCGAAGACGCCATGTTTGAGCTTCAGTTGCACGAGAAAAAAGCCAAGCCAATGAATATACAACTATTATAATTCCAACATATAATATAACCCCTTCTCCATTTGTTGGAACATAGCCTTGACTAATTTCATGAAATGCACCTGTTGCAAAAATACCTGCTAATAAAAAAATCATTAGTGGGAAATGAATCAAATACAAACTATAAGAAAAATCTGCTAATGAACGATTTATTTTTGCCATTTTTAATAAAAAAAATGTAGATTTGTTCCGCATACTTACAAGTAATAGCCCAAAGCTAATGGCAACAATGTAATTTTTAGCCATCCGATATGATACGTCATGATTTATCATATCATGATTAAGTCTCACTAAAGCAAGTACCAATAGAAAAATAAAAAGAGTAAAAGAAGAATACATTCTTATATAAGATGGGATAAATGCTAGTAAAACTCCAATAAACCATATTCCCATATATAAAAGGAACATATTCCCAAGCAAAAGGACAAGCATTAAGCTAGCTCCAATCACAAGTACCTTTTTTAAATTTCCCGATGTAATCCATGCAGCGGCAATAAGACCAAAGAAAATATAAAACCAAAATTCCATAGAAATAGTCCAAAATGGCTGATTACTGCCAACTGGTCTGACTGCAAAACCTTGCAACATTCCAATGTTCCCAAGTAATGTTTGGATACTGAGATTGGAATCAAAAGAAAATAATGTATTTGCTTTCTGAACTATCATCGGATGAGAATGGTTCCAGAAACCGACTTCACCAAAAAAATAACTCCCAGCCATATCTAAAAAATAAGTCAAGAATACCGCAGGAAGAAATGCAACATATAAACGCGTTACTCTATCAATAGCAAAAACATCAGGACGATATCTCCCAGAATTGATTTTTGCACAACTGATACCACCTACTAAATATCCACTAAGTACAAAAAAGACTATAACTGCCTCCATATGCAAACCTGTTACAAAATACCATAACTTAACTAGAATGGTCTGATCTAGTACAGGTACATCTGAATATCCTAGAAACAAAGGAGCTCTAAGATGTCCAATAAAAACTACGGCGGCAGCCAACCACCTTGATAAATCTAAGAAAGATATGAACGTCGGATTCTTTATATCTGAAAGTGCATATTTTGGATATTTTGTAATTTTGTGTGAAGAATTTACTGGCATCTAAATACCTCAGTTATGATTGCAATTTTAAAATACCAATATTTTTCATGAAAAACCATACTCATAAATAGTTCTGATAATAATTTTCAATATATTCCTTTAGACAAACTTTCCAGTCCCGCATTATATTAACTCCACGAATATCAAGTTTTTTATCTATCAACCTTTCAGAAGGGGGACGGTTAGCAAAATATTCTTTTTTCCAATAGCTAGAGTCTACTGGATTTACCTTCACTTCATTTTCGAGTCCTAATATTTTAATAAGTTCTTTTGTTACTTCAAATCTTCCAGTCATTCCTTCACAAACCATGTTATATAACCCCCAAAATTCTTTCTCAAGTAATAGCTTTACATTATTTGCAAAGTCATGAGTATAAGTGGGCGTTCCTTGTTTGTCATCAACCACAAAAAGTTCTTTATTTCCATTTTTGATTTGAAGCATTATTTTCTGAATAAATTTTTTATCTTTTTTAGGGCCAGAACCCATCATCCAACCTGCTCGGCAAATTAGATGGCGTTGAGAATTATTCTGGACAAATAATTCACCTGCATACTTGCTTCTGGCATAATGACCTAGGGGGTTTGGTAAATCCCAGTCATCGAAAGTATCTTTATTACCATCAAATATGCCTGCTGTACTAATGTATAGGATTGGAATATTAAGCTTATTCGCTATGTATACACCATTTTCAACCGCCATGGTATTGGTGGCGTAAGTATCGTCTTGGTGTGTTTCACAGTATTCTAAATCGGTATATGCGCCAAGGTGAAAGAGATAATCAGGTTTAAATTCCGAAACATCTTTTAGATAAGCATCATAATCACGAAAATCAAGGTATGTTAGCCAAGTTTCATTTACATCAATATCAGTGCATTTAAGTTCATATTCTTTGCCAAATACTTTGTGAAATGCCTCTCCTAACATCCCCCCACTTCCAGCAATGTAAATTTTCTTTTTTCCCATATTCATCTCTCTATCTGATCATTTAATATTTTAATGTATTGTGATTTAATCACGTGCTTAGAATAATTTTCTAAGACTGATGTTCTTGCAGCCTCTCCTAACTTGCGTCGTAATTGCGTATCTTTTACAAGGGTTTCCAAGGCATTAACCCACTCTATATCTGATTTTACCAACCAACCATTCTCTTTGTGCTGGATTATTTTTGGTGTCGTACCCACATTAGTTGCAACAGTAGGAAGCCCAAAAGCCATATATTGAATGGCTTTTAAACCACTTTTCCCTAATATCCATTCATCTTGAACCAGTGGATATATACCAATATCAATTTTTTGCAAGTCTTCAACTTCTTTTTTAGAAGTCCACTGTATAACCTCAAGGTCAATTTCAGGAAACTCATATTCAAAATTCCCAATAACACGTAACCTGAATTCACAACGCTTGGCTAGTTCAAGGAATACATCTCGCAACAAATCAAGGTAAATCTTGGAACTAAAGGTTCCTGTCCAACCAATAGTTACTTTTTTATCATTTGAGTAGGGATTAATAGGTAAAAATCGATCTGTATCAATAGACGAAGATATATAAGTACAAGCCTTTTTCAAATTCAAACTCATACAATAATCATTCAAGAAAGGAGAACTGGTAATAACATGGTCTGCATGTTTGATTAAAAATTTGGTTTTGCCCTGCCCCTTTAACACTTTAATAAACGGGTTTAACTCATTACTTTTTTCCATGAGAACATTGTCTTCAACATCATAAACCAGCTTTTTTGACAAAAAGTTAAATAAACGCTCAAATAAAGAGGTTCCGATTGGTGTAGTCCACATAAAAACATAAACCATATCATAACGTCGGACTCGAAATAGATCAGCTACTCTTCTTATGTATCCTCGCAATGTTCCTAGAATTTTAGGCACATAATTACCAGAGGTATACACCACTTTCCACATAGATTGATCCATAAATGAAGATATGGTAATCTCATAACCTTGCTCACGCCAGTAATCGAAATATTGTTCATATTTCAACCGTTGACCTGCCGCAACACCCTGAGGAAATGGGCATATTACAAATATTCTTTTTCCAGCCATTATTGATTATTCCGATGCCATATCTAGTACGGCTGATTAAAAATAAATTTAGTTTTAATATTCTCTACAATAGAAAAACCAATGAATTTAGAGTTTTTTATTAAATGATTCTATTGCCCTGACATCATATTTAGAAAAATCAATTAAAGCAATAATATTTTTCTTCATTCAGATAGTATATTATAAATTTCATTGTATTTTTGAACAGCTTTATTTTTATCAAATTTATCGTGAAAAAGTTTGTCAAATTCTGATGCAATGTAATTTTGTTTGGAAGTAGCAACAATTCTATTTGCAAGCTCTTCAATATTTAGTTTTTTTAAATCAATTAATATGCCAACATCATAGTTATCAACATGTTCTTTCATATCTCCAACACCTATATTACTAATTGAAGGCAAATAACAAATAACATTCTCAGCAAATTTTGTAGGAGCCATAGCCAATTTTGCAAATGTTGGAGGAATAAAAAACAATGAAAAATCAGAAATATTTAAATACTTATATACTTCAGTAAACTTGGATTTAAAAATTTTATACAAATCACTTGATACATTATATTCTGTAAATTTGTTTTTTATATATTTATGTTCGCCTTGATTTAAAATCAAAAATTTATAGGAAGAATCTAAAGAATTAATTCTTTTAAATAGTTCTACTTCTTTATCAAAGTCGTATCTGTTTATAACAGTGCCAGTATGTATGATTATTTTATTTTCTTTACAAAACCCTAATTCATTTTTAAATTTACTTTTTTCTAATTCAGGCATTGTTTTAAATATTTGATTATTTGCACAGGTAGAAATTATAGTTATCCTGTTATAATCAATTTGTAAACTACTTGTTAGAACTTGTTTTGCTGCCCTTGTTAAGGTGACAACGTGATCTGATTTCTTGTAGAGATAGTTATCTATTTTCTTTAATATTTTATATAAAAAAGATTTTTTCTTTAATCTTCCGCAATCTACTTTTTCATCCATAGCAAACCCTCGGATATCAAATAGTAATTTTATTCCATAAAATTTTTTCAATATAATACCAATTAATGCCGCAACCATGCTACGTGAATGGATTATATTAACTGAATTAACTTTGATGAGTTTTGAACCAAGTAATATCGTTTTAACTATCTGCCTAACAGTTGATAAAACACCATATTTATTTGAATAAATCAAAAAGTGCCACTCGATATCATTTTGTGCTACCAGTGCTTTAACTTCATCAATAAGAACTAAATCATGTTCTCTTTCAAAAGAGATTAAACATATTTTATTTTCTTTGCTAAGATCCATCAAATATTCTAAAACTTGCGAACGTCCAAGTGCTTCTGTCATACCTGTATGAGATATGTAAAGAATATTAGCCATTAAGAATCTCCTTGTAATAAGCCTTCCATTTTTTTGCAATCAGCTGTGTATCAAACATTTTTATTTTTTTATTTGCATTGCTTGACAAACTATTTCTTAAGTCTTCATTTAAATAAAGCCTTTCTATATTCTCCGCTAAAGCTTTACTGTCTCTAGGAGGAGTCAGCAATCCTTCTTTTTTATTGTCAATCATCTCTAAAATTCCATCAACATTTGTTGTAACAATCCCTTTTTGCATAATCATGGCTTCTCCAACAACCAAACCAAAGGCTTCATAGATAGATGGGATTACGATCATATCAACTTCATTGTACAATTTCATTAATTTATCATGAGACATCTCAGAGATAAACTTTATATTTTCTGGAGCAATTTCTTTTAATGACTTTTCTAATGGCCCTTTACCAACAAATATAAAAATAATATTTGTATATTTGTTATTTAATATATTCACTGCCTCAATAAGGTATTTATGCCCTTTTTTTTCAACATATCGTCCTGGAGTCAAAACAACAAAATGATTTGGTGATTTGTGAATTAATTTTTCAAGTATTTTGCCAGACTCATTATTATGATACTTTGTGAAATCTGCAATAGGGAAAGAGTTAAAAATTACATCAATATTAGTTGTTTTGAAATTTTTTTCATAATGATGCTTTACAGCATTACTAACAGCCGTTCTTTTATTAATTAATTTAACAGCTATGAAACGATCTAATTTTTTTCTCATTTTTTTTATCCATGTATTAACAGGATACTCATCAAAACCCATATTGTGAAAAGTGGTAATGGTTTTGATCTTTGGTTTGAATATTTTAACTAAACCAGTGTAAAAATAGGCAAAAAATAAATGCGCATGAACGATATTGTAATTATTGGTTTTAATTAATTTATTCAGTTTAAAAACACCTTCAAATATATTCCATTTGTATGAAAGATTTAATTTGTGCACTTTAATTCCTTTTTTTTCTAATTCTTTAGCCAAATCATCTCTTTCAAAAATGATGGCAACCTCACAATCGATCCCAAGTTTTTTTAACTCAGGCAAAGTATTGACCAGAACTCTTTCGGCTCCACCTCTGCTTAAGGTTTCTATCACTGATAATAGTTTCATTTACTAATCTTTAAATAAGCTTTAGGGTTTTTAAATGAAAATTTTCTTAACTGTCTCTGTCCTTCTATAAAGTATTGAATTTTTTTGGGAAGTTTAAAAAATATTTTTTTCAATATAAGTTTAAGTTTTGCAGGTGGAGTTTTGTTTTTCAAATTTATATGATTTTCATATGTTAATGTGTAATCTGATTGAATCGGGTTTTCATCAAAAATGTCTTTTATTTTTATTCTTTTCGCCTGAATCATCATTAAAACAGGTGAGCTTGTTACTAATCCGACTCTCTCTCCCACTAATATAGGATCTTTGACTTGGAATATTTTTGTATTTTGGTTTAATTCAGCTCCTGGATATTTATGTTTTTCCAGTAGCAGGTTAGTAACATTAAACCCGTTACGGTCATCAAACACTCTAAAAAACAACTCTGGACTAAATTGATAAAATCCATGCCCCATATGATTATTAGCCATGGTGAATGAGAAAAAGCTCCCACCTTTTTTTATCATGTTCATACAATTAGAAATCGCCACTGGAAAGTTAAATATATGCTCCAGTGACCCTCCATCAATGACAATATCAAATTTTTCAAAATATTTTGAATCAATTCTGGTATTCATATCATGCATAATATCACAGTTTTCATAATCTGAATAATCAAGAGATTGTATGTTTTTTGTTCCTAAGATTTCTTTAAAAAAACCATCACAATACTCAATGTTATTTATTAGATTACTGTCCATGTTTAAATTAAATTCATGGATTAATTTTTCTAATTTACTTTTTGAAATAAATAATTTTAAATGACCAATTGTAAGTACATTATCAAAACAAGTACCTTTTTGTTTTGCTTTAATCATTAACTCTGCATTACTATAAAGAATTCCCATACGTTAATCTCTCCGCTTAATGAATTTTGCAGGAACACCACCAACAACAGTATATGGCTCTACGTCTTTTGTAACAACAGAATTAGCTCCCACAACGGCACCCGTTCCAATTACTGAACCTGTTGTTATTACGCAATGAGACCCAAGCCAAACATCATTTTCTATGGTTATTTCATCAATTTTATGTGGTTGTTTATTTATTAGCGTCCCTTTTTTAATCCCATGGTCAGCATCGCGTATTATACAATTTGCCGCAATCAAACAATCTTCACCAACTTTAATAGATTTCAATGCAACTACCTGTGACCCAAAACCAATAAAACTGTTTTTTCCAATTAATATAATTCCATTTTGTGCATATATATAAGAATTAGCTTCAATTGAAACATGATCAGATATGATGATTTTTCCATTGTCAGTAGTTTTAATAATAACGTTTTTCCCTATTGATATATTTTTCCCTAAACTGATGTTTTCTTGAAAAATAAATATTTTAAAATTACTCCATAGTGATGTACTTGTAGATAATATTATTTTTATAAAACTAATTGCTTTTCTAATTATTATTTTCATTTCATTGACTTTTTACTAAATGATTTCTGTAAGTATAATCTCATTCCCACAAAAATAAATAAATCTGTTAACAAAGCAGTAAAGGCGGCACCTTTTGATTCGAATAAACTGATCAAGACAAAGGAGGACAAAAGACTTAGGATTAAACCCCAAAACACTATTTTCGAATATACCTTTTTGAAATCAAATATAATCATATTTGGTATTGCATATATATGTATAAAAGATTGTAACATTGGAATAATTGACATTATTTTCAGTATTATTGACGATGCAAAAAATTGTTCTCCAAATATAAAGATAACAATTCTATCAGAAAAAGCAAACAAAACAACTCCAACTAAAAACATTATTCCTGATACAAGCATACATATTCTTTTTGAAAACTGATAAGATTTTCCAGGGTTTGTTTTAGCAGTATTTGTCATATAAGGAAATATAGAATTAATTACAGGACGATTAAGAGATGCTAATGGGCGAATAATTTTTTCAACTGCTGCATAATAGCCCACTACCGTAGGAGTCGTTAATATACCTAAAATAAAAGTGATATTCAACATTGAGAAATTCAAACTAATACTACCTAAAAAAATATGCCAACCCTCTTTGAGTTGATATTTTAGTAGCTTAATTGATGGAAATGTAAATGAGACTTTATAATAATGTAATGCCACCCATAATGAAAAGCCGCCAGCCAACAAAAAACCAATAGAATGAATGAGAGGAACTAATAAATAATCATCCTTATTTTTAACAAAAATAAATATAGCAATCGTAAAAATTAATTTAGGTACAATATTTACTAAGGCTGTTATATGCATTTTTTCAATACCTTGGAAATACCAGATTGGAAATATGGCCTGGCCAATTACTAGTCCGAATGTAAGATAATATAATTTCCAATCATTTGAAAATTTTTCAAAACTAAAAACAAAAACACTTAACATTATAAAACTAATGCATAATATAATAATTTTCAGAATTAATACAGAAGAAAAAATCTTTGAAACTCTAAGTTCGTCTTCTCTGTGTTCTGCTATTTGTTTAGTTGCAGATAAGCCAAAACCGTAATCAGTAAAAATTATAAAATACTGGATAATAACTTGTGCAAAGGCAATTAATCCAAATTTTTCAACTCCTAATACGCGCACAAGGTATGGAATAGTAATCAATGGCAGAATATAACTTGCTATTTGTATGCTTGATAGTGAAAAGAAGTTTGAAACTAATTTTTTTCCAGTTGAAGTTCGTATTTTTTGTTTAAAATTATTTAACATTATTATATTGGTTTAATTTTCACTTTGCTTTAATTAATTAACCTGTTCTCAGAATGTGGACACAGTATTATTAACTTACAATTTATTAAATTTCTAATTCTATGGGCAATATGAATTTCCTTATAAATTTAAATATTTTGAGATGTTTTAACAGAAGTTTACCGCTTTTATTATATATAAAATATTCTTTAATAAATTTCTTTTGATTGTTTGTGGCGTAACATTTTAACGCACAAATATGTTGTTCACTATAATTTACAAAGTTAAACTTTGTAATTAATTGGTTTTTCATAGATTTGATATAGTGTCTATACAAAATAGATGATTCTATCACCAATTTAGCATAACATTGTTTTTTAATTCAATAATTTATATCTTCAAATTTTTATTATTTAACATTCTCTTGTTATCATTACTTAAAATTATTATAAATTAATTTTGGTGGTGGTAATAACCCAAAGAAACGAGCATAACAATTGTCATTATCAAGTCTATAATTGCATGTGATGTATTTTTCTGGGCTGAACGAAAACATATAAAAATGAACTCCACACTTCCTTCTGGAATTGATATGTTACCACTTCTATAAAATCACATATAAGCAACAGGCAATCTGAACATAATTATGTATAAGGAGTAAGAGTAATCTATGATATCCTCGAATATATTCTACACCTTTTAAATTGGCTCAGTATTCA
>JQIA01001422.1_pt1 | contig 12884 bp, 6 predicted proteins | sample 811431 | NCBI WGS metagenome assembly JQIA01 (sample SAMN02998118, study PRJNA258478) | marine sediment metagenome | biome: marine; feature: seafloor; material: sediment; isolation source: oil-polluted sediment collected from 3 locations (0.5 km, 0.7 km and 0.9 km)... | place: USA: Gulf of Mexico ... | reverse complement strand
AAACAGGAGAGACGTACCTTGTTGGTCAAGACAAACTTATGCGCTCCGACTCCTTCCTGGACCCTGAAGGCCACTCGGTTGCAGCATCTTTTGCCGGCAACGTCCAAAACAATGGTGTAGATACAGAAGCTGCCAATGAAGCACTCTCCGGACGGACTGAAACCAAAATCATCACCGATTATAACGGTAATTCTGTTTTATCATCCTTCACCTCAATGAAAGTTGGAAATAACTCTTGGGCTATTATCGCTGAAATTGATGAAGCAGAAGTCATGCAACCGGTTAATGACCTCATCTTTAATATTGTGATGATAGGTCTCTTCTTTATGATACTCATCATTGCCATCGCTTACTTATTAGCCCGAAGCATTACCGTACCTATCACCAAAGGCGTTGAGTTTGCTCAACAACTTGCTGATGGTAACTTAGTAGCCCACTTAGAAGTGGATCAAAAGGACGAAGTAGGTCAACTAGCATATGCCATGATTGATATGCGCGATAAAATACGTGACATCATCCAAACAGTACGTGGTGGAGCAGACAACCTTGCCAGCGCTTCCGAAGAAGTTAGCGCAACTGCGCAAACTATCAGCCAGGCCGCAGTAGAACAAACAACCAGTGTGGAAGGAACCAGCACAGCTGTAGAACAGCTGAATGCCTCAGTACAACAAAATGCTGAAAACTCCAGCGTGACGGAGAAAATAGCGACCACTTCATCAAGTCAGGCAGAGCAAGGAGCTGCCGCTGTTACAGAAACAGTCAGCGCTATGAAGAATATTGCGAAGAAGATTAGTCTTATTGAAGATATTTCCTACAAGACGAATCTACTGTCTTTGAATGCAGCCATTGAAGCGGCTTCTGCTGGAGAACATGGTAAAGGCTTTGCCGTTGTGGCAGCTGAAGTTAGAAAGCTCGCTGAAAGTAGTCGGGTAACAGCTGAAGAAATAAGCGAACTTGCAAGTAATAGTGTCGATATTGCTGAAAAAGCCGGTAAGCTTATCACCGAAGTTGTGCCTAATATCACAAAAACTTCTGACCTTGTGCAGGAAATCAGTGCCGCATCAGATGAGCAGGCAACCGGTATTCGACAAATTAACGATGCCATGAGCCAACTTGATCAAGCAACACAGCAAAATGCCGCATCTTCTGAAGAACTGGCGGCTACTGCTGAAGAACTAAGCGGACAGGCGGAACAGTTACAACAAGCTGTTGCCTATTTCCAGTTAGCAGAGGGTGGTGGAGCTCAGCGGCCATCACGAAGTTCTAGCAGGCCGCAGCGTCCATCCAGGCCTGCACAAGCTCCCGTTGAACAAGCTCCATCAAATGAGCTTAAGGGTAGTACACCGGACTTTAGCGATAAAGACTTCGAACGATTCTAGATAGGAGCTTGGCATGAATAATTTAGCAGTTCAAAACCAAAATGCTTCTGATGGAGCCCTTGTTGTGCAGGAGCAACAAGGGCAATTCCTGACCTTTCTCGTTGATAAAGAGAAGTTAGGATTAAGCATTCATGAAGTGAAAGAAATTATTGAGATAAGTAATATCACTCGCGTACCGATGACACCTGATTATATACGCGGCGTGATCAACCTCAGAGGTAATGTAGTACCAGTTGTTGACTTATCATCCCGCTTAAGCCGGCAGAAAAGCGTAATTACCAAGCGTAGCTGCATAGTGCTTGTTGAGATTATCACGGACGAAGAATCCCAAAGCATTGGTATGTTAGTTGATCAGGTAAACGAAATCCTGGAAATCCCTGAAGAAAACATCCAGCCTGCTCCAGAATTTGGAGCAGATATACGTGTTGATTTTATTCAGGCGATGGGGCGTGTTGATGAAGATTTTATTATTTTACTAGAAGTAAGTAAGGTGCTATCAGTTACCGAATTATCTCAATTAAGTAAAATGTTGAACAAAAATGACATGTCTGAAAACACCGAGAGTTAAACAATTAGATAGGAGAAACTAAGCCAGGTTCTCCTATCTATAAACATTGATACAATAAACCTAGAACTCAAAGCTCCATATCGTTTGTAACTAGCTCTAGGACAGAATGTTTATTATAAAAATAAAACATGAAAATGGAGAAGTATTATTGTCTCTCAAATGACAAGCAAAGAGTTTGAGTTATTTAGAAGCTTAATTTATAAACACGCAGGGATTGACTTATCCCCTTCTAAAAAAGTAATGGTTGCCAGCCGATTAACCAAGCGGGCAAATTATTATCAACTAGATAACTTTGGCCAATATTACAATCTTGCGTTAAGCCCTGAGCACCCGCAAGAATTTCAGGTGCTCGTTGACTTATTGACGACGAATGAAACCTATTTTTTTAGAGAACCAAAACATTTTGACTTCTTAAATGAAAAGATACTGAATAACTGGCGTGGTGGTAAATTTAGGATATGGAGTGCTGCAAGCTCTTCAGGTGAAGAAGCTTATTCTCTGGCCATGTTGCTTGCAGAAAAATTAAGCCATAGACCCTGGGAAATAGTTGCTAGTGACTTGAGTACCAAAGTATTAAAAAAAGCGACTCACGGCATCTATCCGATGGATAGAATTGATCTTTTAGACAAAAAACTCATGAGAAAATACTGCCTTAAGGGGGTTCGTTCCCAGGAAGGATATTTTAGAGTTGATGAAAATTTACGTAAACATACACAATTTAGGCAGCTTAACCTAATGAAGCCACTACCTCTGGATATTGGGCAATTTGATGTGATTTTTCTAAGAAACGTACTTATTTATTTTGATGTTCCGACAAAGAAAAGTGTTGTCGAGCGTATTATCTCATCATTAAAGCCAGGTGGTTATTTTTTCATCAGCCATTCTGAAACACTGAGCCGGGTTACCGATAAACTCGAAATGGTTCAACCCTCTGTCTATATAAAACGATGAAAACCCAAGCATTTAAACATACGAATAGAATCATCATTGACCCTGGTGAATTCTATGTGAGCAATAAAGGGGAGGTTATATCCACATTATTAGGTTCCTGTGTTGCCGCATGCCTATTTGACCCGGTCAACAAGGTCATTGGAATGAATCATTTTTTATTGTCATATAAAAAGCAACGAAATAACATTCCAATCATAGAGTCGAATGCTGGTCGTTACGGTCTTAATGCAATGGAGCTTTTAATTAATGAAATGATGGATAAAGGCGCAAACCGCTTTAAGCTCCAGGCAAAGTGTTTTGGAGGAGCTGATGTTTTACATATTAACAATGACTCTAAAAACCATAAAAGTGTTGGTAGTGTTAACATGGAATTTATTGAAGCATTTCTGAAGGAAGAGAGAATTCCTATCGTAGGTTCAGACTTAGGTGGAAGCCTTGGCAGAAACATACATTTTGTTGGAAGTGACTATTCAGTATTTGTGAAAATGATAGGCAGAACTCAGGAACAAGCTGTAAAAACAGAAGAGCAGATCTATTGGGACAAAAGCATTAAGCAACGTAAGAAAGATAAAAAAGACAGGGATAATAAAATTGAATTCTGGTAAAAGATCATGAGTGATATAAGAGTATTTTTAGTCGATGATTCTGCCGTTGTACGGCAGGTTTTGGGTGGAGTACTGAATAGTATTGCAGGTATTACAGTCATCGGGTCCGCTCCCGACCCTATTTTCGCCATAGAGAAATTACAAAAAAACTGGCCGGATGTTATTGTTCTTGACATTGAAATGCCAAGAATGGATGGCGTGACCTTCCTTAAAAAATTGATGAAGGAACACCCTATTCCGGTGGTTATTTGTTCCACTCTAACCACCAAGGGCGCTTCTGTAACAATGGAGGCTATGAGTGCTGGTGCAGTAGATATCATTACCAAGCCTACCGTGAATTTAAAAACCTTCCTTCAGGAATCCAAAGCTTTGATGGCTCATACCATTCAAGCAGCGGCAATGGCCAAGGTAGGCTCCATAAGGTCACTACCTAACAAACCAAAGATAATCGCATCTGTAACCCATACATCGCCATTAAAAGCCATGTCTGAAACAACAGACCGCGTTATTGCTATCGGTACTTCAACTGGTGGAACACAAGCGTTAGAAGCTATATTGACCCGACTACCAAAAACAGCCCCCGGTATAGTAGTTGTCCAACATATGCCTGAGGCATTTACCGCAGCGTTCGCTGAACGGTTGAATAGCATTTGTGAGGTTACTGTAACAGAAGCTAAAAACAATGACCGTGTCATGCCCGGTCTGGTATTTATTGCTCCAGGAGGCAAACATTTATTGCTGCGCCGTAGTGGTGCCCAATACCGCTTAGAGGTCAAAGACGGCCCTCTGGTAACTCGCCATAAACCGTCAGTGAATGTTCTATTTCGCTCAGTATCTACCGCTGCAGGGGCCAATGCTATCGGTATTATAATGACAGGTATGGGTGATGATGGTGCAAAAGGCATGAAGGAACTGCATGATACCGGCGCATTAACGGTAGCTCAGGATGAAAAAACCAGTGTTGTATACGGTATGCCCAAAGAAGCGGTAAAACTTGGTGGTGTGGATGGTGAGCTACCTCTAGACAAAATCCCTGAACTTATTGTGAGTGTCACCAATCGTGCTAAGTTTCTTCAAGATCAGAAAATGTAAGGAGTTAGGGGTCAGATTCAAACCACAGATTTGAGCCTGACCCCTGATTAAAAGACAGAAAGCATCTCAACAATCACATGCCAAGAACTCATTCCTCTCCCTCATAACCCCATATTATCTGTTTGTGCCAACCACTACTCAAAGCTATCCTCAAAAATCGGAAATTGATCGAGTGTAAGCACATTAAATTCTTTTATCTCTGACAATCCAACAACTGGCTCCGGATTAATAACTCGAATGGACAAAGTAACTGGTGCAGCAATAAGTTCTGCTGGATTAGCAATCACTCTCAATTCATTCTCACTGACAAAAGTAGCCTGCCTTTGCTGGCCACTTATCAATATAGTGGCACCATTAACGAAATTTGAACCCACAATTGAAATTTCAGTTGCACTGCTGCCAAATAATGCTTTATTCGGTGTTAATTGACTAATGATAGAACGTGGATTCTGCACTAAGAATTCCAATGAACCCGTTTCCAAGCTTGAAACGCTTGCACTTGAAATGGAAATATCAATTGCTCCGGCAGCAGCCTGTTGACTAGCGGGAACAATCGCCTGCAATATAGTTGCAGAAACAAAAGTGGTATCTAATACAACACCGCCCCATTCAACCCGACTATCCGTAGTAAAACCAGAACCATCCACAGTCAAGGTGAAATCACCGGCTCCAACAACTGACTTATTCGGCTGAATAGAATTCATATGAACATCAAGACCCAGATTTGTCGAACCCCAGCTTGCCGGATTCAACTCTTGTGCGGATCCTGGCCAGCTCACCATGCTATTATCCGAAAACCCTAAATGTCCTAAGGACATTCCAAGTTGGCGTTGAAAGTCTCCAAAAGCACTCTTCTTAATTCTGAGTTCAGCAGACCACACAGATCCATGATCTATAACCCTTGAAGCAATAGAACTCGCCAAGATGTCCTGAAAAGAACTACCATTGCCTTCTCTTGCAACAGGCGTACCATCTCTTTGAACAAAATAGCCAAAATCACCTGATTGCACAACCGCATCACGGCTATGATCACGGTCAATAAAAAGTCCAGCTTGACCACTTCCTTTTAGCTCAGTCATGCAAATCCACATATAGCTAAAATTATAGACAATCCGTGTCATTGCGCGTGAACCATCCGCATAAGAGCTTAATTGAACCTGTCGGGAATCCTCGTAGCCATCGTCATCACAAAAGCCATCAAGACTAAAAAGCCCCAAGCTTGATGGAACACTCAATGGAAGCACTTTAATTTGAATAGCATCTATTCCCGTTAATCCGTCACTATCTGTTGCTGTTAATGACAAATCATGTATTCCAGGTTGTAACCCTCGTAACTCACCCTCCTTGCCACTTAATCCTGATGACCATGAGAATTGATTGTTGGCCAGAAATCCATCTTCAATATCACTCGCCATCCCCCTTAATAGCATCGTCTGTTCGGCCGAAAAAACTTCACTTGCTGCTGGGCTTGTAATAACCACCAGAGGTTCCTTTGGTTCCACACTAAAGGGTTGAGAAGTCACCGTTTGCGTATGATAGCCATCACTCACCATGACACGTATTAGCGCATTCATACCATAACTACCTTGCATGCCGGAGAAGTCGAGGGTCACATGTTCAACCTCTTGCCCTGAACCACCAAAGTTAACTCTCACCGGATTCCAGTGAGAACCTAAATCGGCAGAATAGTGAATAGTGTACATAAGATCATCCTCATCCGAATCACTAGCACTCCACTCCAACTCAAGCTGATGCGAAATATTTTCTCCTCCCGTCGGTAAATTTAAAGAGATCGTGGGCACATTGGCACCAATTGAACGTGCACTTAATATGGTATTTCCATCCATTATTTGTATCTTTGAGACATCTGCAACCGGTGCATTCATAACAATTTGGAATGGCCTGAAGTCTGCAGTTCCTATTTCGCTTATGAGAGAAAGATCAATAACCTTATCCGCTAGCACTAAGCCCGTAACTCCAAGCAACTGCATATGCAAATTACCTGTCCCTTTTTCAAGAGATACGCCTGCAACAATTTTCTCTTGCAAAGTCGTATTCAGTTGATCTTCTGGAACATGCCAAACAAAATCAAGTTCGGCCGCGTTACCCGAAGATTCCACAACTCCCGAAATAATAATCGTGTCTGTATTACCGTATAACTGCTTAGGGGGAGGAACAAAAACCGGATCTTGTGTTACATTAAAAATAGACTTCCAAGTGTAATCACTGATCCATCGAGCAGATGTGTATGCCATCAAATCTGCTGTTGTACTTGCAACAATAGGTTCTAATAACAGCGGATCAAAACCGTAATGTAGGTCTGAATGCTCTAACGAATAACTATTATCCAGCGCGCAGGGAGGATAAGGGTAATTCGTGTCTGTATCATCCGGCCCACCACAATCAATATGTTTCCGACTATAATTGTGTCCGATTTCGTGGGCATAGACTAAGGGCAAGTTACTAAAGCGGTCGATAGTACTACCATACACTGGAACTTTACTAATAAGTTCATCTTTGCCTCTACGTGCAACGCCTAAAGCCCCCCACTCGGCTTCACTATGAACAACCCCAGAATAGAGTGTACGTGCATTACTGTGCTTACAAATTAAGGGAGATGATGCCCAGGAATCAAGCCATGTCAACTTCGCAAGTAACCAGGGTGCATCATCCTCCAGTTCATAAGGGGTAGAACAAAAAGGCCCATATACAAGACTCACCCAACACCATTTAACCTCTTCTAAGTGATCATATTCCGGAAATACTATGATTTTTGAGGTCGGCAAAATTGATTCTGTCAGTTCCATAACCTGCGCTATGTTTATCCCACTTGGCGCCTGATAAGGTGCATGCGTCTTAACAGGACGAATTTTAAGGCAGGTAGGTGCTTTAGCTGTAAATACAAACTGTCCTTCAATTTCATTATCAACAGGGTCATCTGTATCAGCATATGTTCCATGAGGATCCATAACAGCTTTAAGCTCCAGAATTGAAGTTGTTTGAGGCAGCAATTCACTGCCGGTACGTGTCCAATTTTCCGGTATCCTGAACAACCAGCCTTTATCCAATATTGGACGATTTTCAAGCCCTTGCCCAGCTCTAACAGCAATACTACCATTCACTGGATAAAGAGGTGATTCAGGTAACTCCTGCCCATTCTTGTAGCCATAAAGATACGAAATCACACCTCCGGCATCCTCACCATTATCCAACTGAGGGTACACTCTTACAAAAGTGCTTTTACCTGAAATCAGTGGAACATCATTGCTTAAGCGCTGAATACCCTGAGTGACTTCCCATCCAGCCATACTCATTTCATGAGTCAATGCCTCGGCATCAAACAAGATACGATAGACAGATTCTAGATTTTGATAATAGACTCCCCATGAATCAATACCCGGAGCGGCTGATGTCATATTCTCAACCAGAGTCTCAGGCGATCCTCCACTTAATAGAATTCTTCTCAGACGCGACCCTACTCCACCTCCGGCACTCTCTACCCAGTAAGCATGAGTTGATGTTGCTACTACGCCTGTAATAACAACTGTCTCTGCAGCTAAATATAAACTACTGGTCGAGCAGGTTCCAAAAAATGAACAACTGGTATAACGCAAACTCGAGCGAGTAAGACCATGCACACCATTCCACCACAATACACTCGAACCGCGTATACTTAGATGCCCATCTTGCATTGCCTGGGTAAACTCCACTGTCTTAACAGTCGGCACCGTTGGATTACACTGATGAAGAATCCCACAATTATCTATTCTATTCAGACCCTCATTATCCGTCCACCAGATATATCTATTTGTGACTCCCAATCCATCAATAGTAACACCACCTCCTGAATAACTGATCATGGTGGTTACCGACCCACCGCTTTTAGCCACTCGTTTAATCTCAATATCACGTGGATCAAACTCTCCGTGAAAAATCTCTTCCATCCAGTATATATAGTCACCATATACCTTGAGGTTACTCATCCCGTTTCCTGAGCCCATCTTTGCCCAATCACCTATGTTTACGATCATGACGGGTGAAGCAGTGGGAGATTGTGTGATAACAGCTTCAATCTGGCCGGCAGCCCGATTGTAATAATAGACTCCAGACTCATCAACAACCGCATGACGAAAAGTTCGGCACTGTGGATAACTGTTTATCGATTGAATGGTGGTTAACCCACCCGCACTTTGCAATGGCCTTCGTTTAACCGATGCTGTTGTCTGCGATGTCCCGTCATTGCAGTTATTTAGAAGGTAAATAAAACCACCACCAACTTGCCATTCTTCTAGCTCGGGATCAATAATTACTTGGTAGTCGGCAGTGGTACTTTTATTCTCCACACTCTCAGCACATAGCAGATGAGGTGTTATAAAGCTCAAGGTCAAAAAGAGCATGCTCCCCATTCTTAAACTAACATACCTATTCATATTCCTTCCTCCATAAAACAACTAAAAAGTAACTTCTACACAGCAATTAAAATCTATTCTTGAAGATCCTGAACATACATATGCAGCTTTATCATAAAGATATAGTTGTTCTTAAACGTATTTTTTTCCTAATGATTATGTAATTATTTCATTTATCAGCATACATACGTTTCATCCGTTCTTGTGAATGAGCGTTTATAGAACGGTATAGAATTACCACTTATCAAAGAATCAGAAATGCATAAATCCCAGTGCCTTAGTTTTGATGCGCCGCATTAGTCTTACTATTGCATCTTCTCCAATACTGGCCTGACTGTAACTACTCAGCGTATTCATATTTCACCCTCTTTCAGTGTATTTTCGTACTCGAATGGTCACATATACTTATATGCTCGCATTCTCCGTGCGCAAATGCCTTAAAACAGACTTCAAATCTAAACACGCTGAATAGTTACACCTGACTTACACTTACAGCTAAAGTCAGGCCAGTAATATTAAAGTGATTTTTCTGGATGCCACCGGGGTTGAACACCAGGGGAATGATGTACGGCTCTCACCAGAAAAACCAGAACTACGGTAGAACTTGCTATTCAAAGCCATCCGCAAACATGACTCCTGGAGCAAGCACAAAAATTGCCTGCACAGTCTTTCCTGTTGTCATTTCTACAACACAGCTACTGACTGAACCTGAGCAAACACCAATCCATGCATCAAATACATAACCTGAAGATGCTGTTGCTGTTAAAGTAACAGTTGTACCATCTGGATAAGCCTCACTGCAATCAGCTCCACAATTTATGCCTGCAGGGCTACTGCTAACCGTCCCATTGCCTTGTGTAGAGACTGTTAACTCATGGGTTATCGAGACGGGGTTTTGGTGCTCGTATGCACCAATATCATACGGTGTGGGGCCTATACCTACGGGCCTAGCATTATCATCTCTTTCATAAAACGAACCCGATGAACACTGATTTATCGCTGGTGACCCAAGCTGTAAATGATAATCATTATTTGCAGCATCAACAAAGAGTGGTGAACTAGTGGGCCCTAATACGCCGGTGCTATCTAATATACAACTGACATTATTTGCAACTACTGTACCGGCAACAGATTCATCATAACCTGAAAAAATTGTATTACTCAGGAAAAGTGTTGATGCCCCTGAAGCACTAACAGCCGTACTCTGGTTATGATTGACAAAAGTACTATTTTTAACGGTTAGCTGCCCATCCTGATTGCCAATAATATGACTATTTGCTGAGTTACCATAAGCGACAACCCCCCCATAGGTGGCAACTGAATCAAAACTTTGTACTGCACCACCATGAAAACCTCCATTATTGTTATAAAGCGATGACTCTAATACTAATAACACACTTTGTCCTGCATAAATCCCGCCTCCCATATTAATGGCAGAATTACTCCAGATTGAACCATTAAAGAAGTTAAGTACTGACCTAGCACCTTCAACTCCATGTAAATGAAATCCACCACCATAACTCGCTGAGTTACTGAAAACATTTGAGCTCTCATTAAAAATAGCAGTAACACTACCAGAAGTACCATTAATATAAACACCACCGCCATTACCTGATGACGCAGTATTAAAACTAAAATCTGTCCCTGCCGCATTAACACTTGAGGCATTTTCTAAAGACAGCCCTCCCCCATGTGCAGAACTAGAGTTTGACCTTACATTGGTATTTAAAAAATCAATAATGGTGCCATTATCAACAGCTATTCCTCCTCCATTGCCAACGGCACTATTATCATTGACTCCTCCATTAGTAATGGTAAAGCTAGAAAGAGCCTGAGTACCAGTAAGATAGATACCACCACCCATACCCGTTGCTATATTACGTGTAACAGATGTATTCAATAGACTTACATCCTGTGGATTTAAAGAAGAGTAATACATACCTCCTCCTCTGATAGACTGATTGGCATCAATCAATAGACCATCAAAGTCCACACTAACACCGCCTGTGAAAGCAGACACAAAGACACCGCCCCCATTAGATTGAGCTATATTGTTAGCAATCTTTCCACCTGTCACTTGATTCGTTGCGCCATTGGCCAAAATATAAACACCTGCACCAAAGGATGCCGTGTTATAACTGACTTCATTACCAGACGTCATACTTAATAAAGCTGTACTTCTTAAATATACACCCCCACCTGTAGTCGCATGGTTAGCACTACCAGAAGCGCCTATTTTGCTTACTCCTGTCATAGTAACAGCACAGTTAGCTGCAAAAATCCCTCCACCTTGTACTGCCTGGTTATTTATAATTTCTGCGCTATCATTCAGTTCAACAGACGCTGTATTACAAAAAACACCACCGCCATTATCAACTACAGTGTTTCCATTCCCAAACCCTGACTCACCAATTGATGAGGCATTGTTCATCGTAAGCGAAGCTGTGGTATTAAGATAAACACCTCCTCCATAGGATGCTGTGTTAGCAAAAATACTTGAGGTATCATTCAAGGTGACAGGACCTTCCGAATAAACACCCCCACCTTCTGCGACCGAATCATTATCCGATATCGTGCTGTCATCTTCTAAGGTTAGTGAACCAGTGGCCGATATAGCAACACCCGCACCTCGTTGTACATTTCCATTAGTCGCTCGTACAAGAGTAGTTGCATGGTTATTGAAAACTTTACTGCCGCTTATTAAACGCACAGCTCCGTGAGAAAAAACTCCCCCTCCGTACTGCTGAGCTAAGCCCCCTGTTACGACTACATTTTCCAGAGTAAGATTAGTATTTGTTGAAGCATGAACCACGCCGCCATATTCTGCCCTTCCATTCTGCAAGGTCATATTTCGAATAGTGACATCTTTTCCACTCGCAACATTGAAAATACTTCCTGTGCTAACAAAATTATTTGAGCCATCAATAACCACATCACCCACAACCCCATTTGCCTGGGGAGACTCACAACTTGCATTTGATTGCGTGAACGTAAGCGACTTATTAACAGTTCCCGGGTTTTCAACATAATTTCCTGGTGAAATATATATTGTATGAAATTCACCTGCAGCCGCTATAGCTTCTGTAATGGTATTGTAGGCACATAAATCACCATTAATTCCCACGCGGGCTTTTTGCTCGTCTGCACCAGCATCAGGTGGGTCTTCTGCTGTATTAGCACGAATTTCACCATCCAAATCAGGAGGAAGATCTAAGGAGATCTGACCAAAGTCTATCGCTGGAGAGCCTGGCTTAATATGATAGTCTGAACCAGGGGTAACAAATTGAGGGTCTATTAATGGAGGCGCCCGAACATGAAGGATATTCTCTGAACGTATAAGCGTGTTTTCATTAAAGTCCTGAGCACCACCAAATTCAAAGTTGCCATCATTGCCGGCAAAAATATTACTATGTACGTCTATATCAGCGGGATCCGCAGATAAATCGACCAACCACCCGGGATTAACATCTGCAATATTACCGGCAAATGTTGAATATTCTATATAAGCAGGACCTTCCAGATCGAATAGAGCATAATTATCTGACTCTAATGTATTCCCAGTCACCATAACATTTCTAAAAGAAGTTATATTATTGATTCCGGATTCTACGATCACACGTTGAGATGTATTATTCTCAATCCACACATTACCTAAACTTGCCGAGCTCTGTTGATACCATGTACTCACATCTAGTGCAGCTGAATACTTACCACTATTCTCAGATATTTCATTACATTTTCCCGCACAAGGGTAATTGTTATTTTGTCTCATGATAAGGTGGCCTCCTCCCAAAGAAATACCACCCCCAGTCTGTGCACTATTGCCCTTTACTTTACCATTGTAAATAATTACATGTGACTCACCTTGAGCATGAATACC
>JQIA01001421.1_pt1 | contig 12887 bp, 10 predicted proteins | sample 811431 | NCBI WGS metagenome assembly JQIA01 (sample SAMN02998118, study PRJNA258478) | marine sediment metagenome | biome: marine; feature: seafloor; material: sediment; isolation source: oil-polluted sediment collected from 3 locations (0.5 km, 0.7 km and 0.9 km)... | place: USA: Gulf of Mexico ... | reverse complement strand
ACTCTTGGCAAGCTAAAAAACCTTCCCTTAATATTAGAAATAATAATATGGATTTAATTGTCATTAATGAGGATGATTTTTCTTATTATACTTAATTTTATACCTTTTTCTTATATCTAACTCAGGTTTGTTTAGCAAAAATATATGCCAATTCAAATAATTGTTCAAGATTCCAAGTATTTTTCTGTTCTGTTGCAAGTGCTTTTAGCACATCATTAATCAGTTGTTTTTTCTTGTTAGATTTGTTTATAAGTTGTGCAATATAACTGGCTCTATTTCCCTCAGATTGTGCATCGTAGGCATAATTGCCCAAAGCTGCTTTTTTAATGTATTTGGAAAAATAAATATTCGGATTTTCTTGAAGAATAAGATATGCTTTTCCTGTCCCACATTTTATCGATTGTTTAAATTCTTGTTTAATATTCATTTTAAATCTTATTGTTAAATAGACATTTTCTCAAAATGCAGAATGAATTGCATCAATCGTGTATCTAATGCGACTCATGTAATTCGTAAACTCATTACATCCTTGTAGGACTTACGCATTGACAAAATATCTGTTTTATGAATTCGTTATAATACAATGGCTTATTGGAATTTACGACAATTGATAATTCATATATAAAGTATATTTATAAAATTCTGTCATTCCCGTGTAAACGGGGATCTAGGAATACTTGAAATCACTAGATTCCCATCCCCAATCAAGTTGAGGACATGCTTTCGTGGGAATGACATTTAATCAGGTTAAAATTCAATAACTATATAATTTTCATAGAATTAATATTTAATTAAATTTGTCAATGCGTAAGTCCTACCTTGTATAATAGATCCATGATTATATCGCCAATACATGATCATATTTCGTTATTTAGGAAAGATTTCTAATACAGCATTTTTCAATTGGATAAACTACAGCAGTATAAGTAATTTATTTTGAATTTAATTAAAAATTAAGCATTCATAATTACTATAGATCACCATATTTCAAATTAATAGCTTTCAATATTTTTTGAATTACTGATAACCATAAATATATTATATCCTATACAACAAAATATAATAATGATAATATACGTTATATATTTTCCTCAGAATTATTGCTTAATTAGTCTATTTTACACATTATTTAGATAATATAACTATTAAAAAAACGACACCAAAATTTAATTACCATAGGAACAAAAATAATGACAGCCCCAAAACTTAATACTGATTTACAGAAAATCGTTGATGCTCGTCACCATGATCCTTTTTCGGTGTTGGGCAAACATTCTGTCAATGGTAAAACCACAGTACGTGTCTATATCCCTTATGCTGAAACAGTCACTATCGCAGAAGGTGATTTACCTCTGCAACGTATAGAAGGAACTGATCTATTTGAATGGCAAGGGGATGCTGAAATACCAGAACATTATCGCTTAATTTGGCGAGATAAAGACCATCGTGATCACATAACTCACGATCCATATTGTTTTCAGCCACAATTAGCTGATTTTGATATGCACCTATTTAGTGAAGGAAAACATTGGCATGCTTACCGATTTTTGGGAGCTCATGTTCATCAAGCTGATGGAATTGGGGGAATATTATTTGCGGTTTGGGCTCCAAATGCAGAACGAATTAGTATAGTTGGTAGTTTTAACCGTTGGGACGGCCGTTCTCATCCAATGCGATCACATGGAAACAATGGAATTTGGGAATTATTTATTCCAGATATTGGTCCTAATACCTTATATAAATTTGAAATTCGTAATCGACAAACAGGTGAAATTTCTTTAAAATCTGATCCTTACGGACAACATTTTGAGCTACGTCCTAATACTGCTTCCATTGTTGTTGATAATGTTCCTTATAATTGGAATGACACAGAATGGATGGAAAAACGCAAAAATTGGGATTGGTTGCATACCCCAATGTCTATTTATGAATTACATTTAGGTTCTTGGCAGCGTGGCCCAGAAGGTGAATTTTTAAATTATCGGGAAATTGCTAAACAATTAGTAGAATATGTAACTGATTTAGGTTTTAGCCATATTGAATTAATGCCAATTACCGAACATCCTTTTGATGGCTCTTGGGGATACCAAACTACCGGTTACTATGCTCCAACTAGTCGTTATGGGACTCCAGAAGACTTTCGTTATTTAGTTGATTATTGTCATCAGCATAATATTGGAGTATTTTTAGATTGGGTTCCAGCTCACTTTCCTAAAGACGCTCATGGTTTAGCTCGTTTTGATGGCACTCCTTTATATGAACATGAAGATCCACGTAAAGGTGAACATTTAGACTGGTCAACTTTAATTTATAACTATAGTCGTTATGAAGTTAAAAACTTCTTACTTTCTAGTGCGTTATACTGGTTAAGAGAAATGCACTTAGATGGTTTACGGGTAGATGCTGTTGCTTCGATGTTGTATTTGGATTATTCACGAGAAGACTGGATTCCGAATGAATTTGGTGGTAGGGAAAATTTAGAAGCAATAGAATTTATGCGAGAGCTAAATATCGTTGCTCATGCAGAACACCCTGGTGTACTGATCATGGCTGAAGAATCAACTTCATGGCCTCAAGTTACTCGACCGGCAGATGGTGGTGGGCTTGGTTTCAGTCTGAAATGGAATATGGGCTGGATGAATGATACTTTAAGTTATATATCTAAAGAAGCAGTGCATCGCAAATATCACCAAGATATGTTAACTTTTAGCATGTTATATGCATTTACTGAGAATTTCTTATTGCCATTTTCCCATGATGAAGTTGTGCATGGTAAAGGTTCTATGCTTAAAAAAATGCATGGTGATGAATGGCAACAATTTGCTAATTTACGTTTACTATATACTTATATGTTTACTCATCCGGGTAAAAAATTATTATTTATGGGAACTGAATTTGGGCAAAGTGCTGAGTGGAACAGTGCTAATACTTTGGATTGGTATTTGTTAGAACATAAGTATCACAAGGGTGTTCAACTATTAGTTAAAGATTTAAATAAATTGTATCATAATTCTGAAGCCTTATATAAGTATGAATTTGAATGGCAAGGTTTTGAATGGGTTGATTGCCATGATTCTGAACAGTCAGTGTTAGTTTATCTGCGTAAAAGTGATGACTCAGAAATGATAGTTGCAGTCAACTTTACTCCAGTACCAAGACATAATTATCGAATTGGAGTATCCACCAAAGGAAAATATGAAGAAGTTTTAAATTCTGATGCTGGTTGTTATGGTGGTAGTAATGTGGGTAATGGTGCTATGATATTAGAAGCTGAAGATAAACCTTGGATGGAACGACCTTATTCCATGTTGGTTGTTATGCCACCATTAGCTGGTATTGTACTTAAATTGGTTAATAAATCAACTGTTATTGAGTCTAATGATAGTACTAATGAAGAACCTAATATAAAAGCAGTCTCCAAGCTAATTGCTTCACGTGTCAATTCTAAAAGGCATAGATGATTAAATCATCATGAACTTCAGATAATTATTAGTAAATATTACAAGTTATGTTACCATGTGTCAATTATGTAGGATCAAATTGGTACATGGAAAAATATTAAATAGGTTATTGTTATGATTAAGTCTAAATATTGGTTATTAATATTTATTTTTTCTTTAGTAACACAATTATATGCTAACGATGACGTACAAGTAGAAAAAAAGTATGTCAGGTTTGCCAATGGTGATAGTTATTACGGTGATTATGAAGGTCGAAAACGTAATGGTGAAGGAGTTTATATATGGGCCAATGGAGATAGATATAAAGGAGAATTTTATGAAGGTAAACGTGATGGTAGTGGAATATATGTTTGGGATAATGGTGAATATTATAAGGGAGAATATGTAGATAATAAACGTGATGGTGAAGGTAGCTATTTTTGGACCAATGGAGAACGTTTTAAAGGTGATTTTGCTGAAGGAAAATATGATGAAGGTAAATTAACAACATTAAACTATGATCTTAAAATTCCTAAGATTAAAATAGAAGCAAATGGTAGAGGCAGACCAGCCCCAGACCGCCCTACGTCAAAAGACAGTACTGAAAAGTATGAACTAATAGCCTCTAATAATATAGAAACAAATAAAAAATATAACGATTCTGAAACTAATATTGATCTTGCAGAAGGATTTGAGGCAGATGATGAATTGCCAGATGATATAAATTCTGATGGAGAAATTGACGATGGTTTTGAAAATGTTGAAGAAGATACTTCCACATTAGTCAAACATGCAGATAATATATTATCTGAATCTAGTGAAGAAGTTGTTGATATATCGGATAAAATATCTGAAAATATTACAGAAAATGATGATTTGATATTAGCTAAAATTGATGATAACAATGAACAACTATCAAATTATGATTCTAATGAAGAATTATCAACAGATGAAAATTTAGAAAATGATTATACTTTAGCCGAAATAGATAGTGATGGCAAAATAATATCTGAAATTGAAGAAGATGTCCAAGTTGAACCTAAGAAAATTGATAATTATGTAAATAATGAATTAGTTGGAGTTGATAAAAAATCTACAGATATTAAAACCAATACTGAATCTAAAGTTATGTTAGCATCAGTAGTTACCAGTGCAAGATTTAATCAACCTTCAGTTACTACTCAAGTAGATACTCCAGATATTGATTCAGAAATAACAATTACTAATAATAAGTCTACCATTAACATTGTTAGTAAGGTTAAAGTAACTTGGCCAAATGGCGATTCTTATGATGGAGAATATATTAATGGTGAACGTACCGGTAATGGAACATATACTTGGGCCAATGGAGACATTTATTTTGGTGATTTTGTAAATGGCAAACGACAAGGGGTTGGTATTTATAAATGGAAAAATGGTGACAAATATATTGGTGAATATTTGAATGATCGACGTACTGGTGAAGGATTATATATTTGGACTAGTGGAGATCGTTATCAAGGTGATTTTAACGTTGGTTTACGTCATGGGAAAGGTACTCTGAAGTGGATTGATGGTGAATTGTATGGAGGAGACTTTTTAGATGGTAAACGTACTGGCAAAGGAATTTATATGTCTAGTGGTGGAGATCGCTATGAAGGATATTTTAAAAATGGTAAACGTACTGGCAAAGGTTTTTTAGTATCAGCTAGTGGTAATTTAACAAGACTAGAATTTGAAGAAAATCCTTATCTTCTTCAAGAACTTAATTTTAATGAAGGTAAACTTATATCTGCTACAGCCGAAGAAGAAGAGATTGATTTAGAACAATAAAAATATTATAGTTCCCATATTCTGGGAACTAAATTTATTATCCAAGAAGTAACAATCGTTTCTTAGTTCCATCTAAAATGTCTTCAGTATCCATAGGATTACCAGCCAAAGTATCTAAATATAATTCAATCCCAATCAACACATCCGCCAAAGACTTCAGCTTATCTTCTGATGGTACAGTGGCTTCTTTAATAAATATCCGTTCTATATAGTCATTACATTGCCTAAGTAGTTTCGCGGCTCGATCATGAGATGCAACAGCTAAAAAACCTTCTACTTGTTTTAACCGACCTGGAACTTCTAGTAAGCTATCATCTTGAGTTCCAGTATCAATAAAGTTAACTATTGGTTGGATTACTTGTGCCAATTCAGTTTTAGCTTCATCAACAGCAACTCCCAATACAATTCCAAATTGTGGAGTTTCAGAATATTCAGTATCCGGACTTTGTTGTAAACGTTGTTTTGCATGTACACCTTGTACCGATAAAATATCCACTGCAGAACTAATTTTTAATAATGCATTAGCAATTTTCAATAAAGTCGGCATTTTAGGTGGCTTGCGGCCTTCAGTGATATCCAAAAATAACATAGCTTGTGTTAACATAGACTTGCGTTGAACTAACAGTCCAAGCAAACCTAAAGTATTAGCCATATCTCTTAGTAAATCAACTAATGGAGAAAGTTCTGAAATAGAGGGATTATCAGCCCGATTAAATATATCTAAGGTCTCTTCTACTCTAGCAAAATCATCTTTCAATAAAGTTACCACTACTTTCATCAACTCAATGTCAGGCCCAGCAAACATCAACCTTGCTGCTGCTAAAGCAGCCTCTGATGGTAAATAATCATTTAATTGAAATGTGGCTTTTATAGCTATAGTTTGCTTGCCTTTAGAACGAGCCTGAGCTACAAAAAATAATAAGTTATTTAATAATGCTTTTGGTGGATTAACATTTAACGCTGCATTACCATGAGTCATTATTTGATTTATTGAAGTATCTACTTGTTTTAATAAACTGAGTATTGGTTTATTAAGAGCCAGTCCTTTTTGCAACAACGCTTCTATAACTCCTTCTGTTGCCCACCATACTTTAGTTATTTGGGCATTCCCAGTAGCTTGTTGTAAGCGTTGCATCACTGTATAAATAAATTTTAATCCTTCCGCTGGTTGCTTAGGATTTTTAAATAATACAGCTAAACCTTTTTGATAGGCAACTCGCATTTGTTGCATATATTTTTTCAATTTGTCATTAGGTAATTTAACAGGTTTAAAATGAGCGACAGTGATTGATAAATCTGGTGTAAATAAACTATTAGCTGTTAATGGTTTTTGTTTTCGTAAAGCTCTTAAGTTATTCAGCAATGGTAATAATGCTAAAGGAATATCACGTTGTACAATTGCTAAATGATCTAAATAATTAGGTAATTGAATCAAAGCTCTCATTAAAATATCATAGGTTGCTTCATTATTTTCAATTTTACCAGCTAATATAGTCTTAATCGTTAATTCAATATCTTGAACTAATAATGCAGCAGTTTGTAATTCTAATACCTTAAGAGCTCCATAAATTTCATGCAGCCACGTCACACATTGTTGCAGTGGAGCAGTATCACTAGGATATTCTACGAACTGTTCCAAAGCTTGTCGTGTTTGTTTCAAACTTTCATCAATTGTTATTTTTACCCATGTAAGGGCCGAATACTTCATAATTATTAATTGTTTTAAAATAGAGGAGGTTTAAAACCTCTATATTGATGTTAAATTATTAAACTGAACTCATTGCTTCAATTTCTTGTTTAGCAGTATCTGGTAGATTAAAACCTGATACAGAAGTCTTTAATTCATTGGCAAGGGTTGCTAACCGTTCAATAGAAGCTGCGGTCTCATTAGTACCATTAGAGGTTTGAGTAGTAATATCCTGAATGATTGTCATAGTACCAGAAATATTAGATGCCACTGCTGCCTGAGTACGTGAAGTTTGGGAAATATTCTCAATCTGACCAGCTAATTGTACTGAAACTTGTTCAATTTCTGTCAATGCTTCACCAGCATTTTCAGCCAGAGATGCTCCAGAAACTACTCCAGCAGTACTATGTTCCATTGAATTTACTGCTTCGTTAGTATCACCTTGAATAGTTTTTACCAATGCGTCAATCTGTTTAGTAGCATTACTAGACCGTTCAGCCAAACGTTGGATTTCATCAGCAACAACTGCAAAACCACGTCCAGCTTCACCAGCCATGGCCGCTTGAATTGCAGCATTTAAAGCTAAAATATTAGTTTGATCAGCAATATCATCAATTAAACCAACGATATCCCCAATTTCTTGCGAACTTTCACCTAAGCGTTTAATTCGTTTAGATGTTTCTTGAATCTGTTCCCGAATTGAATCCATTCCAGCTATAGTATCTCGTACTGCTTTTGCTCCTTTACTAGCAATGTCTACTGATTTCTTAGCTACATCTGTAGATTCAACAGCATTCGCCGATACTTTTTTAACCGAATTAGCCATACCAATGATTGCTTGACCGGCTTTGGCAATCTGTTGGGCTTGACGTTCACTGGCTTGGGTAAGTTGACCAGCTGTTGTCCTAGTCCCTTGAGCTGAACTGGAAACTTGTACTGCAACTTTATTGATGCTAATAACTAAGTCTCGTAGTGATTCAATTGAGAAATTTATTGCATCAGCAATAGCACCAGTAAAATCTTCGGTAACTGTGGCACTTACTGTCAAATCACCATCAGCTAGATCAGAAATTTCGCTTAATAAACGCAAAATAGCTTCCTGATTACGTTTTTGTTCATTTTGAGTGTCTTCTAGTCGTAAACTAGTTTCTAAAGAACTGACTTTATTAATCTTGATAATTAGGTAACCACAAATCATCAATAAAACAAGCACAATAAATGCCAAAATATAACTTAGGTTTGGAGATACTAAACGTTCTTTAGTTGCTTTTGCATAACTTTTTTGTAAATCCTCAATAATATTTAAAATTTTTGGATTAAGTTCTATTATATTTTGCAATGCATCTTTAGCTTTATATAATTCTTCGGATTTTTCCAGAAAAAAATCAATTTTTTCAATTCGTTCATTAAATATATCATATAATTCTTCAATTGCTTGACGTGCAGTTGGGTTTGATACTGGTAATATAATTACATCTGTTTCTTCTTCACTACCGTCCATCAAAATTGATAGAATATCTCCAAATTGTAAAATAGCATCGTCTAATTGTCCAGCTGCTGCTAAATCATCAGAATGATTTAGAAATGACAAGCGAATGTTATCAGAAATCCGTTCCAACAACATTAATTCTCTAGTAGCTAAACTTACCTGTGTTTGAGTTTCCCCTCCATTAATCATAGCTTTAATCATATTTTCAGTTTTTTCAACTAAATCTACAGTCATATCTCGTAAATTTGTCAATTGAGAATAAAGACGAATTACAGATTCTTGAGTAGCTAATAAATTTTGAATACTAGTTTGAGTATTTGTGTCAGCTTTTTTCCATAAATTTACTAAAGAATCTAAGGTTGATAATGTTTGTTGAGGAGTGCTAGGCATTCCTGAATCTGGATTACCATCAGTCAATTTATTTAAAATATTATTATACTCAGTTTGAGATTTAATAATATTTTTAAAACCAGTTTCATTCCCTGTAGCAGATTGGGATGCCTGTTGAGTAATTTGTTGAGATAGTAGACGTAATTTAGTTACATAACCTGAATATTCCTCATCATATTGATCGTATTTTACTAACATAATAAAAACGCTGATAAGTGAAATAAATGATAACAGCAATACAAATATAAAGGCAATAAGCCATGTATTTTTAGTACCTAAAGATTTAAAAGATAGATTCATGTTGGCTACCGTTAATTTTAAAAATAGTTAATTTATAAATGTAATTTTTATATAGCTGCATTAAGAAATAAATTATTGCTAGTTAATTTACGCATATCAAATATTGTCCAAGCAATCTTTTCATAAACAAATAATCCTTTAGCAAAAGGGGCTACTAAAATATCTTTACATGGGGTATCTAAATCTAGCAGGTGTTCTGGAAAATGTTTTATACCAATCACTTCATCTACTAATAATCCAGCAGAAATACCAGATTGATTAATAATCAGCATGCGAGAACGATTACTTGTTGTAATAGACTCTCCTTCCAAACAGGCATTCAAGTCAATTATTGGTAATAACAACCCTCTCACATTGGCTAATCCCTTAACCCATGATTTAGCCCCAGGGACTTTGGCCAAATTGTGAGTATAAGGAATAATTTCTGATATTTCATCCAAAGGAGAAACTAAATAGATTTTTCCTAATCTAAACGCAATTCCTCGCCAAATCTGTTCAATTGTAGATTGGTGTGGTAATCCTTTAGCACGTTGTTTAACTCGTCGATCAAGGTCTTGCAACCATTTGTAAGGTGAGGTTGTCATAGCACGTTTTTAATAGAACTCAGCACGTTTTTAATAGAACTCAATAAGTTTTCTGATGAAACTGGCTTTACTAAAAAATCACTAGCCCCTTGCATTTTAGCCCAAGCTATATCGCTGTCCATATTTTTGGAAGAAACTATAATAACTTTAACAGATATAGTTGCTGGATTTTTAGTAATCTTGCGAGTAGCTTGAAAACCATTTAAACCTGGCATAACAACATCCATTAATACAATATCAGGTTTAATATCTATAGCTTTTTGAATACCTTCTTCACCACTAGAAGCAGCAGAAGTTTGATAGCCTTCTTTTTCTAAAATATCTTTAACTTCATTTGCATCTTTTGGTGAATCGTCTACTATCAATATATGGGTCATATATATACTCTAAAACGGTTTATAATTAACCTGCAGTCTTAGTTTCTACTACATAAGTTTTAATGGTATTTAATAATTCTTCTCTGGTAAAAGGTTTGGTCATATAATATTCTGCACCAACAATTCTACCTCTAGCACGTTCAAATAATCCATCTTTACTTGATAACATAACTATGGGAATTTTTTTAAAACCAGGATTGTTTTTAATCAATGCACAAGTTTGATATCCATCAAGCCGTGGCATCATAATATCAACAAAAATAATATCTGGTTTTGCTTCCATTACTTTGGATAAAGATTCAAATCCATCAGTCGCTGTGATTACTTGACAACCAGCTTTTTTCAACAATGTTTCAGCAGTACGCCGAATTGTTTTACTATCATCAATAACAACAACTTTAATATTTTTAAAATTAATGTCGCTCATAATCTAAATTCTGTTTATTCGGTTATTAAGTTAACCTTAAATCATTTTTAATTAATTTTTTATTAAAACTTTTTGGCAAAATATTTAGGTAATTAACTTGGCTAATTCAAACAAATAATTGTATTTATGATTGTAGATGCCTTTATCAAAGCACCTATTTAATATTTTAAAATACAGTTTGAATTGCTGTAAAACTAAAACTTTATGCCCATTAAATAACTAGTTTATCACTTTAATATCAAAGATAGCAATTCTCAATGGTACATAATATACTTTAAACAACTATAATATTCAGTTTTTATTAAAAAAACCTAAATTTATAAGATTATGAAAGTTTTAAATATAAAAAATTAGAGTTTATAGAAAAATATTGATATATTAATATACTTACTTAATACTATCCCTTTAAAGATAACTAAATTATATATCTAACCTATTTGAATACAATAACTTTTCAATTAAAAGTTTAGTTAATATTTTTCAAATTATACACTTATATTATAGGTATAATTAAGAGAATATATTATTATAGCTCTAAATATCTCAAGATATGATGTTTATTTGCTATTTTATATTCTAATTGTACAATATATTTACTCACAACAAATTAACTACATGATTTTTGACCAAGAGTTTGCTCCACATCTTAACACAACCCTACATGAACCATTAGAGCATTTAGAAAAACATTTACTCAGTAAACAATCTGAAATTGAATATTGGTTACGTAATCAATGGCAAAATATCCAAATTCCATTTTATGCTTCGGTAGACTTACGCAATGCTGGTTTTAAATTAGCTCCAATTGATACCAATTTATTTCCAGCAGGGTTCAATAATTTAAACCCAACTACTATTCCATTATGTGTACAAGCAGTGCAATCTGCAATTGAACGTTTAAATGAAACCGCTTTTAAAATATTAATAATAGCAGAAAATCATACTCGTAATTTATATTATTTAGAAAGTTTAGCAACTTTACGAGATATTTTGCAACAAGCTGGTTATCAAGTACGGATTGGTTCACTACTACCAGATTTAGATAAACCTCTTACTTTAGAATTATCATCTACTAAATTGGTTTTAGAACCATTAATTAAAAAAAATCATTGTGTAAGTGTTGAAGGATTCGTGCCATGTATTATATTATTAAATAACGACTTGTCTTTAGGCCAGCCTCCTATATTTGAAGATATTCATCAAACTATAATTCCACCTTTACAATTAGGTTGGGCAACCCGTTTAAAATCAAACCATTTTACTCATTATCGTCAAGTAGCCCAAGAATTTGCCAAGCAAATTGAAATTGATCCATGGTTAGTTGATCCTTTATTTAGAAATTGTGGCAAACTAAATTTCATGAAAAATGAAGGTTATGAATGTTTGGCAGATAATGTTGATGCTATACTGAACAATATTCAACGTAAATATAATGAGTATAATGTGCCTTATCAACCCTTTGTCATAATTAAAGCTGATGCTGGGAGTTATGGTATGGGGGTGATGACTGTTCATAGTACTGATGAAATAGCATCATTAAACCGTAAGCAACGTACTCGTATGTCAAAGACTAAAGAAGGTAAACCTATCAGCCAAGTTATTTTACAGGAAGGTATTTACACATTTGAAACTTGGGGAAATGACAATGCAGTAGCTGAACCAGTTATTTATATGATAGATCATTTTGTTGTGGGCGGTTTTTACCGAGTTCATACCAAACGTGGAATCAATGAAAATTTAAACGCTCCTGGTATGCAGTTTGAACCATTAGCTTGTATTAACTCTTGTGTAACCCCAGACAATCGCCAAGCTCCAGATGCATATCCTAATCGTTTTTACGCTTATGGAGTAATTGCACGTTTGGCACTATTAGCTGCGGCTCGTGAAATTAATAATGAAATTGATATTTAATTATGTCAGAAATATTAAATTTTAATATTATTGAAAAAATAAAAACAGCGACTGCAAAACGTGGTCCTGAATTTTTGAGTTCTTTAGTAGATACTTTCTTAGTTCGTTCGTTTGAATTAATTAATGAAATTAATTTATCTCTTGATCAAGATGATTTTTCACAAATTAGTAAATATACTCATCAATTAAAAGGAACATCTGCTAGTTTTGGAGCAGAAGAATTAGCTCAATTGTGTATCAAAATAGAAACTACAGATTATACCGAAATAGAACCATTGGTTAAACAATTAATTGATTGTTATAATAAAACTAAACCTGAAATACAACGAGCATTCACTATTAAATAATTTTAAATATTATGCGTATTAAAAGCAAATGGAACAAACGTGCTAAACCACAATCTATTGAAGAAATTGCAAAAGCTGTTGGTTTTATTAGTTGGCAAATAGCAACCAATAGTTTATTAGAAT
>JQIA01001419.1_pt1 | contig 12896 bp, 11 predicted proteins | sample 811431 | NCBI WGS metagenome assembly JQIA01 (sample SAMN02998118, study PRJNA258478) | marine sediment metagenome | biome: marine; feature: seafloor; material: sediment; isolation source: oil-polluted sediment collected from 3 locations (0.5 km, 0.7 km and 0.9 km)... | place: USA: Gulf of Mexico ... | reverse complement strand
GCTCAGTTGGTAGAGCGATGGACTGTTAATCCATGTGTCACTGGTTCGAGCCCAGTTTGGGGAGCCACATTAAATGTGAAACGAAACCTGCTTTATGCAGGTTTTTTTTCGCCTGAAGAAAAGTTATCACCGTAATAGAAGCATATAATACCAAACGGATTAATTTATTGGTCAGCTTAGAGCTGCATTAGCGATGCTTAAAACAAGCATAATGAGTTAAACATAGTTATACCAATTCCAATAAGCTTCTTCTCACTCAGCGAGAGTTAAAAGGCTTAGAGGCAAGGCATTGAATTATCGCTAAGTGATCAATAAATTAGTCCGATTGGTATAAATGGCAGGCATAAAAAAACCTAACGAACTCGTTAGGTTTTTAATAGGTTACCTGTGAATTATTATTTCGCGGTAATCAATTCTTGCTTATTTTCAAAGTTAATAACCAATTTGTCTTTTTTAACATCAACCTTGGCAATACCGCCATGTGTTAATTCACCAAAGAGCAATTCATTTGCCAGTGCTTTCTTCAAGTGCTCTTGGATTAAGCGAGACATTGGTCTTGCTCCCATAGCTTTATCATAGCCATTTTCAGCAAGCCATTGTTTAGCTAGTTCAGTCAATTCAAGTGACACACCCTTATCATCAAGCTGCGCCTGTAACTCCACTATAAATTTATCTACAACTTGATGGATAACAATGTTATCTAAATGGTTGAACCAGACAATGTTATCTAAGCGGTTTCTAAATTCAGGTGAAAAGACTTTATTTATTTCACTTAATGCATCAAGGCTATGGTCTTGTTGCTTAAAGCCTATTGATTGACGTACCGTTTCTTGTACCCCTGCATTAGTTGTTAACACCAGAATAATATTTCTGAAGTCTGCTTTTCGCCCATTATTATCCGTTAAGGTACCGTGATCCATAACTTGCAATAAGATATTATAAACATCTTCATGAGCTTTTTCTATTTCATCTAACAAGACAACCGCATGAGGATGCTTTAAAACGGCATCAGTTAATAAACCACCTTGCTCATAACCAACATAACCAGGAGGAGCGCCAATAAGACGACTAACAGCATGCTTCTCCATATATTCTGACATATCAAAACGTAACAGCTCTATGCCTAATATCTTAGCTAACTGTTGGGTTATTTCTGTTTTACCTACGCCTGTAGGACCTGCAAATAAGAAAGAGCCAACCGGTTTTTCTTCATTACCTAGCCCTGCTCGAGATAATCGAATAACAGATGAGAGCTCATCAATAGCTTGATCTTGACCAAACACAACAAGTTTTAAATTACGATCAAGGTTTTTAAGTCCATCCTTTTCAGTAAGTGATACTGACTTTTCAGGAATTCTAGCCATTTTGGCGACAATACTTTCAATATCAGTATTATTAATAACTTTCTTACGCTTACTCGGAGCAACAAGTTGTTGCTTGGCACCCGCTTCATCAATTACATCAATCGCTTTATCAGGGAGAAATCGTTCATTAATATATTTAGCTGACAGCTTAGCTGCAGCATGCAAAGCTTTATTGGTGTATCGAATACCATGGTGACTTTCATATTTCTCTTTCAAACCCTGCAGTATTTTTGTGGTGTCAGCAACACTAGGCTCAGCAATATCAATTTTTTGGAAACGACGGGCTAATGCTCGGTCTTTTTCAAAAACACTTTGATACTCTTGATATGTTGTAGAGCCTAAACAACGAATCTTACCCGCTGACAATAGCGGTTTAAGTAAATTAGAGGCATCCATCATCCCACCAGAGGCTGCACCTGCACCTATAATAGTGTGAATTTCATCAATGAACAGTACTGCATTCTTATCGGCTTCGAGCTCTTTTAATAATGATTTAAAGCGCTTTTCAAAGTCGCCTCTATATTTAGTACCCGCAAGTAAAGCCCCCATATCCAGAGAATAGATTGTCGCATCCTCTAAAAACTCAGGCACTTGTTTATTAACAATTAAATTAGCTAGTCCTTCAGCAATAGCTGTTTTACCAACACCAGCCTCGCCAACAAAAAGCGGATTGTTTTTTCTACGTCTACTCAATACCTGCAAAGTGCGCTCAAGCTCATCGTCACGACCAATTAAAGGGTCAATATTACCTTTTATAGCTTCTTCGTTAAGGTTTACCGAAAAGTTTTCTATGGTACGTGGCTCTTCTTCGCCTTGTTCACCATTTATGGTATGTGGAGCGTTTTCATCATCAATTTTTGCAATACCATGAGAGATATAATTAACAATATCTAGGCGACTAATATCAGACTTCTTCAAGATATAAGCTGCTTGTGATTCTTGTTCACTAAAAATTGCAACCAACACATTTGAGCCACTTACTTCATTTTTACCTGACGATTGCACATGAAATACAGCGCGTTGTAATACCCGTTGAAAACCTAACGTAGGCTGAGTTTCACGCTCGCTTTCACTGACAGGGATCATCGGTGTTGTTTCGCTGATGAAGTCTAATAAACTTTTGCGAAGTTTTGTTAAATCCGCTCCGCAAGCACCCAGTGCTTCGATCGCTGAGGGATTATCTAATAGTGCCAACAATAAATGTTCTACAGTCATAAATTCATGGCGAGATTCTTTAGCTTGGCGAAAGGCTAAATTAAGTGATACTTCTAAGTCTTTGTTTAGCATAGCTACTCCAATTTATAACTTTAGGCTTTTTCCATCACACACTTAAGCGGGTGTTGATTTTCAAAAGCGTACTGGACAACCTGTTCTACTTTTGTTTCTGCTATTTCAGCAGTATACGTCCCACAAAGGGCTCTTCCTTTATAATGAATGGTTAACATAATATCTGTTGCCTGCTCTTCGCTTTTATTAAAAAAGTTACACAATACGTCTACAACAAAGTCCATCGGGGTGTAGTCATCATTAAGTAAAAAAACATAGTATCTAGCCGGCTCTTCTATTTGCTCTTTAACTGACTCTTCTACAATGCCTTCGGTGTCAAATAACTCTTTCCAGTTGCTCATATATTTATCTTAGTCTCTACTTTTTACTTTTGCTGTAACTTTTCGTGCAATTAAGCTTAAAAAAATCAAAAAAAAACGTTTTTTCCAACTTGACAAATCGAATATTTTATCTACGATCCTATAAGTGACTAATATTTAGTCGCTTAGTTTGTTGTCTATGCACATACTTATTATTTGCCTACTCCCTTGGGGGGATAGGACGCAAAGATAAGTAAAACATAATTAAATACTAAAGGATATAGAAGGAAGTTGAAGTATGGCACACGGTACAGTTAAATGGTTTAATAATGCAAAGGGTTTTGGCTTTATTCGTCCAGATAGCGGCGGAGAAGATATTTTCGCGCACTACTCAACTATTGAGATGGATGGGTATCGAACATTAAAAGCCGGACAAGATGTCGATTACGAACTTAATGATGGCCCTAAAGGTCATCACGCAGCAAGCATCAAATTAGCTAATGGCGAATTAGAATAAATAAATAAAAAAACATTGCGCTAATATGATAAATAAAAACACAGCTATTTAGCTGTGTTTTTTATTAGACTATTTTCGTTAACTGCATCTGCTCAACAATTACATATGATCGATAATACAATCACCGAACGCTGAACAAGAAACTAACGTTGCATCATCCATAAGGCGTTCAAAATCATATGTTACTGTTTTTGCTTTAATTGCTCCTGACATCCCTTTAAGCAATAAATCAGCCGCTTCAAACCAACCCATATGCCTTAACATCATTTCTGCAGAAAGAATAACAGAACCAGGGTTTACTTTGTTTTTACCGGCATATTTAGGTGCTGTTCCATGAGTTGCTTCAAATACAGCAACTTCATCACCTAAATTTGCTCCTGGAGCAATACCGATACCGCCAACTTGAGCAGCAAGAGCATCAGATAAATAATCACCATTTAAGTTTAAAGTAGCGATAACACTATATTCAGCAGGACGTAACAAGACTTGCTGTAACATAGAATCAGCAATAACATCCTTGATGATAATCTCGTTACCTGTATTAGGGTTTGTAAGCGTGCACCAAGGCCCGCCATGAATCAAACTTGCACCAAATTCATCTCGAGCAAGTTCATAACCCCAATCTTTAAAAGCACCCTCTGTGAATTTCATAATATTACCTTTATGAACCAGAGTTACCGAGTCTTTATCATTATCAATTGCGTATTGAATCGCTTGTCTTACTAAGCGTTGACTTCCTTCTTTTGATACTGGTTTTATACCGATACCACAATTATCAGTAAAACGGATATTACTAGCACCCATTTCTTCTGTTAAAAATTCAATCACCGCTTTCGCTTTGTCACTACCAGCTTGATACTCTATGCCAGCATAAATATCTTCGGTATTTTCTCGAAAGATAACCATATCAACTTCAGAAGGTCTTTTTACTGGACTTGGAACACCAGTAAACCATTGTACAGGACGTTGACATACGTAAAGATCAAGCATTTGTCTTATTGCTACATTTAAAGAACTCATGCCACCACCTACAGGTGTAGTTAGCGGTCCTTTAATGGAAACTTTATATTCTTGTAATATGGCAAGTGTTTCTTCAGGAAGCCACGTTTCACTATCATACATTTTAGTCGCTTTTTCGCCCGCATAGACTTCCATCCACGCAATTTCTCTTTCGCCGGCATAAGCTTTAGCAACTGCTGCATTCACAACTTTTAGCATTGGGGGTGTTACATCAACACCAATGCCATCACCTTCAATAAAAGGGATTATCGGATTATTTGGTACTGATAATTTACCATCAACAAAGGTAATTTTATCTCCGGTAGTGGGGATGATGATTTGATTAGTCATAGGGCGAGCTCCACATTAAACAAGTATAAAAAGGTTATTTTACTAAAATAATTCAAAAAAGGATAAGGCACTAATCACTATTTAGTGATAACTACTATCATTAAAATGAATAAACATAAATTAGGCTTAAATATAATAATAAAGATAATCAAAAACTAAGCATTATTTCTTAGCTTTTGATTAATATAGTGCTATTGATTAGCACCTTAACTACATATTTATTTTAAAGCAATAAATTGACTTATAACAATGCAGATAAAATCGTATTTAATGTTTCACTTGGGCGCATTGCTTTTTCTGTAAGTTGAGTATCCGCAAAATAATAGCCATTAACATCGATAGCTGGACCTTGAGCTGCATTTAATTCAGCTACAATTTTTTGTTCTTGCTTAGTAAGTGCTTGAGCAACACCTGTAAAACTTGCTTTAAGATCAGTATCTGTAGTTTGCTCTGCGATGGCTTGTGCCCAGTACATAGCAAGATAGAAATGACTACCACGGTTGTCTAATTCGCCAACTCTACGAGAGGGTGATTTATTGGTATCCAAGAACTTACCCGTTGCCGAGTCTAATGTATCTGCTAATATTTGTGCTTTAGTATTACCTGTCGTTATTGCAACATGTTCAAGTGATGCGGCAAGTGCTAAAAACTCACCTAAAGAATCCCAACGTAGGTGATTTTCTTTCTCAAACTGTTGAACATGCTTAGGTGCAGAGCCACCAGCACCAGTTTCGAATAAACCACCACCATTCATTAATGGCACAATAGAAAGCATCTTAGCACTAGTACCAAGTTCTAAAATTGGGAATAAATCAGTTAAGTAATCACGTAATACATTACCGGTAACTGAAATTGCATCTTCACCTTTAGCAACCCGTGCAAGCGTATATTCACAAGCTTTAACAGGGTCAAGGATTTGAATATCTAAACCGCTAGTATCATGGTCAGCTAAATAAGTATTAACTTTTTTGATCATTTCTGCATCATGGCCACGATTTTCGTCTAACCAAAATACTGTTGGGGTTGAGGTTGCTTTAGCGCGAGTTACCGCTAATTTAACCCAATCCTGAATTGGCGCATCTTTAACCTGACACATTCTGAAAATATCACCTTCGGCAACATTTTGTTCAATTAATGTATCACCATTATCATTTACAACACGAACAACACCTGTTCCAGACATGGTAAACGTTTTATCGTGTGAACCATATTCTTCAGCTTTTTGTGCCATTAAACCGACATTAGGTACCGTACCCATTGTTGTTGGGTTGAAAGCACCATTTTCACGACAAAAATCTACTACTGCCGAGAAAACACCTGCATAGTTACGGTCTGGGATCATAAACTTAGTATCTTTTTGACCTCCATCCGGTCCCCACATCATACCAGAGGCACGAAGAGCGGCAGGCATTGATGCATCAATGATGACATCACTTGGTACATGTAAGTTAGTAATACCTTTGTCAGAATCAACCATAGCCATCTCAGGACGAGTTGCATAAACAGCTTGTAAATCGGCTTCTATTTCTGCTTTTTGACTTGCAGGTAAACGTGCGATTTTTGCATAAACATCACCGATACCGTTATCGGCGTCGACACCTAATTGTTCAAAGGTAGCAGCATGTTTAGCAAATACATCTTTGTAGAACACTTTAACTGCGTGGCCAAACATAATTGGATCTGATACTTTCATCATGGTTGCTTTTAAGTGCAATGAAAGTAAAACATCTTCTTCTTTAGCTTTATTAATCTCAGTTTCATAGAATTCTACTAATGCTGATTTGCTCATTACTGAAGCATCAATAATTTCTTTATCAAGTAATGGTAATTTTGATTTTAATAAAGTCACGTCACCGTTCTGAGCAACAAATTCAATATTTATAGTGGTTGCGCCATCAATAGTTACTGATTTTTCACTGCCGTAAAAATCACCCGATGCCATGTGAGCAACATGAGATTTTGATTCTTTAGACCAAGCTCCCATTGAATGTGGGTTATTACGTGCATATTGTTTAACAGAGCCAGGTGCACGGCGATCTGAGTTACCTTCACGTAAAACAGGGTTAACCGCTGAACCCAATACTTTAGCGTAAGTTAGCTTAATTGACTCTTCCGCTTCGTTTTGTGGTTCAGCAGGATAATGAGGTAAGTCATAACCTTTTGCTTGTAATTCTTTAATAGCAAGTTCTAGTTGTGGAATAGACGCTGAAATATTTGGCAATTTAATAATATTAGCTTCTGGAGTTTTAGCTAACTTACCTAACTCAGATAACGCATCATCAACGCGCTGCTCTTCAGTTAAGTATTTTGGAAAATTAGCTAAGATACGCGCAGCTAAAGAAATGTCTCGGGTTTCAACGTTAATGCCTGAAGAAGCAGTATAAGCTTGAATAATTGGTAATAAAGAATACGTCGCTAAGGCAGGCGCTTCATCGGTAATAGTATAAATGATTTTTGAGTTATCAGTGCTCATTGAGATTCCTACTTTAATTAGCCAAAAGCTTCGGTGAATACATAAAAATTCACTAGAAATTAATTATTATTCACCCAAACTAAAATTTATTTTTTGCGCGCACATAGTATAGTAATTCAAAGCGTATTAATATAGACAAGCGAAAAGGCATCATAAATTTTACAGGAAAAGTCGTCTAAAAATGAATAAAAGCAAAGGCTATACAAGGCATAACGCTAAAAAACAGACAAAGGTACGACCACTTATCGAGAAGCAAATAACAGTGCTTTTTAACAAACCCTTTGATGTGCTGTGTCAATTTACCGATGAGCACAATCGTCGAACATTAAAAGATTTCATCGAAATTCCTGGTGTATATGCCGCAGGAAGACTAGATAGAGATAGTGAAGGTTTATTATTACTTACTAATGATGGCAAGCTACAACATCAGATTGCCAATCCAGCTAAGAAAACAGAAAAAACTTACTGGGTACAAATTGAGGGTACGCCTTCAGAACAAGATTTAGAAAAATTACGTCTAGGTGTTAAATTAAAAGATGGTATGACTAAGCCCGCTAAAGTTGCCATCATGCTTGAACCTATTGTTTGGCCTCGTAACCCTCCTATCAGAGAACGTGCAAGTATCCCAACCACTTGGCTAGAAATTACCATAACAGAAGGTCGTAATAGACAAGTAAGACGAATGACTGCAAACATCGGCTTCCCTACCCTGCGACTCATTAGATATCGCATTGGTAACTGGACGTTAGACGATATAAATAATGGGGAATATAAAGTTGAGCAGTAACGGTGATCTTCTCTGTGATCCTCATCTATCTGACGAAAGTGAGCATGGTCTAACCCAATTTAAACCTAATACAACCGTTGCTGCTGTTATTCATCACCAAGGTAAATTTTTATTGGTTGAAGAAAAAGAAAAGAGCCAAGTAGTTTTTAATCAACCTGCTGGGCATTTAGAGATAGATGAAAGCCTTACTGCTGCGATACAACGAGAAGTGCTAGAAGAAACGGGTTTGTCATTAGAGCCCGACTACCTATGTGGTATTTATTATTTTCACCGACCAGATCTTAAGCTATATTTTTTACGTTTTTGTTTTGTCATCGAATTAAAACAGTTGTTAAAAGGCCAACCTCAAGACGATGAAATAATTGATACCCATTGGTTTACCCTTGAACAAATAAAAGAAAAGCGACCTCAGTTACGTAGTTCTATGGTATTAGAGTGCATTGAAGATTACTTAGCGGGTAATAAAATACCTTTATCACAGCTAAAATCTAATCTTTAATCTATATCCTACTAGTTGTGCATGTTATAATTTTTCGCCTCTTATTTCAGTACACTTACTTTTAGTTATAGTTAGTACGCTTATTTTTAATAAATCTATTGGTCAAAACACATGTTAACAGCCTCAAATACTAAAGCCCCAGAGCAAACCAAAGTCATTGTTGGTATGTCTGGAGGTGTCGACTCTTCTGTCTCTGCTTATTTGCTTAAAGAGCAAGGTTATCAAGTAGAGGGTTTGTTTATGAAAAATTGGGAAGAGGATGATACTGATGAGTATTGTGCTGCGGCCCAAGACTTAGAAGATGCACAGGCTATTTGTGACAAACTAGATATCAAATTACATACTATCAATTTTGCTACTGAATATTGGGACAATGTTTTTGAGTATTTTCTTGCTGAGTATAAAGCTGGACGTACGCCTAACCCTGATATCATGTGTAATAAAGAAATAAAGTTCAAAGCATTTTTAGAGTTTGCCTGTGAAGATTTAGGCGCTGATTACATTGCCACCGGTCATTACGTTCAGCGTGAGCTACGCAATAATTCGTGGAAAATGATACGCGGTCTTGATAATAATAAAGACCAAAGCTATTTCCTCTACACGCTTGATGAAGCACAGTTAGCACAAACTTTATTTCCTGTTGGCCATATTGAAAAGCCAGAAGTACGTGCTATTGCAGAAAAAGCGGGATTAATCACCCACAACAAAAAAGACAGTACTGGTATTTGTTTTATTGGTGAGCGTAAATTCAAGGACTTTTTAGGTCAATATTTACCTGCCAAGCCCGGTATTATTGAATCAGCAGAAGGTGTTGCTGTCGGCCATCATGATGGACTTATGTATCATACACTAGGTCAACGAAAGGGTTTGCGTATTGGCGGTTTAGCTGATGCAGGAGAAGAGCCTTGGTATGTGGTAGAAAAAGATTTATTGCGCAATGTTCTTATTGTTGGACAAGGGCATAACCACCCTCGCCTATTTTCTAAAGGTTTAATTGCCAATCAATTGCATTGGGTTGATAGAAAAGCGTTAACAACGAGTATTCAATGCACAGTGAAGACTCGTTATCGTCAAGAAGATGTTTCATGTACGGTCACTCCTATAAGCGGGTCTGCTACTGGCGAATATCAAATAGACTTTACTGAGCAACAAAGTTCAGTGACACCAGGCCAATCCGTTGTGTTTTATCAAGATGATGTCTGTTTAGGCGGTGGTATCATTGATACCCTTATCCGCTAATATTTAAGCATTGCCTAAGCCAAGCTCAACTAAGACAAGACAAACTAAGAACTAGAGAAAAAATGAAAGATCAAACAATTACCTTTGCCGCTATTTGTCAAATAGCCTATCAAGTACAACAAGTATCACGCACAGGGCAAATCACTGATGAAGAGTTCGGTGTTTTGTTGCAAAGTATTATTGAAACCTCACCAATAAATACCTTAGCGGTTTATGGTGGTGAAATCGATAATATTAAAAAAGGTCTTGAGCTATTAATTGGCCATTTAGGCAGTGAAGACAGTTCAACTAGCTCGAAAAAGCACAAAGATCCCGAGTTAACTCGCTATATCATTAGCTTAATCAATCTAGAAAGACGTCTTGCCAAACAACCTAAACAACTTAACGCTCTCGGTGAACGTATAAGCGCAACCGAGCGACAACTTGAACATTACGCACTAACAAGTGACACATTAACGGCAAGCTTTGCTAGTATCTATAGCGATATTATCAGTCCGTTAGGTCATAAGATTCAGGTCACTGGCGAGCCAAGTATTTTAAAGCAAAGCGTAAACCAATATAAAATTAGAGCCTTGCTATTAGCGGGTATACGTGCGGCCGTATTATGGCGTCAGGTGGGTGGTAAAAGACGCCACATATTATTCAGTCGTAAAAAAATAGTCGATACCGCAAAAGAATTACTTAACACTATTCGATAAAATTTAAACACTATTTAACTCTTAAATTAACCATATTAATTAAAGAGAATATTAATATAACCTAGGAAAAATTATGGAACTTTCAGCATTAAGTGCAATATCACCTGTAGATGGTCGTTATGGCAGCAAAGTAAAATCATTGCGCCCTATTTTTAGTGAGTTTGGCCTAATTAAATACCGTGTTACTGTTGAAGTACGTTGGTTACAAAAACTTGCAGCAACAAGCGCAATAGCAGAAGTTCCTGCATTTACAGCACAAGCAAATGACGTTTTAAATAACATTGTTGCTAACTTTAGTGAAGAAGATGCTTTATCAATCAAAAAAATTGAAGCCACGACTAACCATGATGTAAAAGCGGTTGAGTACTTCTTAAAAGAGAAAATTGCTGATAACGCTGAATTAAACGCTGTCACTGAATTTATTCACTTTGCCTGTACTTCAGAAGACATTAACAACTTATCACACGCTTTAATGTTAACTGACTGTCGTGACAATGTATTATTACCAGAAATGGATAACATTTTAGCGGCAATGAAAGCGCTAGCGATTGAATACAAAACTATTCCAATGATGTGTCGTACTCATGGCCAACCAGCTTCTCCTAGCACGCTAGGAAAAGAGATGGCTAACGTTTATGTACGTCTACAACGTCAACGTGAGCAAATCGCTAACGTTGAGATGTTAGGTAAAATTAACGGCGCAGTTGGTAACTACAATGCCCACCTTAGCGCTTACCCTGAGGTTGACTGGCATGAATACGCTAATGAATTTGTGACTTCATTAGGCTTATCATTTAACGCATTTACCACACAAATTGAACCACATGACTATATTGCTGAGTTGTTTGATGCAGTAGCACGTTTTAATACCATTTTAATCGATTTTGATCGTGATATTTGGGGTTACATTGCTATGGGTCACTTCAAGCAGAAAACTATCGCTGGTGAAATTGGCTCATCAACTATGCCACATAAAGTTAACCCGATTGATTTTGAAAACTCAGAAGGTAACTTAGGCATTGCAAATGCACTTTTCACACATTTATCTCAGAAATTACCTATTTCTCGCTGGCAGCGTGACTTAACTGACTCAACAGTTTTACGTAACTTAGGTGTTGGTTTTGCTCATACAATGATCGCTTACGGCGCAACATTAAAAGGCATTAGTAAGTTAGAAGTAAATGAAGCTAACTTAGCCGCTGAATTAGACAGTAATTGGGAAGTTTTAGCAGAGCCGGTACAAACGGTTATGCGTCGTTACGGTATTGAAAAGCCTTATGAGAAACTAAAAGAATTAACGCGTGGTAAACGTGTTAATGGCGACTCTATGCGTGCTTTTATCATGACGCTTGAATTACCTGAACATGCTAAAGCTCAGTTATGCGAAATGACACCTGCTAGCTACATTGGCCGTGCAGTTGCTTTCATCGATGAACTAAAATAAACCTTTATTTCATTTATTGACTCTCTAAAAAGAAGGCTTTGCCTTCTTTTTTTATTTGTTGTTCGAATTTATACAAAGCTACGAATGGCATACTTAAAGTGATTTATTCTGACTGCCACAATGACTCATCATTAAATAATTTATACAAACCATCTGCACGACCAATTAAGAATTGAGCAAATTTATTTTGTTCTTCATTCTTGGCTTGTAATAAGTTTTCTGCTTGCATTTGCCATTTTAAGGAGAAATGCCTTAATGCATCACGAGCATTAAGTGCTACATCAACACTGCCATGATCGCTAGGTAAATCACCACATAAAACCCAACATTTATTGTCATCTATTGATGTTATCTTCCATAACGCCAGTATTGGCACTATATAACGACTTTCTTCTAATTGAACACTCTTAGTAACAACACCTTTTTCGGCTAAGTATTTAGTGGCTACCTGATACTGCTTTCTTATCCACTGTTGCTGTTGCTCTTCTGTCATCTGTACTGCTTCGGTCATTTTAATTCTCAGTTATTCGAATTTATTTTGGGTTATTTTTATAGTACAGGCAAATTTGTCACGTTAAATTTACCTGTTGTAGCTTTTCGCTTACAGCTTGCACCCTAATATTAAATTGTTAATTTTATCAGTGACTAGCTTGACTATTTTCTAGGTGCTATCGTTCCTTAATAAATACCAATTGCACTAATTTATTGAGCAACTTAGAGTTAGATTAGCGAGCTTAGAACAAAAAAAATTTGTTAAACATAGTTATTCTATATTTTATTAATTTTGTGACGTTATCAGTTTGCTAATAAACTCCCTAAGGGCGAGTTTAAAAGGCTTATATGCTGCGTTATTGATTTTGACAAGGGATTTACCATTCTCTTCAATCAATGCCTTGCCTCTAAACCTTTTAATTCTCGCTAAGTGGTCAATGAATTAAT
>JQIA01001418.1_pt1 | contig 12898 bp, 12 predicted proteins | sample 811431 | NCBI WGS metagenome assembly JQIA01 (sample SAMN02998118, study PRJNA258478) | marine sediment metagenome | biome: marine; feature: seafloor; material: sediment; isolation source: oil-polluted sediment collected from 3 locations (0.5 km, 0.7 km and 0.9 km)... | place: USA: Gulf of Mexico ... | reverse complement strand
TTCCTTGATGATATTTGTCTCCTGAACTATGACAAACAATTCTGGCCGGGAATGAAGATGGATCGTTTTCTTCAAAATTATCTGCAACGATATATTATCATGTTCTTCGATTCTGAGTTTGAGCGCAGCACCTTTATGGAGGATCAGGAATTTGCACGATTCCACAGGCGTCGTTATCACAGGCAGCATACACGGCCGGTGGATGAGGTCTATTCAGAAGCGGGTGAAATTTTTGGGGTTCCGGAAGCGGAGTTGAAGAAGATGACAAAACGTCAGCTTAAAAAACTCTTTCGGAGCAAGGCTCAGGAACTCCACCCGGATAAAGGCGGTGATCATGATGCATTTGTTGCATTATCACGGGTGTATGATGAGCTGGTGATGAAAAAAAACAGTTAAAGTATTTATTTCATTAATCTTCGTTCGGATATTTCTCAGCCATACAGTGCTCACAAATGCTGTGGCTGAATTCTGCCTCTGAATGATCGCTGATATATGCTTCAAGGTGATTCCAGTCTCCTGCGCGATCTCTGATTTTTTTACAGAAACTGCAAATAGGCAGTATTCCACGTAGTGCTTTTACCTCCTGAAGATAGTCAGAAATGCTCTTATTCTTTTCTCCAAGGATCATATTCATTTGAATGAGCTCAAGGTGAGATTCAATAATATCCCGGAAATTCAGTATCAGTTCTTCGATCGTTTCAGAAAAAAAATTTTCCTCTTTATCTAAAATACATATGGTGCCAAAGGGGTTTCCGTCCGGGAAGGTAATAGGGTAACCGAGATAAGCTATCATATTCAATTTGACATCAGGGTTATTCTTCCAGTGTTCATCAGTAAGTGCATTCGGAACATGGAGCTTATTGTTTGTATTAATAACAGTTTCACAATACAGGCCCGAACTCATAAAATGCTCACGATCGCCGGGAGTATAAGGATTGCCGGAGCTGTGACTCGATACAAATACTTCAATATCTGATTCAACACGTCTCATGATCAGTGCTGCCGGGATATTCACCAGTCTGGCAATAATGTTAATGATATCCTGCCATTTTTTCAGATTTTTCTCTGGTATTTTAACCTGAGTGATGTCATCAGCTGATTTCATTTTATAGCTTCCTTTTAGATAGATTAATTCCAAAATCTTTACTTATAGACAACAATCTGATTCCGGCCCTGATTTTTGGCTTTATATAAAGCTGTGTCTGCCATCTGTACAAGCAGGTCGGACGTTGATTCTCTGGATGGGGTGAGGGTTGCAATCCCCATACTGAATGTGACTCTCGGACTGACCGATGATGTTTCATGGGGGATATTCAGGCCGGATACTGCTTCATGAATGCGATAAGCAATTTCCATTGCGCCTTCGGTATCTGTATGGGGGAAAAGTGTGATGAATTCTTCACCTCCGTATCTCGCAACCATATCATAAGGTCTTTTAAGCGCATCTTCCATACATTCTGCAAATGTTATCAGGCATTGATCTCCTTTCTGGTGACCATAGGTGTCATTATACTGTTTGAAAAAATCAATGTCGATCATTCCAACTGTCACCGGTTGGTTATGTCTCAATGCGTCATGCCAGGATTTGTCCAGGGCAGAATCAAAAAAACGGCGATTTGCGATTCCGGTAAGGCCGTCCTTGTTTGCCATTTTCTTTAATTTTTGATTGGAAGCTCTTAGCTTCTTCATATAGGCTAAAATAATATCACGTTGCTGCTGTTTATTTTTAACCATAATATTTGCTACGTCAGCAAGATCCCTGAATTCTTTGAAGTGGAGTTCCTCTTTTCTGATAAGGTTGTTTGACTTACTGGCTTTCTGGAAAAAAACCTGAAAAACCCTGAACCCGTTGAGGGATTTTTGGGTAATGAAATACCCCATGGCAATCATACTGCAAATAAGAAAGATGAATCCAATAATCATATTGATAATGATTTTATAAAGCTGTTTATCAAGGTATACCTCATTTTCAAAATAATAATTGTGAAATTCCTCAATATCAATAGCAACACCGACTACCCATCCGAGATACGGCTCATATCTGGCAAAGGCAGATTTGATCTGGGGGGTTACGATCGGCATATCCGGAACATTCCAGGTGAATTGGATAATATCCGTATCTTTATCATTTATTGAGTTGAGGAAATTTTGCGTGATTGAGGTTGCCTTTTCCTGTTGATCTTTTGAGGCAATTCGTCGACCGGGAAAAAGAAAACTCTCATTGTGAATATAGGTTCCATCAGGTGACAGGATAAAGTTATGGATTCCTGAATTATCACGGTTACTGAAAAAGGCTGAGACATCACGTCTTAAGTTCTTTTTAATTTCTGAGGTAGAGATAAGTACACCGATGCGGCATGATTTTGATGCCAGTTTTTTTTCGACTATCAGGAACTCTTTCAGCGGGCTTGATGAGTTTTCTGTGAACCCCTGAATGTCATATATACTGAGAGTCTCCGGCTGGTTTGGGCTTCTATTAATATATTGAATATGGTGATTTAGCAAGCTTTTGGTATGGGCAATTATTTGTCTTTTGTCTGAAATGATATAGACAGGTAATGGAAATGTGCTCCTGGATAAAACGGATTCTACTTGTTTTTCAGGTAATTCTTTATATAGAATTTCTAATAGCTCATGGGCATTTGTAAGCGTTGTATGTAATTTTTTCTGGAGATCCTCCTGTGCTTTTCCCCTGCGATATGAGAAAAATTCATCCATTGTGGCGCGCTCTTTTTTGATCGACCAGGAGAGATATTCTTCAAAATCATTCTCCATGGAGTAGAGCACATCGATATATGAGTTGTATAAACTATACAAGTTATATGAGCCAATCGGCAGAATCAGGAAGAGGGACATAACGGTGATCATAATATATGGGATTGTTGCCATGCGATTTATAAAAATCATTCCGAATGCCCTTTATTCACATTTTATTTATTATTAATTTGTTCGGTTATGAAAAAATTATCAATAATTTTACGATAACTGCCGTCTTTTTTCATTCTGTTCAAAATGGCATTGAATTTTTTTATGATTGCGGTGTGCTTTCTTTTTTTTGAAAAACCAAGATGTGCGAGGTTTTCCTGAACAATGCTCAGCATTCGCGTATTATCTGACTGGTTTAATTTTTTTAGCTCATAACGTGCAACGTATCGATTTTCTATCATTATTTCATATCGTTTTCCAAGGAGCTTTTGGATATTTTGACTTGTTTTTCCGGCTTCTTCGAGTTTTATCATTCCGGTACTTATGAGATAGTCAAGGCCAGGTCCTGAGCTGTATCCCCTGACCCTTCCAAATTTGTATGCTGTAAGATCTTTCAGGTTTCCTTTCCATTGAACCGAAGCATTTTTGAGGACAAAAAGGGCTGTGTCCTCCGATGTGAATGGATCTGAGTAATCAGTATAAACAGCTCTGTCAGCTGTTTTAAACAGAGGGAACATTGCATCTGCTTTCCCTTTCTCAATCATCACCAGTCCTCTTGCCCATGGGACGAATGTTATGTTAGTTTTCATACCTATTTCGTTGAAAATTGTATTAAGTATATCGACATTAAACCCTTTTATTGTCCCGTTTTCTTCATAAACGTAAGGGGGGAAATCGATTGTGACCAGCTCGAGGGGGGGGGGGCTGGCCGTGGCTGTGCTGAAAACAAACAGAAATAAAATACTGATAACTATCGGTTTCACCGTACTAACCCCGCAGGTGTTATTTGTAATGTCAAAAGAATTGCCGGTATATGAAATACCGATTTATTATTGTCAGGTAGATTTATTATCTTACAATATTTTATGGATTTTATCATTAAAATTTTTAAGGGGAGCTGTGGAATGTAGATTGATAGTTTTTGAACCGGACAGTCTTGATAGTCTCGTAAAAAGTCTGGATAGGCACTAAAGCGCAGTAGATGGGACTTTTTACGACGCCATCAGTCTTACGTTGCTTTGGAGCATGATCCGGTTACAGGTATTTCAATGCTTTTCAGCAGTTTTTCTGTTCATCACTATAGAATGAAGTCTGATACCCATTGCCAGAGAGAGGATGATGATAAATGGAATATATAATAATTCGGCATTCTTTACATCTTTTATAAAATAACTTTCAACCATATCAACGATGAATACTCCCCATACATAGTATAGTCCGACAAAGTGAATTGTTTTCCATGTACGATGACTGATGGTTGAGCGGACTTTTTTGAAAGAGGTTATAACCATTGCTGACAGAAGTATAATCCCCAGCCCTCCGGCATAGATATCGATCAAACGGATGTTTTTTGGTGTTACTGGGCTGTTAACATCGTAAAGAAGATATACAATTCCCATATGTGATAAAAGGAATGTGATGCCAAATGTAAGACTGATTTCCTTACGCCACTTTAGTAACCAGCGGGTTAAACCGGATGGATGTATAGTATGGAGTGGGGAGGCTACAAATATAAGGGCAAAGAAAATTAATGAAATTCTTGCTGTTGCGTTAATTGTAATGCTGAGCCCTTCATTTGACATTCCGGCAAAATACATGATTATTGCGCCAATCCCCAGATAAAGGATAATTGACGAAAACGAAATAAAGGTGGCATTGATTTTTTTCATTCTATTTCCCTGTCTCTCCGTTAATAGTCTGTAGCAATACGTGACCGAATTATTTGACGATAGATCTTATGCACTTATTTGACAATTGATTTGTTTTTATGTTACGAATTTTAAAATAACAATTTGGTGAATTTTTAAAGAAGTATACATAAAGGAGTGTTTATGGATATTCGATTTGATGATGACCACCAATGGGTTTCTACCGTAGAAGGAATTTCTTTAAATGCCTTTGTCGGTGAAGAGAAGATCAATATTATCATATCACGGGAAGCCATTGAAGATATGGTAAGAAAAAGTTTCACGTCTGAAGAAGTTGAATCTGCATTTTTGAATAATCAGCAAAAACTGTACGATAAAATTGCACCGTACCTGAAAGATCCGAATGTGAAAGAAAGCGGTAAGATTATTATTGAGAGTAAAATGATAAATCCCTGATTCCCATGAAGATGGTACTGTTGGTGTACGTTCTGTTTTATCGCCAGTACGATATTTTATATTTTTTAAGGATTTTATCTAATTCACCGCTGTCTTTAAGTTTACGAATCCCTTCTGAAAACAACCTTGCATATTCTTTCGAACGGGGGCTTTTGGGTGAAAATGCAATATAGACTTCAATTCCGTCACTGGTAGAATAACCGGCATTGATGAATTTATCAGTGATGCCCATCTCACTGCTTTTTTGTATAAAAACATTTTCATCCTCAATGGTAGTATTAATAATGTTTTCGTCCAGACATTTAATCAACTCCCACAGAGCTTTTTCGCCAAAGGCATAATGGAGGCGTTTTGGGTGTGTTTTGAAAAATGCATCAACATCCTTACCATAATTATAATCTTTTATCAGACCGATTTTGACTGATGCCAGTGACTCAATATTTCTAAAGCGCCATGCGTTATCTCTTTTAACAAAAAAGGCGTTTCTCGAAAGACCGAAGGATTCGTCCGGGAAAATAAAATCGGGAGCATTCTCTTTGTAAGCGCCAATAATTGCTGAATGCATTCCCATACGTGTTTCCCTGATAGCTCTTATCCAAGGGCGGATAATATATTTAACAGAATGACCTTCTGCTTCGTATATCCGCTGTGCTATTTCAATCCCATACCCCGGGGTTGGTGATTCAGGGTCACCATTATACGGCGGCCATTTATCGGCCACTATTGTAATTGTGTCTGCTGTGGCAAGATGAATAGGTGAAATAATTATTACTGAGGGGAACAGCAGTATTATAAAAAGTATGAAAATAATATGTCTTTGATGCATCATCGTTTTCACCTATCATAGTTTGAATATTATTTATTGATGCATGATAAGACTCAAAAAGAAAAGTATTATAGGCGTTTCTTAAAACATAGTAGCTGAAAGGGAAATAGATGCATCAATGATGCTCATAAATATTTTTTAAGTATACAGCATTATCCGGTTGCATTCCAGAAAAATTGTGGTTGTTATTATAAACGGTCTTCACCCCGATGGGAATGGATTGCGATCTGTTTGAAAAAATTGGCCCTGTCCCTGAAGAGTGCCTTACAGGGACAGGGAGAGATTATCCTTTCACAACGCCAAGGGGTTTTAGCTTTACAATCGGTTTAATCAGGTCGAGCTCAGCGTTGATAACCTGATCAATATCCTTATACGCCTGAGGCGCTTCACCAAGGTCATAGGTTGCCCGTCCTTTTTTTCGCTTCCAGCCTTTCAGCTTGCTCCATCGGTCATAGACGATATCACCCATAACGGTGTCGCATTCTTCAACGGTCAGTTGTGTTGAAGCCTGATTTCTTCCTAAAACACGACCTGCACCGTGGGAGCAGGAAGTAAAGGACTCTGGATTTCCAAGGCCTTCAACGATATAGGACGGTGTCCCCATGGAGCCAGGGATAATGCCAATTTCACCTTTTCTTGCCGATGTAGCGCCTTTTCGGTGTACCCATACATTTTCCCCGAAATGGTTTTCCAGAGCTGCATAATTATGGTGAATATTGACAGTCTGGCCGAATTCAGCGGTTGTAAAGACAGAGGCAAAGGCTTTCATAAAGTTATCCATAATCCGTCGTCTGTTCTCTTTTGCATAGGCCAGAGCGAAATTCATATCTTCAATATAAGCTTTTCCTTCCTTAGTATCCACCGGTAGAAATGCGAGATCTTTTCCCGGTACATCTGCATTCCAAAGGATGTTAAGGTCGACTGCAACCTTATTATAGTACTGAGCAATTTTATTCCCAAGATGCCTTGAACCAGAGTGAATCATCAGCCAGACAAACCCATCATCTCCCGCCTGAATTTCGATAAAATGGTTCCCGCCACCCAGAGACCCCAGATTCTTTTTAGCCAGCGTCTTCACATGTTCTGAGAACCATCCCCTGTCTGAAAAATCATTTAAATCCTGTGGCATTCCCGCCCACTCCTGCGGTTTTTTATGGGAATGTCCCTCACCGGAGGGAATCAGTTCTTTTATCCGTTTGGTCACTTCACGCAGTGTCGGTTTGTCTTCTGCATCATTAACACGGATACTTGTTTTAACAGCCCCCATTCCGCAGCCAATATCAACACCGACTGCATTCGGGATAACTGCATCCTTACAGGCAATAACACCCCCTATTGGCATTCCGTAGCCCGGATGGCAGTCCGGCATCAGGGCAACATGTTTAAAAACGCAGGGATGCATTGCAAGATCTTCCGCCTGGGACATTGCCATGCCTTCAACATTACTGCACCATGATTTAATATGAACTCTGTATTTATTTTCGTCTTTTATCCATTCCATTTTATTTTTTCCTTATTTCGATGTCGAAACATTTTTCATCGACTTTTTCAATCGTAATATCAATATCAATAAATTTTTTAATAATATCGATATTGGTTGTTGTATGTCTTGACGGCGACAGAGTTCTGAATTTCCCGCCACCTGCAACTGCCATTGGCACAAGAAGCTGGTCGGCAAGATATCTGCCCACAGCTGCTCCCGAGCTGATATACTCTTTCACCGGTTTGATTGTCTTTTTTGCTACGCGTTCAGCTGAAACACCCCGTTCGCCAAATCCTGTAAAGACTTCTGTAATCATTTCGCTCTCAATTGCGAGTGTTAAAATATTACCCGGTCCCGGCGAATTTTTTATGACAACTGCATTTAAATCGGCTTCGTCCCAGTCGAGTTTTTTCTGCACAACCTTAAGCTCCCTTTCTGCAATATTGAAAGGGATGTTCGAGACCATTGCGTATGCACTGGTTTTCAGAATTTTCCCTCGCTTCGTCAGATCGATTTTCGAGAGTTTATCCGCAGGTGTTATTGAGACTGAAAACCGGCCACCACCCGCAGGATAAAACCCGGCAACATCAAGGTTGGTTTTCACCTCAACACCCATTTTCGAAAGAACCGGTAAAAAGGCTTTTTCAAGAAAATCATAAGGGGGCGCAAACGGATTGTGAGTGCCACCCTCAAGAATAATTTCTGATGTGCCATCAGCAATCATTAATGCCGGCAGGACTGTCTGAAGTACAAGCGTGCAGCTACCCGCAGACCCGATTGCAAAGTGATACTTACCTGCTTTAATTGTTTTCGGCTCAAATGAGAATGATGTTGAACCTGTTTTATTGCCGGAAATTTCCGCATCGCCTATTTCCGCAGCAGCATTTAATGCCGTCAGATGCTGTCGCATCAGTCCCGGTTTATTTCTTCCTGCCCTTATATTTTCAATTCTAAATGGCTTTTCGGTAATCAGTGATAATGCCAGTGATGTTCTTAAAATCTGGCCCCCACCTTCTCCGTATGACCCGTCTATTATAATCATTTTAATTTCCTTAATTAATGACAGCTATTAGGTATTGGGGTTTAGGTATTAGCAAATGAATCGCTGTGCTCGGTCATTTTATAAAATGATTGCCCGCAGGGCACCTTTGCCAACACCCAACGGCTAATACCTAATACCTCTTTTCTACAACAAATGCATAATTCTATCAGCCAGTCCCTTTTCACCCAGAACGATATTCATTTTAGAATCACAGGCGATTTTTTCAAGAAGATCAAGCTCCCGAAGTCGCATCAGTGTCGGGTTGTTTTCCAGAATCTTTGCTGTGTTTGCCTGACTTCTTATGGCAGCAGTCTCTTCACGCCTTGTAATCAGGTTTGCATCGGCTGCTTTTTTTGCTTCGATAACCCGGTTCAGAAGATCTTTCATCTCACCGGGCAGGATAATATCCCTGATACCCAGCGAGATTATTTCAATTCCGAAATCGGCAGCTCTTTTTTTAACTGACGATTCAAGGTCGGCCGCGATTTTCTCCTTGTCGGATAACAGTGTGTCAATATCATATGTACCGATGACTGCTCTTACTGCAAGCTGTGCTTCACGATATAAAGCCTGAACCGAGTCTTCATTGGATGATACTGATTTCAGCGCATCAACCACATGATAACAAAGAACGGCATTTAATCTCAAGGTAACTTTGTCAGAGGTCATAATATCCTGCCCGGAAATATCCATGACTTTTTCACGCATATCAACATGATAAAATTTAATTTTAGCCGAGTTTTTCCAGAACAGATACCTGCCGGGGTCAAATAATTTCTCGAATTTTCCGTTTTTAAAGAACAGTCCTTTAAAGCCCTCTACAACATCCACAACATCAATCTCCTGACTAACATTGGCCGATTTTGAAATTGTGTGGGCCTCTTTATGGTCAAGCAGTATCTTTTCAGCATCAAATATTTCAACGGTGACATCATAGAACTCTGTCCATAGTGCATACTTACCCGGCCCCAGTACTCTACTGAAACGTTTGTCTATCCATACGAGAGCACGCTGGCTATCTGTTAGATCGATAATCGTTGCATGTTCCTTAATCATGCCTGATTTAATTATCAGGTCAAGATCAGGGTGTTCAATCCATGGATACCGGATTGACATGACATCAATTCTCAGTTTTTTGACAAGGCTGAAGTGGATATGGGTTCCTTTATTCAGAATTGCGATCAAGTCGTTATCCTTAAACAGAAGGCCTTTTTCATATGTATTTATTGTTGCTTTTTTAATCATTTTAAAATTCCTTTTTTATTCCTCCGGACAGCAGATGACACGCTGGCGAACAATCTCAGTTACGGAGCATCATTTAAGTTTTAAAAGTATTTGTTTCATTTTAAACGAACCTGAAACAATCCATTTTTATTACTGTATCCATGTGCTGCATGGTTTCTGAGTCTGCCTGCTTTTTGATATAAATTCAGTTTCTCCCCTTAACAAATCAGTCTGCAGCCTGTTTTCCAGGGACGGTAACCATATTTTTTCAAAAAATCAGCCGTTGCATCATCTGCCTCCTTCGGTAAATGAATCGTGGGAAACGATTTTGGGTTTTCGCCCTGTTTTAGTACAGGAATCGAACCTGTAACCCTCGTATTAAATGTACGATGCTCTGCCATTGAGCTAACCATTTCTGAAATTCTGCCATTGTCAAAGTCCATGTTCGGAACACCGAGGGTTGATCGCTTAAGCTAAACCCTGATGCCGCTGGCCCGGCAGTTTTCAGGAAACCGTTTAATTGGTTTCGATATCTGTATTTGCATTCGGTGTGCCAACGTATGTGTATTTATAGAAGATGTTTTTAATATACTGAAATTTAAGTGTAAAATAGTTTCGAAACTTATTTTGGACAATTTGGGTTGACGACTAATGCTAAAATAATTTATAAAATATTATAAATAAATATAAGGACGTATAAATGAAAAAAACAGTTTCAATTGGCCTGGTTGGGCCTGTGCTTGATTCCGGCAAGACAATGAGACGTTGGGAAAAATGGCGGCCGTCTGTGGCTTTATGCCAGCATGAAGATCTGTTGATCGACAGGTTTGAGCTTTTGTATCAAAGACGGTTTAAATCACTGATGGAATGTCTTGTGGCTGATATTAAACGCGTATCTCCGGAGACAGAGGTTGTTTCCCACGAGATTGATTTTTCTGACCCGTGGGATTTTGAGGAGGTTTATGGTGCTCTTCACGATTTTGCCAGATCCTATCCCTTTGATCCGGACAAAAACGATTACCTTATTCATATTACAACCGGTACCCATGTGGCTCAGATATGCCTCTATCTCCTGACGGAGTCCAACTACCTGCCGGCAAGACTGATTCAGACCAGTCCCGGTACAAAGAAGAGTAGTGAGATACATGGCAGTTATTCAGTTATTGATCTTGATTTATCAAAGTATGATCAGATTGCCATGCGCTTTCAACAGGAAGTGAAAGATGATCTCACTTTTTTGAAATCGGGGATTGAAACAAAAAATGCAGATTTTAACAAGTTGATTGAACGGATTGAGCAGGTGGCGGTGAATTCAATAGATCCGATATTGATAACAGGGCCGACCGGAGCCGGAAAATCGAAGCTGGCACGTAGAATTTTTGAGTTAAAAAAGAACCGACGGCAGATTAAGGGGGCGTTCGTTGAAGTGAACTGTGCAACGCTTCGGGGTGATTCTGCAATGTCGGCTCTTTTTGGGCATAAAAAAGGGGCTTTTACAGGTGCGGCAACAGAGCGGGACGGGCTTTTAATATCAGCCGATAACGGGATGCTTTTTCTTGATGAGATTGGCGAGCTTGGGCTGGATGAGCAGGCGATGCTGCTACGGGCGATTGAAGAGAAACGGTTTTTACCCGTTGGGGCGGATCAGGAAAGTGAAAGTGACTTTCAGCTTATCTGCGGTACGAATCGGGAATTGCAGGAGCGGGTTCAGAAAGGACTTTTCAGAGAGGATCTTTTGTCCCGGATAAATCTTTGGTCATTCGAACTGCCGGGCCTCAGCAATAGAAAAGAGGATATCGAACCGAATCTTACATTTGAGCTGGACCGATTTGCTGAGAGGTCTAACCGGCACATAACTTTTAATAAAGAGGCAAGAAAAAAATTCCTCTCATTTGCAACATCTGGAAAGGGGGTCTGGGCTGCCAATTTCAGGGATTTAAACGGAGCCGTAACACGAATGGCGACGCTTGCACCGGGCGGCCGGATTAATAAAGAGGTTGCTGATGAAGAGATTGACCGTTTAAAACGTGCATGGTGCAGTTCCATGGAGGGCGGCAAAGAGGGTATAATTGATGATGTTTTGGGAAATGGTGCCGCTGAAAAACTGGATCGGTTTGAAAGGACACAGCTTGTAGATGTTTTGACAGCCTGCAGAGAGTCGGCCACTTTGTCAGAGGCGGGGCGAACGTTATTTTCTGTTTCAAGAGAGAGTAAGAAAAAGAGTAATGATGCTGATCGGTTAAAAAAGTATCTGGCTAAGTATGGCGTTGTCTGGAAGGATATCGGGTGATTCAGGAATCAGGTAGTTCAAGTCTGATTTTAATGCGTTTATCGAGATTCATTTTTGAATAGACTTCTGACCAGTGTTTTCTGATGAGCTTTTCCATTAATCCGCTTTTTTTTGCATTCATAAGTGCTTTGTGCAGAAGGTCTTTGTATTGTGATGCAGATTGGCCAAGGTAGAGCTGAAAGTCCCGATCATAAATAAATAAAAGCCGTTCTTCGATCTCAAGCTCCGGATGTGCTTTTGCCTCAAGGACAATTTCATTAATTCCTCTTGAAAAATAATCATAACCAGGTACTTTTCGCGCAACCCGCGTATATATTGTCCGCCAGTTACCATCTATAGTGATGCAATTCAATCGGTTCTGTTTCCATATCATTACATCAAACCAGTTTTTACCAAAGGCCCCGGACAGGTTCAGCTGTTTAAAATCTTCAAGGCTTGATACCTGTGAATACTTTTTTTGATCCCCTTTGGGTATAAAAAACACCCTTTTACCAATAAGGCCATTGGTTAAGCCAACCGCTGCTGACGAATACTGATTGTCTCTTTGTTTGGACTGAATTAGCCACAGTCCGTCAATTTTATTTTTGTTGAGCATGAAGACGGCTCGTTTCTGTGGGATATTATGGGTTGTGTTGATAATCGTTGCCGTTATGCCAATTTGCTCAAGCGATTGTCGTATAAGATCATAATAGTACAGATGGGAGGCGTCTTCATATTTAGGTAGTTTCAATGAGATTGATTCTGAATAGCTTTGGGATGCAATCATCAGGAAAGATAAGGTTATAAGGATGAACTTCAGAGCTTTTTGCAAAGGGGGTTGCATTGATTCTCCTTTATCTGTTCATTGATTTAAAAATTGAATTCAGGCTGTTATTGTAAACTACTCATTAGAATTCCACAATGGGCATGGCAAAACGGGCCAGGGTAAATGCATGTAAAGTTGGTATACATTTTGATTCGCTATAATTTCAAGAGCATACTCATAGTATAAAATTTATCTGCG
>JQIA01001417.1_pt1 | contig 12900 bp, 10 predicted proteins | sample 811431 | NCBI WGS metagenome assembly JQIA01 (sample SAMN02998118, study PRJNA258478) | marine sediment metagenome | biome: marine; feature: seafloor; material: sediment; isolation source: oil-polluted sediment collected from 3 locations (0.5 km, 0.7 km and 0.9 km)... | place: USA: Gulf of Mexico ... | reverse complement strand
ATCAAGCCTACCTTGATCGTATTGAAGCCAATCGAAATGATCTTCAAAAGCAGAAAGATGAAACCAGCTAAGTTTTAAATCGGATTTAAATGTTCTTCAAAAAAGGTGCTCGGTGAGTGCCTTTTTTGTAAGCCGAGGTTTTCCTCGGGAAAATTACAGGTAATACTACTATGTCAGACCCCAAAAACGCCGACCAGTCGCCACAGAATAATCGAGCGCAGGGGCGCACTGAGATTCCCGATAGTATGTTTGAAACCCTAGCAATTCGCTCGGGACACAACCGCACCCACGAGGGTGAGCACGCAGAACCTATCTTCGCTACCTCTAGTTTTATCTTTGAAAGTGCTGCGGACGCGGCGGCGCGGTTTAAAGGACCAGAGCCTTCCAACGTCTACTCGCGTTATACCAATCCAACTGTGCGGAACTTTGAAGAACGTATCGCGTTGCTTGAAGGCGCCGAACAGGCGGTAGCAACTGCATCTGGAATGGCTGCAATATTAAGCACCTGCATGAGTTTGTTAAAAGCTGGCGATCATGTGATTTGCTCCTCTGCTTTATTTGGCACAACCATTTCTTTATTTGGCAATATCATGCAGCGCTTCGGCGTTGAGGTGAGTTTTGTAACCCCGACGGATCTTTCCGCATGGCAGAGTGCAGTCAAAGAAAACACTGAAATGCTGTTTTTGGAAACACCCTCCAATCCGCTTTCCGAGGTCATCGACATTCGCGGCCTGGCAGCCATTTCCAAAAAGGCGAATGCGTTGTTGGTTGTTGATAACGTATTTTGTACACCTGCGTTGCAACGCCCATTGGAGTTAGGTGCAGACATTGTCGTGCACTCCGCAACCAAATATCTCGACGGACAAGGCCGCTGCGTTGGTGGAGTCGTTGCCGGTCGCGCAGAACAAATGAAAGAACTGGTTACCTTTTTACGTACCGCGGGCCCAAGTATGAGCCCCTTTAACGCCTGGGTATTTCTAAAAGGTTTGGAAACGTTAAAACTACGGATGGATGCACACTGCAGCAACGCCCAGCAACTGGCGGAATGGCTCGACCAACAGCCGCAGGTTGACCGGGTGTACTACGCCGGACTAAAAAGTCACCCTGGTCACGAACTAGCTGCATCACAACAAACCGGTTTTGGTGGCGTACTTTCCTTTGAGCTAAAGGGCGATCAAAACGCCGCCTGGCGCTTTATTGATGCAACGATTCTGTGTTCGCTAACCGCCAACTTAGGTGATGTTAAAACCACGATCGTGCATCCCGCAACCACCACCCACGGTAGGCTGAGCGATGAACAGCGGGCCGAGGCAGGTATCAAAGATAGTTTGATTCGTATTGCGGTTGGCTTAGAAAATATCATAGATATTAAAGCCGACATGTCGCGTGGTTTCTCCGCCATTTGATCTTTGCTTTGCTGTTCTGAATCCGCGGAACCTTTGATGCTTGCTGGTCTACACTTAGATAACTAAGATCGACGCTTTAATAGCCATTTGATGAACGAACCGTTACGTCATTTGCTGTTAAAAAAAACGTAGCTCAAATCCTTACTCGATGAGCCTATAAAGCACAATACTATGCGCTTTATAGGCTGGTCTGGACCAGTGAATCAAATATCTATGCAGCAAAAAATTCAGCATGCGCTCGATCAAATAAACCAGGTTGTACTCGGAAAGAACCACAAAATAAAATTGGCCCTGTGCTGTTTATTTTCTGGTGGGCATCTACTGATTGAAGATCTACCAGGTATGGGGAAAACCACCTTAGCCCATGCGCTGGCGCGAGTTTTTGGCCTCTCTTATCAGCGTATTCAATTTACCAGTGACCTACTGCCAGCCGATGTGCTTGGAGTTTCGGTTTACTCTCAAAAAAATGAACAGTTCAAATTCCACGAAGGTCCAATTTTTTCACAGCTATTGTTAGCCGATGAAATTAACCGCAGTACACCCAAAACCCAAAGCGCTTTATTGGAAGCGATGGAAGAGGATCAGGTTACGGTAGAGGGCAGTACTCGACCTCTACCCAAACCATTTTTTGTTATAGCCACCCAAAACCCTTCAAGCCAAACCGGTACATTTCCACTACCGGAATCTCAACTCGATCGATTTTTAATGTGTATTGAGTTGGGCTACCCGGATAAAAAATCCGAACGAATATTGCTTCAAAGCGGCGGTGATCGATCCGTCGTTGATCAATTACCTGTCTGTATTAATGCAGATGAATTACTAGAAATTCAAACCAGTATTAAACAGATTCAAACATCCGATAGCTTATTGGACTACCTACAACGATTGATCGCCTACAGCCGTTTGCCGCGCCAATTTAATTACGGGCTTTCACCCAGGGGTTCTATCGGGCTATTACGATGTGCCAAAACCTGGGCTTATATGGATAAACGCAGCTTTGTTGTTCCAGAAGATATTCAGGCGGTAATACCCGCAGTGGTTAAGCATCGACTTTCTGCTGGCAACAGTGGTGATGAGGGCGGCGCAGCGCAACGGTTATTAACCGAAGTCCCGGTTATTTAGAAGTCGATCCCCTACAAGTATTTATACAATGGAAACCGGCTTCCAACAGTTTAAACAGCGTTATTCTGAAAAGCTAAAAGCGCGCTATAGCCGTTGGCTTAATCGTCGCTTACCCGAAGCAAAAGAAATCACCTTAACGCAACGACGCATCTTTATTTTACCGACCCGCCTCGGCTTGTTATTTGGTGGAGTTCTTATATTACTGCTAATGATGGCCATCAACTATCAGAACAGTATGATCTTCGCCTATACGTTTTTATTATCCAGTTTATTTCCAGTAATGATCATATTCACCTTCCGAAATTTATCCGGATTGGTAATTCGAGTGTCCGGCTGCAGCTCGGTTTTTGCAGGTGAATCCGCTCGAGTCAGTTTAACCCTTAGCCGAACGGATACACGTGATCGGCAACAGTTGGTTTTCAAATGGAAAAATTCAAATGAGGCGATAGGCAACGTCATTGATGATGCCGATCATCCTATTGAACTCTACGTCCCGACTGATCGGAGAGGGCCTCTAAAAGCCGAGCGACTCTATCTGCATAGCATATATCCCGTTGGTTTCATCCGAGCATGGTCCTGGTTAAGGCTAGATCTAGCCGGTGTGGTTTATCCAAAGCCGATTGAGGGTGACCTACCCATTAGAAGTACTCACAACGCCGACGGTGATATCACAAAAAAACAACTAACAGCCGAAGAGATTTCTGGATTACGAAGCTATGTACCAGGGGATTCACCGCGCAAAATCGCTTGGAAAAGTTATGCCGCCACCGGCGAATTAAATGTGAAAGAGTTTGAGGGAGATCAATCCGATCAACTATGGTTGGACTTCGATGAAGTTACTGGTGGACACATCGAATATAAACTTTCAGTACTCTGTTATTGGGTGCTTAAGTTGGAGTCAGAGCAAGCGGTCTACGGTTTACGTCTCGCGGATCAAATTTTTGAATTGGGTAATGGTCCCCAGCACAAAAAGACATTGTTAACTGCACTGGCACTGTTTAAACAACAGCCTACTGCTAAGACCCTGCAAGGGAGTTAGCTGCGTAGACAATGCAAATTAAAAACCCACTACCACGAAGCAGTACACTATGGCTGCTAGCAAGCGTTACCGCGGTGCTTGCTCCACACCTATCGCGACTACCCGTGGGTTTGTTAGTTTGCTGCGTTCTCTCTTTGGTTTGGCGAGTACTGATACATACTGGACGCGTATCTACACCACCAGGCTGGATGAAGTTATTGCTGGTATCGGTTGGTTTGTTAACGATACGGCAAGGCTACCAAAACCTTCTAGGCGTCGATCCAGCTGCCGCTTTCCTTCTCCTTGCGTTTGTTTTTAAATTCCTGGAAGCCCAACGAATACGTGACGCGTTAGTCGTGGTATTTCTTGGTTATTTCTGCCTGCCGATAGCGTTTCTATTCACGCAATCCATAGTCATGACGATCTATGTTTTGTTTGCCTTATCTATCCTCACCATCGCGTTAGTTAAGGTTGTTAAACCTAATGACAAAGCCAGAGGCTGGTCCGATGTAAGGCAAGTGAATTTGATGTTGTTATCAGCGGCCCCACTGATGTTGGTGCTATTTATACTGGTTCCCAGAATTGGGCCATTGTGGTCAGTGCCATTACCCTCGGGCCAAGCGCGAACAGGCCCATCCGATAGTATGAGCCCGGGTGATATCGCTAACCTCGCAAAATCTGATGAGCTGGCTTTTCGTGTTGAATTTGATGGCGCGATACCCAATACCCGAACGCTGTATTGGAGAGGTCTGGTTTTTTCAGATTTTGATGGCCGTACCTGGCGCCCGACACTACCTACAGTTCGACAAAAGAAGGAAGCTAATTGGATCAATGGTAGGAATGTAACCGACAAAGTGTCGGATCAATCAAGCATTCAGCACTATCGAATTACCTTCGAGCCATCCTACCAGTCTTGGTTATATGCTCTCGATTATCCTGTGGTATCGAATGCTGAAATTGGATTAACCAAACAATATACGCTGCTCGCAAAAGAGCCCCTCAATAAACGCAAACAGTATGCGATGGAATCCGCATCAACTCTGATTATTGATCCTGTATTAGCCCCTGAAATCAGGAAAGAAAACGTGAACCTTCCCAAACAAGGGAATGAAAAAGCCAAACGTTTCGCCACGAATATACGTAACAAGTCAGCAACCGATCAAATATTTGTTGATGAAATATTGACGTACTTTAATCAGAAACCATTCTATTACAGCCTAAAACCACCTCGGCTAGGCAGTGATAGTATTGATGAATTTCTTTTCGATACACGTAAAGGCTTCTGTGAACACTATGCAGGTAGCTTTGTTTTTTTAATGCGTGCAGCAGGAATTCCTGCACGTATAGTTGCGGGTTACCAGGGTGGCGAAGTCAATCACGAAGAGAATTATCTGTTAGTTCATCAGTTTGATGCCCACGCATGGGCCGAGGTCTGGCTGCCAACTCGCGGATGGATACGTGTAGACCCAACTGCACAGGTAGCGCCGGAGAGAATCGAATACGGCCTTGAAGAAGCAACCGCCTACGAAAATAGTTTTTTGAGTGATTCACCGTTTTCGTTACTACGATACCGAAATAATCGCTGGCTTAGTCAACTCAGATTAAAGCTTGATGCAATCGAATATGACTGGAACCGATGGGTGCTAGGGTACAACGCCAAACAACAAACTGATTTCTTAAGGAATTATTTTGGCCTAGTGAATAGTGAACAAAAAACCCAAGCATTAGTGATTCTAATAATACTATTCCTACTTGTCATTACCGTTGTACTGGTCCGAAAAGATCGCAAAGAAGTACGAAATAAGAGCGATCAACTGTATTTGAAGTTTTGTAAACTGATGGAAAAAAGAGGCCTCGGAAGAGGGGTAGGCGAGGCAGCAACAGACTATTCACTTCGGCTGGCAGCTAAATTTCCGAACGACGAAAAACGTATTGCTACGGTCACTCACTTATACAATTATCTAAGCTACGGCCCGAAGCTGGATGAGAAACAACGTAAACGTATTGTGAAAAGACTAGGCAATGAAATCAAAGCGTCACGAAGACCAGCAAGTAGGGCGGGTCGAGCTTAATGCTGGGAAGTAGAGCTCATCCAAATAAAAGTCGCTGCTAGCTTTTCTCAATATTGTTTTTCGCTTGGCCTTTGGCGTTTAACCAGGCAACTAGAATACCCGCGAAAATACCCGACATATGCCCAGACCAGGATATGCTCGGTCGTAAATCAAACACCGTAAAAATCAGTCCGCCATAAAACAGCAGCGTCACTAATGCGATGACAATAGCTCTCACCGAACGTCGAAAATACGCATCCGCAAGCACATAAGCCCACAAACCTAAAACCAATCCGCTAGCACCAATGTGGTAAGAAGCGCTCCCAATCAACCAGGTTCCAACCCCTGCAAGTACGGCGATAATCGCACACAATTCCCAAAACAAAGCCCGTTCCTTTAGCTGTACCAGAATACCTAACCCCAACAACGGAAAACTATTCGCAATCAGGTGGAATAAACTACCGTGGATAAACGGCGCAAGTGGAATCTGAAATAGGCCCGTTACCGTTCGGGGCAATATACCAAACTGGTACAGGTTGCCAGGCATTAACCATTGCACTGCGTGTATTACCCACATTAGCGCTAGTAGGTAGATTACATCGGGGAATTTGAATTTTGTGGGTTCAGTCATTTGGCTTGGTTTATCTACAAATTGGGGTTCAAGCTTAAGGGGATGGGATAAAAGTGGCATTACCCATTAATGAAAACAGACAACTCTATTCGTTGTTATCAAGTTTATATACGTCCGGATATTTCTCGCCAAATACATCGTAATAAACCGTCTCATACGGAAAGTCAGCGACTGCACCGTGATCTTTAATATATTCCATATGCTTACGATTTTTGTTGTCGTATTCGTGGAATAACGCGTGGCTTTTGCCATCAAATTCTAATGGTTTTGTATCCAGCTTTTGGCACATGGTCAGGTTAAATGCGGGTGATGCTTTTAGCCATTGGCCATCAACATACAATACCGAATAACCGTGAAATATCGGTGTATTGTTGCCCATTTCGTCACGCATGGACTCGGGCATCAGGTGGTTCATTACATCTGCAAAGCCAATGCCGGAGGCAATACCCTGGGTGCGGGCGAGGGTAGAGAGTAATACCGCTTTGGGCATACAAAATCCGCGTTGATCTAACAAAATTTGTCGGCAACTGAATTGCTTTTTGGTTAGCAAAAAATGGCGCGGGTCATAACGGAATTCGTCGCGTACCGCGTAATAGAGCTTAACGATTTTTTCAATATCGGTGGTTGCATCGCCAACTACTTTGGTCGCGTACGCTTGTACACTGGCATCATCGCAATCGAAATAACGGGTTGCTTGCAGGCAAGCTTCGGTGGGTGGTGCGGTTAAATCAATTTTGTTTTGTAGCATAACCACGTGAATGAATCCTGTATTGGTGTATTTAAAATATGCTTCGTATCAAATGTATATAGCGTTAATTCGTTTCGAACCGGACATCAACTATGCAGTAATGTAGTTTACCCGAGGGTGTTACTACTTCAACTTCATCATCGATCTCTTTCTTCATTAGTGCTTTAGCTAATGGCGAATCGATGCTGATGTACTGTTTATGGCTATCCAATTCATCCGGGCCAACAAGACGGTACTGTACCTCGTTTTCGTCGTCATCCTCCAATGTCACCCATGCGCCAAAAAATACCTGTTGTTGATTCTCCGGAAGCGTATTGACCACTTTCAGCGAAGGAATACGACGCTGTAAATAGCGTATTCTGTAATCAATTGAAGCCAGTTCTTTTTTTCGATAGATATACTCGGCGTTTTCAGATCGGTCGCCCTCCGCTGCAGCTGCACTCAGCGCTGCAGTCACTTCATTACGGCGCGGCCAAATTTCTTGCTCTTCTATCACAAGCCGTTCGAAACCCTCTGGCGTGATGTAGGGTGCTTTTGGTGGATCCGGTGCGCGGTATCGGCCCATAGGGGTTTATGCCTGAAATTGAATTACGTTAACGTGAAAAGTTGCGTAGAAAAGCCAGCTTAGCGTGTACACTGGCACTCCCATAGCATAACAATAATTGGAGACAGGGTATGACTAGACAGATTTTCGATGCAAATAAAGTAAGCCCCGCAATAGCTGATCAAATTGGCGGCGGCTACGACGATACCGTAAAAGAAGCTGCGGACGCGGTAGCCAATAACGCGATTGTGGTAATCGGTATGGCGCAAAACCCCTTCTGCAAGAAAGCCTGCAAAGCGCTGGATGCAACCGGTAAGCCCTACAAGTACCTGCAGTACGGCAGTTATTTCGGTGAATGGAATCGCCGTGGTGCACTTAAGATGTGGAGCGGCTGGATGACTCTACCGATGGTATTTGTAGATGGTACGCTAATCGGTGGTTGTTCTGACCTTCAAGAACTAATCGCTTCCGGTGAGTTTGAGAAAGCAGATTCTTAAATAACCCAACAGTAACAAGTATTTCTCGTTTTGGCCTGCGATAGTATCCAGACCAAGCGAGAAAAGTAAGATAAGAAAGCTGACCGAAAGTGAGCTTGCTACTCGATTGATTTCCCCGGTTTTCCGTTACTAGAAAAATGTTTTAGAGCAATAGCTCGTTGGCGACCAAGCAGTAAAAATTCTGGTTGATGGTAGTCGTTTATAACTTCTGAATGGGTACAACAAGTTGTTTTTATATATCCAGCAATAGTCTCACTGAAGTACCTGTTTCTGTATGCTTTATTACTAACTCACCGCCTAATTGTTTGGCGCGATAATGCATGTTAGTGATGCCCCGTGATTTATTGGTTTGGGCCGCATGATTTGCACAACCATAGTCAATCACATCGATATAAATTCTTTTGTTGTCAATCACACCGGTTGCTAGTGTCATTCGATTTGATCCAGAATGTTTGATGCTGTTTGTCATCGCTTCCTGAACAATCCTCATGACATGCAGAATATTTCGTGGGCTCATGTTGTCTATTTCTGGTAACTCAGTGACGGCCCACTCAAGTTCAATATTGGCTGACTCCAGCTGATCTACGAATCGTACACGCATCATTCCCAATAGTGTGGGTAGATCATTTAGCACTGGGTCTAATGAATCAATCACCAGCCTGAGGTCGGTCAAACTGAGTTGTACTTTCTCACGTACTTTTGTGAAAACAGGCTCATTGTAGTCTCGCAGCAGCGTGACGATAGAAACCAGCTGACCGCCAATACCATCGTGCATATCGCGCATGATACGTTCCCGTTCATCCGCTAAAACCTGTTTTTTCTCAAGTTGGTTTAGCTGTTCATACTGCACCTGCAGCGCCTGTTGCTTTTGTTCAACTCGTTTTTCCAATGTTTTGGCAAGGTTTTCGGCCTTAGAAATGGCTTGTACAAAACGGCGTAATAGAAACCAGCCAAACAATAAAAGAGAGGGAATTACGCTGTATTGAATGATGAGCCCATCTCGCCGATCAGAAAAATGATTGATCATCAAAATGTCATGTAAGCCAAATATCAGAATTGGCAGGCCAGCCAGCATCAACAAATAGGCATCGGTATTTTTTGTTGGAAAGTAGCTGCAGACAAGATAATAAATGGTATAGCTACCGATGATCACAAGGAATCCATCCCAGAAACTATACCCAATGTGTAAGATATCTCCGATATCCGGGATAAAAAATATGCCTATTCCTAAAGCCGAATACACCAGCATTAATTTCTGGACTTTTTTGCTACCTTTGCCGACGTAATGAAAATTAAAAATGATCATAGCGACCACCGTCCAACCTAGCGTGCTGATGTTTAGCGCTTCCCAACTGCGGGTAAAAATAGGGATGTCAGAAACGAATAGGTTTAGGTTATGTGTGCCCCATAAAAATAACTCGAGTGCAAAGATGCCGTACACAAAATCTTTGGGCTGCGCGAGCCAGAACATGAAAACAATCATTCCCATGAAATACAGCGCCATGGTTAGCCACTGTATTAGCTCTACACGAGCGAAGTGTTTCCAGGAATATGCGCCGATGAGTTGATCCACGGGTGCGACATAAAACTGATCAAACAAACCTTGTTCAACGTATGCGGCTTTTACACGGATATCAATCTGATTGGAGCCACGTTGCAACAGGTTGGATGAAAAGCTAAACAGAAGCGGTTCGTTGTGATGTCTTGATACCGGCGCTTCAAATCGTCCACCTTGGCCTATCCATGTACCGTTGATATAGACGGCAGCGTTATGGGTAACCGATGGTAAGTAAACAGCCCAGACTTTGGCGGTCTGTTTATCGACCGATAGTGTGGTTCGGTACCATATTTGTTCAACTTTATGTTGGCTTTGATACCAATCATCCGGGAGCGATACGCTTTGCCAATTTTCATGCGGTAAAGATTCCGGTGCGGTTTTAGCACTCGCAATATATTCAACCGCATCAATGGCGCTAACACCATCAACACCGAAGAACGTCACCGGCTTGAGCAAAGCCAGACAGCCCAGCACAACCCCATAAAGCACCAATAGCGATAGCTGAATTATTGTCTTATTAGTATCGCGCATATTCCCTGTGCTGATGACTTTTGGCTATTTTGAAGTAGGTCGGTCCAATCAATCAATGTTGATTCAATGTTGATTCAATTTTTATTTAGACGAATCCGATTCAATTGAATGGAGAATACTACCTGAATTTTAGAAGGGGGAAAGTCCGATATGCAGCGTGTAACCGCAATCAGTGAGAAAGTCGCTAGAGCGACTCAGATGAGTTAAATATCCTGCGGGTGAAAAACAGCGAACAGTACCAGAAAGGTAGGCAAACAATGCAATTAGCTTTACGTGATAAGCCCTAGCTTATTCGCTTGATAAAGCGCTTCGGTACGGCTATTTACCTGTAACTTGTTGTAGATATTTTTAACGTGGGTTGTAACCGTGTAATAACTGATATTCAGCTTCTCTCCAATCTCTTTGGATGAAAACCCCTGGCTAACCAGCTTTAAAATTTTGATTTGTCGCTCGGTTAGGGCCTCAGGTAAATCAGTTTTCTTCTGATCGGGAACTTGAAATTTTTGAAGCATAAGCCGGGCAATTACCGGGCTTATGGGTGCGCCACCCTTCATCATCGCTAGAATTGCATCGGTGATCTTTGTACTGTCATCATGCTTAAGAATATAAGCTTTAGCGCCAGCCGCTAAGGCTCTAAAAACAATGTTTTCATCTTGGAAACCCGATATTACCATTGTCTCGCAATCCAGCCGCAACGTTCCGATTGCCTGGATGATCTCAATTCCGGAGCCATCGGGAAGGCCAAGATCGGTTAATAAGATATCCGGTTTAAAATTTTCTAAAGCGTTCAGGCCATCTGTCATTGTGCCAACCGAAGCTAGCAGCTCGAGGTTTTCATGATCGGTTATGAGTTGCGAAAGGCGTTCGCGCACATCCGGATCATCCTCAACGATAATTACTGTGTAGTTTTTCATGGGCTCAAAAATAGTGTCGATGGAATCATTATCTTATCCCCGCCGTTGAATAATCGTCATACCAAGAACTTGGTATTCTGGTTATGCCCCTTGTTTTATACAATTCAAAAAGCCCCCAAAATTGAATAGTTTAAGGAAAAAATTATGAAATTAAAAAACAGATTTTATGAATTAATGAGTATGACTCTGCTTGCGGTTTTTCTTACCGCCTGTGCTAACGGTAAATCTAACAGCGGTGGAGAGGTGGGCGAGGTCAGTGTTGCTGGTCTGGTTAGATCGGCCGAGCGTATTCCGCTAGAAGGAGTCGAAGCATATAACAGCGATGGTGTATTGGCCACAACCGATGCAGATGGGCAGATTAGTTTCTCTGTAGATGCAGATAAAGCCGCCAGCGTGCGGTTACGTAAAACCGGTTATGCCGCGCAAACGGTTATGGTGGAAGTGATCGACGAAACGGCAAATTTCTCCGCAACGATGGGTGAACGAAGCCCGGCAGTCACGATAGATGCAGATCTCACTATCGACATCACCAGTCAAATTGGCGCAAAGGTTGTGATTCCGCCAGGCGGATTGGTTGATGCCAGCGGCAATGCCGTATCAGGTGATATACAGCTCAACATGACAGCGGTTGATGTATCCGATGCGGATCAATTGGGTGTTTTCCCCGGTGCATTTGCGGGTACCGATATTGATGGCAACGTCGCGCCGGTCATTATGTCCTATGGCACAGTTGAGTATCACTTTACTCAGGATGGCGAAAAGCTGAACCTCGGGCCGGGTCAAAGCGCCACTATCGAAATACCTGTATTTGTCACGGTGCATGCAGATGATTCGTTAATCGAGGTAGGAGACGAGGGCGCGCTATGGTCTTTGAATGAAGCAACCGGTCAATGGCTGCAGGAAAATACTGGCGTTATTGTTGCGTCAATTCAATCGCCGACGGGTATGGCACTGCTCGCCACCGTCACACATTTCTCCTGGTGGAATCATGATGTTGCACCGTTGACCTGTGATATGACAGTCTCAGCATCGGGCTTACCAGCGGAGGGTACGGGCGTGCTTACTGGAAGTCGCGGCGGCCCGGCATTTTCACTTTACGCAGCCACCACTAATATTAATAGCAGTGGTACCACGGTTCTGGTGCCCCGTGGTTCGTCTATCGACTACCAGGCACGTATATCGGTTCCCGGAGGTGGCCTCTATAACGCGACCGGGGCGAGCACTTGCAGTAGTGTAACTGGTAGCTTGATACTAGAAGTTGAGGGGCCGGAACCGGCGGAAATTATATATTTTGCAGGAATGGCTCAACCAATTTTTGAAAAAGATTTGGACGATCGTTGGTTCGTAGCAAGGAACGATGGGTTGTTTGTTTGGGAGGCATTCGGTTCAGGTGGGTTAAGTCTGACCTCAGATCAGGGCCATTCCACCACATTAGGGTCCTCCGCGGGTGCTACCCAATTTCCGCTTGAGCTGGATGGCGAGCATGCAAGTAGTTATCTATTCACACTTACCGCTTCCGGTCCTGATGGTAGCGTCACCGAAATGGTTACCCTGGAGTACGATGAAAGTCCGGAACCAATCGTAAAAAACTGGACTTACTTTCGTCCAGCTCCAGGATCGCCCGTAGGAACATCCATTTATTGGACGGTTTTAGGTGCAGATACCGTGAGTATTGGATATGTTGAGAATGATAGTGATCCCGCAACGGCAACGCTGCTGATCACAGATATGGATGCAGCGTCCGGTGCAGCGCTCATTGATGGATCGATGATCCCGGAAGGCAGTGACATTGTGTTGATATTCACAAATCAATATGGCGATACCGTTGAACAAGCAGCATTTAGTGAATGTCTAGAGTTTTCAGACCTTGGGTGCGGTGG
>JQIA01001416.1_pt1 | contig 12905 bp, 10 predicted proteins | sample 811431 | NCBI WGS metagenome assembly JQIA01 (sample SAMN02998118, study PRJNA258478) | marine sediment metagenome | biome: marine; feature: seafloor; material: sediment; isolation source: oil-polluted sediment collected from 3 locations (0.5 km, 0.7 km and 0.9 km)... | place: USA: Gulf of Mexico ... | reverse complement strand
CAACCCTGACGGCGGTAAAACCTGCGTTGGTGCTTACGTCTACGATCGCAAGCATCACCGTGTCACGGTAATTTCAGCTCGCTCGGTAGCCCTGGCAACTGGAGGCGCTAGCAAGGTTTATCTCTATACCAGCAATCCGGACACCTCTACGGGAGACGGCATTGCAATGGCGTGGCGGGCCGGTTGCCGGGTTGGCAACATGGAGTTTGTCCAGTTCCACCCGACCTGCCTGTACCATCCAGATGCAGGCTCATTTCTAATTTCAGAGGCGCTCCGGGGGGAGGGGGCGAAACTCAAACTACCCAATGGCAAGACTTTTATGCATCGCTATGACCCGAGGGGTGAGCTGGCACCCAGAGATATTGTTGCCCGGGCAATTGATAGCGAAATGAAGCTTCATGGCTTTGATCATGTGCTACTAGATATTAGCCATAAGCCCGCAGAATTTATCCTGCAACATTTCCCGGCAATTACAGAACAGTGCCAGACCTACGGCATCGACATCACCACGATGCCTATCCCGGTAGTGCCAGCAGCTCATTATCTATGTGGTGGCATTGTTACAGACCTAAATGGCCGTACCGATATCGATGGACTCTATGCCCTGGGTGAATGCAGTTACACCGGTCTTCACGGAGCTAATCGACTTGCCAGCAACTCGCTTCTGGAGTGTCTGGTGTTCGCCCAGTCCAGCGCTGATGACATTAGCGAACGACTGCAGCGCCAGCCTGAACTGGAAACCGAAATCACCTCCTGGGATGAGAGCCGCGTAACCGATTCTGATGAAGAGGTGGTCGTGGCCCACAACTGGGAGGAGCTAAGACGGTTTATGTGGGATTACGTTGGCGTAGTTCGTACCAACAAACGATTGCAGCGCGCGGCTAGCCGTATCGCCTTATTAAAACAGGAAATCAACGAATACTACCGGCATTTCAGGGTCAGTAATGACCTGATAGAACTACGAAATTTAGTACTAGTCGCTGATCTGATCGTACGCTCAGCAAAACAGCGTACCGAAAGCCGTGGGCTGCATTTTTCTTTAGACCACCCGGATCAGCTTGAGACCGCATTACCAACTATTCTTGACCCTGAAGATGACTCGACCTGAATTAGAATCACAGCACTAAACCCCTGGAGACTCTATTACAGGTTTAGGCAGCAGAACCTCAGCTGCTAGCCTGGGCAATGATAACTCGCAACTGGCGAAACCGATCAGCGTCGACCGCATCACCCGGCACCACCAGCCAGTGGCGGCGACCATTCTGATCTTGAAGCCGAAACAGCACTAGCAGGGGATGGCAAAAGCTGCCCGGTATCAGCCCCATGGTCTCAGACCACTGGCCGTGACGAAATTGGGCCTGCCACTGTTTATCACTAACCACCCGCACAGCCACGATTGACTTAGCGCCATATCGAGCAATGTGAAACCACCACTGCTGAAACAGATAGACCCCAGCCACTGATGCACTGATTACCGCCAAAATCCCCGGCAGCGACCAGAACCCCACCTGGGCCAGGCCACCACCAATCAGCAGTAATCCGGTAAAACGGGGGGAGTTACCCAGTGCTAGCGTGAGCTGCATCGAGTATTTTTTTCAGCATCTGTTGTTGATCGGGCTCTGTTGGCTGACTGCGAGCCAGAAACATTTCAAGCAATTCATCATCCGACCGGGTTAATAATGCTGCCAAAGCCTGTAATTCCTGAGCGCTAAACTGTTCAAACGGACAGCGTTCACGAAACCGCTGCAGAACAATATCCAGCTCTAATTTACCCCGACGTAACTGCCACTTTAACGAGCCCAAATCAACCATTACGAAACCACTACTCCACTAAAAAAACAGACAAATCAGCAACAATCATAAACCCGAACGGCCAGCTATTTTTTCAAAACTGATAAATGCTATTAAAGATAAACCGATCAATTCCCTTACGAAAACAGTTAAACCAGTACAAAATAACCTTTTCCAGCGTAATAAAGATAGTTCACTTCCTGTCCCAAACCGAGGCAATCCGTGTCCCTAACCGAATCAACCTGGCAACAACTTTGCAATCAAATTCCACCGACTATTGAGCAGCCCCAGCAGGAGTCTCCCCTGAATGTCGCGCTGCTGAATCAACTCGGTGTTTTAAGACTTACGGGAAAGGATTCTGCCGAGTTCCTGCAGAGCCAATTAACCAATGATGCCAACCGTATCACCAGTGAGTTAGGACAAATCAGTGGCTACTGCAATCACAAAGGGCGACTGTTAGGACTGTTCCAACTGATTGCGGACCAACCTGGGTATATCGCTATTACACCCAGAGAACTGCTGGCTTCGTTGACCAGCCGGCTGCAGATGTTTGTGATGCGCTCGGCCGTTACTCTGGAAGATCAGTCCGACAACCTGGCCATTGCCGGCCTGTGGGGGAGTGAGGCAGTCAACTGGTTAACAAACAGCGGTTACCAGCGCACTGAAGAGCTTTATAGCTGTCAGCAAATTACGCAGCACCCAGAGACCACACTTATTCGCCAACCGGGGGAAAGTGTCTTTTTACTCATCGGGCCAAAACAGCAACTAGCCAACCTGCTACTAAATTCAGATAGTCTCAGACCGACATTTAAACATGAAAATGAGTGGAAAATTCAGACCGTCACCCAGGGCCAGCCGATGGTTGTCACCGCCACTGCCGATACTTTTATTCCCCAGATGATCAACCTGGACTTGATCAATGGAGTAAGTTTTCAAAAGGGTTGCTACCCTGGCCAGGAGATAGTGGCGCGCACCCGTTACCTGGGCAAACTTAAAAAACGCATGATGCTGTTTAAGACGGAGTCTACGCCAACAGATCCCCAACCGGTCCCTGGAGACCTGGTGATGGCTGAAGGCAACGACCAGAGCGTCGGTACTCTGGTCGATGTTGCGGTATCAGGGGTCAATCAATTCAGATTGCTTGCTGTTGTCAGAATCGATGCTCTCAGAAAACCATTAACAACCAGCAACTTACCATTAACTTGCCTGGAGTTACCTTACGAGGTCATCACCGAGTCAGAGTCCGATTGAGCAAACCCACCAAATGGTCAAAACACCCTTTCTCAACAGGGTTCAGAAGGGGTTGTTTAGTGACTAAAACAGCAACGATTTTTCAAAATGAGAACGAATTCGTTCGGCGCGATTTCTCAACCGTGATGCTTCCACAGGCTGTTGTTGTCGATCACGAAAATCTGCTAACTGCGTTAACAGGGTTGCCGTAATCGGTGACGCCGGACCGATATCTCGACCCATAATAGCCAGTGCCAGCTGGTACTGCTGATCTGCCTGTGCAATCAGGTCCATCTCTTCGAACAGGTGGGCCAGGTTGCCATGATATAGCGCAACATTCGGATGGCTAGCACCCATCAGTTTTACTTCAAGTTCAAGTGATTGCTCAAACAGCGCTCGGGCTTTGCCAAACTCCTGACGGCGCTGACACATCAAGGCCATGTTATTGAGTGCCGTAGAAACTGCCGAGTGCTCTTCACCGTGATAACGTCGAACTACCACGAGAGCTTTTTCGTGACACTGCTCAGCTTTCTCATAATTTTCCTGAGCGGTATACAGCAGCCCCATGTTGTTGAGGATCATCGCCACGTCGAGGTGCTGATCACCCAGAGCATCGGTAACAATTTCCAACGCCCATTCGTAAAGTGCCTCAGCTTCTTCCAGGCAATTCTGCTCACGATAATACTCAGCCAGATTGTTCAGCGAAATCGCCACTTCGGGATGGTTGGACCCCATAGTCTCCAGTCGTATTCTCAGCGACTGCTGACAGAGCAATTCGGTCTCCTGCTTGCGACCCTGCTTGCGATAAATTTCAGCTAGATTGTTTAAACAGGTAGCCGTTGCCGGGTGACTTGCACCGAACTCAACTTCAATGAGCTTTAGTGACCGCTGCTGCTGATGTAACGCTTCGGCGTAACGACCAGTCGTGGTGTAGAGCACTGACAGGTTATTAAGCACCGTCGCCAGTGCTCGCCGATCTTTCTCTTTCTCACCCTCACCACCGAAAATCCCGGCTAACTTGAGGTAGAGGTTTTCCGCCTGCTCGAAGCAGCCACTCTCGCGCAGAAATTCAGCCAGACGATTTTGTAAAATTAAATAGTGATCGCGCTCATGATCGAGCTCCAGGCTGCTAGTTACCGCCGGCGCTGACCAGCCTGAACTGATCAGACCATTGGTTAACTGCGCCACAATTCCGCCGGAACTGACCTGTACTTCCGTTGAATTAGAGATATTGCCTGCCTGATGACCGACCAGCAACTCAGCTCGCTCTTGAGATATGACATCCGCACCCTGCTTTTCATCCATATGTAAGGTCGCTCTAATCCGTAATTGCTAAGTACTTACAATACTTTTTTTAAATAATTATCCTGTCTCCTACTTATTCGACACTTCAGGATCGGTCTTTAATGGAATTGGCGCTTTTCATCGACCTTTTTTACTGGACATTAATGCAGTGTTTAAAATCACTAAGAATTTGCCAATCATCTCCAAAAATTTAAACCTAACCTATTGATAGTAAAAAATTATTTATATGAAACCACAAAAAAACGCCCCTGAAATTCTATATTTCAGGGGCGTTTTAACCAAACCAACCAGATACGAGAAGCCTGTCAAAAATTCGACATATTTCGGGCTGAAAACTTAGAGTGGAGGTTTCAAATTAGCACCCAATTGGGACAAATATTCCTCGGCAAACTCTATCCTGTCATTACCCCAGAAAATCTCGTCACCCACCATGAAAATTGGCACGCCGTAAGCACCGAGTTCTTCTGCGTGAGCCCAGTTATCCTCAAGCACCTGGAGTCTGGCCGAGTCATCTACCGCCGCCGCTAACTCATCTCGGTCAAGCCCTGCCTGGGTGCCGGCACCCAACAACACGTCTAAATCGCCAATATCCTTGCCCTGAGTCCATTCAGCCTGCATAACTAATAAGATGTACTCGCGAAGCTTGCCACGCTCCTCCGCCAGTAGCGATCCGGCACCAGCCCGAGTTGGGTCGGTGGTTTTTGGCGGTGGCACAAATGGAATCCCTAACCTGGCCGCCCAACGTTTGCCATCCTGACGAGCGATATGAATTTTTTTAGCCGCCCGCTCAGGCGAAGAACGGCCGCTCCAGCCTCCTAATGGCCGCCATTCGAATTCCGCGTTGTAGTTATCAATCAGCCGAAACATAGATCGGGTCGCTAGATAACAGTAAGGACTTCGAAAATTATAAAAAAGCTTAATTTTTACTGGTTCGCCCATAACAAATACTCCGTACGAATTGATTCAAAGCTAGTGATTGTGAATTGCCAGTAATTTACACCATATCCCCAACTACACATCCCTCCAACTTGTTTCTATTTTCGAAGTCACCGGCTTTCAACCTGGTAACCAACGACACCAACCCCCGGTTAAACGCAGACCAGTCAATAACTGTCAATGTTGCCCTTACCGGCAGCGGCCAACTAGAATTAGTGGCTACCGTATCGCCATTATTAAACTGGCTACGGCCGACCAACCCCGATACCCGGCTCTAATAACAATTTTGAGGGTTCGAAACACCCCGGCCGGGGTAACTGTGAATTTTTAGGAGGAATAACCCATGAGCAAAATGCGCGTACTAATTTCCAACGACTGGATATCCGAAATTCTCGCCGATGCACTCGACGATCTTGATGTCGAAATTATCCGAGGCACGCCCAATGTACCGCCTGGTCCAACCGTTTATGCCGAAAAAGACTGGCCGGAACTGTTTGGCAACACCGACATAGCGCTGGTTAGTCCGATCACTGTGATTAGCCGCGAAATGATGGAAGCCGCCCCTAAACTGAAAGCGATCATGTCTCCGGTTATCGGTGTCGAATCTATTGATGTCGATGCGGCCACTGAGTTAGGTATCGTTGTCGGCAATGGTGCGACTCCTGAGAACTTCCTTGGCATGTCCGAAGCCACCATGTTGCTGATTTCGGCCCTGGCAATGCAGCTGCCGTTCAAAGAACAGTTACTGCGCGACAATGCACCACGGCCAAAAACATTAACCGCCTGTAGCGTACGTCATCGCACCATCGGTTTGATTGGTATGGGTCGTATTGCCCGTGGTGTGGTTGATCGTTTGCAGGGCTGGGAGACCGAAATTCAATATTTCGATCCCTACGTTGATCAGGACCAGGCGCCTGCCGGTGCCAAGAAAGTCGACATGGAAACCCTGTTAAAAACCAGCGACTTTGTCAGTGTTCACGTTACCGTGACCGACGAAACTAAAGCGATGATCGGCGAGCCAGAACTGGCGATGATGAAACCAACTGCCTACCTGGTGAACACTGCTCGCGGTGCTGCACTGGATGAAGTAGCCGTAGCCAATGCGCTGAGAACTGGTGTGATTGCTGGTGCCGGCCTCGACGCCTTCGTTGATGAGCCATTGCCTATGGATCACCCATTCAGAGACCTGGATAACGTGATTCTGACCCCGCATATGCTTGGCCATTCCAAAGATGTCATGGACTCCCTACCGGTAGCTGCGGTCGCCAATGTCAGCAATGTCATGAAAGGCGAACCACCGCTTTACACCAAAAACCCTGCTGTTCTTGATCGCTGGAAAGCCCGTATTGCTGATATGAGCTAACCAACTAGCAAAACTAAAAGGGCCGGTATAACTCTGTTATACCGGCCCTTTTTTATGTCTATCTGTCTGAATAAAATGCTTACCATTCCTAATTTTAAACAACTGTTTTAAGTTGCTACCAAATACAACCAACCCGGAAGTGTGACGAAAAACAACAGGGTGTTACCAACCATCAAAGTCGCTAGTAACTCGGTATTCAACCCAAACTCTTCACTCAGAATAATCGTCGCCATCATCGTGGGCATAGCCGCCAATATCACCGTCGCACCGAGCATCTCGCTGCTGCCAAGCAATAGTTCGCCGATCACTAGCACCAACGCCGGTATCAGCAACAACTTGACCACCCCAACCACCGCTATCGCCCGAGGATATTGCCGTACGCTGGCAAAGCTCAACGACATACCCACTGTCAGCAACATACAGGGCATAGTCGCCTGGCCCACCATGTCGGCCGCACGATCAATACCCGAGGGCAGGGAAATGCCACCCAGATTAAATGCAAGGGCTACAAAAAAAGCCCAGATAGGCGGCAACCTGAGTATTCTGCCGATCAACGCACCAGCAACAGGCTTATCACTGGCTACAGCACCATTACTGCCGAAATGAAGCGCAACCCAGAACCCTAATGTCCATAGCAGAGGCGCCAGCCCCATAATATCTGCATAGATTGCATAACGGGACGCAGCAACACCAAATACTGCCGCCACCACCGGAATCCCCATCGAGATAAGATTGCCAAATCCGCACGCCAATATCACCGCACCGATTTCAGCACGACCCGACACACCAGCCAAAGGCGCCACCAAACGGCCTAACAACACGCCAGCAAAAATACTCAGTATTGTCAGCCCAGGTACCCAAAGCATCTCGGTATCAAGGTCTGCCTGAGTAATTACGCTAAAAGCTAACGCCGGATAGGTAACGTACATCACCAGTGCGCCAAGCACTCGGCGCATGAGGGTCGCCTCTAAGCCAGCCGGGGTTAATCGCCGCCAAATATAGCCACAAAAAATGACTGCCATCACTGGCACCATCGCCTGGTCAATTGCTCCGGTCAGACTATTCACTTAACACTCTTCAATAAGCTAATCATCGTTACCAATTCGTCATCTATTACTGTTGTGGTGTGAGCCCATAGACGCTACGAAGACCAGCTAACAGCTAGCTCTCCGCCATTTCAACCCAAATAACCACGCAAAAAAAGCCGCCGCACTATATCATTGCCGTCCACGCAGCGGATCAATCTAATGATTGATTTCCGCTACCATCATTACTAAGGCGATGCTATTTTTATGGGCGATTTCGCATGACCCAACCCATGACCACCCGTACCGCAAATTCGATTTCTAAAAAGGATTTCGAATACCAACAAAAGGCACTCGGTGAAGTGTCACGCACATTCGCGCTTACCATTCCTCTGCTGCCCAAACAATTAGAACAGGCCGTTGGTAATGCTTACCTTTTGTGCCGAATCGCAGACACCATCGAAGATGACGAAGCATTAAGTAACGGCGATAAAGCCCGATTTAGTCGTGAACTCATTGATCTGGTCAATGGTGCCAAAGGTAGTGACCAATACGCAGCCGCCCTTGCCAGCCAGTTAGGAGCACAGACCCCCGAAAGCGAGCGAGACCTGGTAGCTAACACCAGCCAGGTACTCGATATCACCCGCCAGCTCAACAACGACCAAATCGAGGCAATCAACACCTGTGTGTCCAGTATGGCCACCGGAATGCCAGAGTTTCAACAACGCCTTACCGCCAGCGGACTACCCGATATGGCCACACTCAACAGCTACTGTTATTACGTGGCAGGAGTCGTTGGAGAAATGCTCACCAAGCTTTTCTGTGACTACTCTGAAACGATTGCTAATCAGCGCGAACCCTTAACTAAACTGGCCTACTCATTTGGCCAGGGGTTACAACTGACCAACATTCTCAAGGATATCTGGGTGGACCAGAAACGGGGGGTTTGCTGGCTGCCCCAGGACCTCTTCAAAAGCTATGGGTATGACCTGAAAGACCTAAAAGACATGAAAGCCAACCCTTCCTTATCCGCCGGGGTTCATCATCTGGTTGGTGTCACCCGGTATCACCTGGGCAGCGCACTGGATTACGCCCTAACTATCCCCAGGCAAGAAAAAGAGATCCGACAATTCCTGGTTTTCCCTCTATTACTCGCGCTACTGACTCTACGTAAAATCCACCTTAACTCAGGGGACCCAGACGGCAGCTCGATTAAAATTTCCCGCCGTAGTGTGATGCTAAGCACCCTTGTAGTGAAGTTTGCTGCACACCATGACCGAACCCTACGACAGCTGGTCAAAATATTAACCAGAGGCCTGCCGAGCGTACCATCATCAACACTGAGAACGGTTTAAATGAAAATTCTTTTAGCTCAGCCTCGAGGCTTTTGTGCAGGCGTTGTCAGAGCAGTAGACATAGTTGAGAAGGCGCTGAAGCTCTACGGTTCCCCTGTTTATGTACTACACGAAATCGTACATAACCAGAAGGTACTGGCTGACCTAACAGCCAAAGGCGCCCTATTTGTAGAAACCCTGGAAGAAATACCTGAAGGTGCCCACGCAATTTTCAGTGCCCATGGGGTATCTCAAGTTGTGGTCAATAGTGCCAACCAAAGAAGCTTACAGATTCTCGATGCTAGCTGCCCCCTGGTTACCAAGGTCCATCTACAAAGTAAGCAGTATGAAAAAGAGGGTTACGAAGTTATCGTCATTGGCCACGAAGGACACCCGGAGGTTGATGGTATCTGTGGAAACCTTAAGAATTTTCACGTGGTTGATTGCGTGGCTGATATAGAGGCGTTGCCGGACAGCTCAGGCAAACGTTTCGCCTATGTCACCCAAACCACCTTGTCTATAGATGACACCAGGGAGCTTCTAGACGCATTAACCCAAAAAATCCCTGACATTACCGGGCCAGATATTAAAGATATCTGCTACGCCACCCAAAACCGGCAGAACGCCGTAAAGTCGATTGCTGATCAGGTCGAACTGGTGTTAATTATCGGCGCAAACAACAGTTCAAATTCCATCAGACTTCGAGAGGTTGCAATTTCTAAAAACGTACCTGCCTATCGGATCCAGTCCGCCGCAGAACTCCAACCAGAGTGGTTCGAGAATATTTCCACGGTCGGCATCAGTGCTGGAGCATCAACCCCCGAAGAACTCGTCTCTGAGGTCATTAGCAACCTCCAGCAGACCTATCAGGCTGAGGTCAGTGTGCATCCAGGGGTGGAAGAGACCATCCAGTTTCGTCTGCCAAAGCAATTGCACGGTGTTACCAGTTAATCCTGGCACACTCAACATTGCCTGGCCAGTACACTTTAATCCACGTGCGCAGTCATTAAATCATAACTAAAATGTCTGACAGCCCTGATACAAGCCGATTACCACCCTACTGCTGACTTACCTCGACCAATCGTTCAAAGTTACTCAGAGAGGCTAATTGTAGATAAATCAACTCCAGGGCCCCGTCGCTAAACAGCGCATTAACATCATCCTCTCCCAGAGCCCCTAACTTATCTCGGTTAATGGTCATAAAACCACCCACTGGGGCAATTGAACCATTAGTCGACGAGAAGTTAGCCTGTTCCAGTAACCCCAGCTTCTGGATTTGCGCCGTAAATTTCAACGACTGCTCTCGCTGACGTTGATACTCACTAGCGAAGGCAACTGCCTTTTGAGTAAATTCACTCTGGCCGCCGTCTTTGTCAAACAGATTGGTGCCCTGCTCGCCCTTAAAACCGGGATAGTCCTCATCGATACAGACTGAGTAATCATCCCGGTCACGCCGAGGCGCCAGGATAAAGGGATACATCCGCGCATAGGCCGGCACATAGCGGCCTGACCAGGCATCATCATCAACAAACAGATTCTCTTCGGCACCAAGACCCAACACGACTATTGGCACAATGAGATCCTGATCAGCAACAAAAACAATTGGTTGCTCAAGTGCGACATTAGAAAATTCAGTCAGCAATATGGGTAAAAACCGATGACCTTTACAGTGACTAAAATTGCCCGGCGTTGCAATCGTCCACTGCCGATGTTTTCTGGTATCCAGTACGGCAGCTTTAGTAAACAGCAGCGGGTTTCCTGAGACCGTCACCTTCGCCACACCAGCGGTGGGGTTCTATCTAGATCATTAATGTGACTCATCATCAGCTTAAACTTTAGGGTCATTAACAATCAGAGTTACCACCTGTTTTCCCCAGAAAAGATGGCTATCGAAAAAGGTTTTCATGGAAACCGTAAATGCAGGAGAGACTAGGTCATTCGACGACAATAAGTCCAAACCCTCAAGCTCGAACTCTTCATCAAACTCCTCTTCATCTTCGTCTTCATCGCCACCTTCAAGCTCTTCTTCAAACTCATCTAAGTCGAAATTTTCACCTTCATCAATCGGCTCATCGAAATCAGGGGCAAACTCAAAAGCCGGGTCTTCAAAGCTCTCTTCAAACGCTGGGTCTAGCGCTTCGAACTCTGGCTCATCTTCAAGCAATTCAGATTCAGCACCAATCTCGAGTTCACCAAAATTTTCATCGATATTGTCAGAGCCAAATTCTGGTATTTCTAGCCCAACATCATCATCACCTAGATCGCCCCCTAAATCTCCACCAGAAGTTTCCTCTTCCAGCTGATCAGCCGGCAGAGATACCCCAGGCTCAATGATGTCAAAAATATTCAGGGCAAGATCATAAAGCGCTGGATCGATATAACCGTCGTCACTGGCGTCCTCGCTTTGGGACTGATCAGCCGCAGCTGAAGCCTGCGCTGCAGCTGAGTTGGTTACCGCGGAAGACCCAAACACTGCACCAACCACACCACCAAACAGAGAATTTACGTCAAAGTTCGAAGTAACCGCCGCCTGCGCAGCAAAGTCTGCGATCAAAAATGCCTCACCCGTTCCACCCTGGCTAACAAAAAATTGCGTTGCCGTTGTAGCCGGCGCATCCGTTTGATTTATGCCATTAGTGCTACCTATAAACCCATCTAGCGCAATTAGCTCAACACTAGGGGTATTGATCACAAACGGCGCAGCTGCAGCATTTACGACATTATCTGGGTTCCTTGCCAGCACATTGTTACTGGCTAGCAATAGGACCTGGCCGTTTACAGCGGCGATGCCACCTTGCTGAATGAGGTCAAAACTACCGTCATTTCTGGGATCGGCCGCCAAAGCTACATCACCACCTGCAGAAACCACATTTAGGGCAGGATCGGGATTCCCACCCACGTTGAAATCGCTATTACCCTGGCCAATAATTAAATCACCTGAAGTAAATACCTGGATATCACCCGCAGTAGCCTTCAAATTATCGATTTGCAGGTTGCCAAGATTGTCTAGGTCAATATTTCCGGTAGTGGTCAAAGCATCTAATGTATTAATGTCCAATTCGAGCCGAGCACTATTCCCTATACCTGTCCCTGCCTTAAGCGTAATCGTATCCGCCGTGATATCGACCACGCCATCATTGCCAGCAGTCGCGTCATTGATCGATCCGCCTACCTCAAGCGCAAAAATGTTACCAACAGTCACATTTCCGATTAGCACGCTATTATTGGTTTCTTTCAGAAAAACATTGCCACCGGCATCAATAGATAAAGTGCCAACATCTATAAGCTGAGCATCATCATCATCATCACCTGCGGCTCCGATATCATTTGCTGAGTTAATGGTCATGGTCGATCCAGCAATAGTGCCGGAAACAGTTCCTGCTAGCTCAACCGTATCCGATCCACCATTACCATCTAGTTCAGCAACAGTACCTGACAATATATTGAAGGTATCGTTGTTACTACCACCAATGAGGTTTTCAATCCCGGTGAAATTGCTGACACCCACATTACCAACACCTCCGGTAGAAAAGTTCCAGGTGTTAACCAGGTCATCACCCTGCACGGTATCTTCACCACCGTTACCGCTGATCAGCGTGGTCACACTTCCGCCACCAGTCAGGACAAAACGGTCGCTGTTACTGCCACCTCTTAAATCACCCATGTTGGTGAAACTAAACGCACCACCGATGTTACCGCTGTCGGTCGCAGTAATATTCCAGGCGTTGGTGGTGTTACTACCGGTCAGTGAATTGGTCGATGCGAAAGCGTTGTCACCTATCACCGCATTGATATTACTAAAACCACCGGTCAGCCCTGTCGCTGTAGCAGTCTGCAGATTGATCGTTACTGCAGAACCAAAGGTGTCGCTGTTGTAGTCCAGCGTGTTAGTACCACCGGCTCCACCATCAATCGATCCAC
>JQIA01001415.1_pt1 | contig 12911 bp, 21 predicted proteins | sample 811431 | NCBI WGS metagenome assembly JQIA01 (sample SAMN02998118, study PRJNA258478) | marine sediment metagenome | biome: marine; feature: seafloor; material: sediment; isolation source: oil-polluted sediment collected from 3 locations (0.5 km, 0.7 km and 0.9 km)... | place: USA: Gulf of Mexico ... | reverse complement strand
AATGTCTAAAATTACGGCTAATAATGTCTAAAAAAAGTCCTTACCTCCGAAGAAATAAGGACTTAAAAATGATATACACTTTGTAACCTTGGCTAAAGATAGTGATTATTATTTTAATCAATGTATTTCAAAACATTCATATTTTGAGAATAAACTCACAAAAACAAAAACCCCAACTCTATAAGAATTGGGGTTTTCAGCTAAACAATTAAAAATCTAATAGTAAATATGAAAAACTATCACTTTTTTACTGCTGTGAATATAGCGTATATTTCTTTTAAATTATCTCCGATTACCGAATGATTTTTAAAAAGTGTTTGAAACTCCTTAAAACTCATCTTTTCCATACGCTCCAAATTGAAACTCTCAACTTTAAGCCCAAATTTTGATAACTTTTCTTCCATAGTAGTACAATTATGCAACTGTGAATGACAAAGGTAGCAACTCGTAACCCTCTTTTAATGCTTCAATCGTATAGTCTCCACTTGGAATGGTAGCAACAAAATCGTAAAAATTACCTTTTGGGTCTGACTGTGCTGTTACAGAAGCTGGAACAACTGGAACTCCTGCCGAGGTTTTCAAAGTGAAATCGCCAACTAAAAGCCCTACAATCTTGTTTTCTTCTTTCGTATATCCAAAGTTTCCGTTAAGTTGCAATGTAAAGCCAGTAGCCAAAGGAACGGTTACAATACCATTAACTCTCTCAATAGATTGATGTTGAGTTAAATCAGCTTCAATAACTGAATTGCTAATCAAAATAGTATCCAATGGGTTTGACGTTGCTTTAATGTCAAACTGCAACATTAATTTGGTTACATCTCCACTTTTTGCACCCAACGAAGTGATAAACCCAGTATCTCTTGAGATTGGAAAAGGTAAAAAAGAAAGCCCATCTTTTGAATTTTCCCCAACCAAAACCCCACAACTATCAACTCCATAAAACGATTGATTATCACCACATAAAAACGGTGCTATTTGCTTTCCATACCTTGCTGACTTTTTCCAAATTTCGCTTTTTACAGTTTTTACAGAGCCACCGCTAACTTTGTGATTACCTCCGTTTGAATCCTGTATAAAATTTGGGTCAGTAGGAGTGTCATCAAATGCCAAAAGGTCATTCACGCTATTCCAACGCTTTGATTTATCTGCGTGATTAAATAAAGCATCAGTAAACGACTTATTCATAACTTCCGTTTTCAATATTCCATTTTTGCTATTGTCATCTGCAATAGTTTTAACGAAAATAAAGGAAACAATATCTTTTTGTATTTTATCGCCAGAGTTCCACCCTGCGAATGCGATTCCATCACCGCAACAAGTATTTGCCATTGTATTGTTTTTTTGTTGTTTTTATAAAAAAATTAATTTGAGCAATAATCTGTGTCAATCGGTAATTCAAACGACAATTGCAAGGCATCTAAGCGAGCATCAAAAACGCTTTTATCCGTGTTCTTCCCTGTACCCTTGTAAACATCGCCAAAAAATACACGGTATCTATGATTAAACTGCTTATTCATATACTCCACTCCGAACATCTTGTATTTATTCAATTCATTGCAAAACTTTGTTTTAAGATTCCGCAAAGGCTGTGAAATGTCATCTATATGATAATCCGCTTCATCTGTTCCGTTCGGAGTTCTGCCGTTATCAGCCACAAAGAAAATATCAATGTTTTCAAAGTGATTGTAAGTTTTTCTAACATTATTAACATTATAACCGTTGTCATTTCCTAGCAAATAAATAAAAGGCGTTTTTTTTTCAGAAGCCAATTTATTTACTCGCTTAGTAACCATTGTACTAATGCCGTGAATGAATATCGGAGTGCCAACATCATAAATTAAAGGCGTTACAATAACACCAATAACTACAACGCTGTTTTTAACATAATTTACCGACTTTATAACATAATCCGAACCATCAATTTTACAAGTACCTTTCTTAAACGAATGATAAACATCGGATACAAAAATAGTAGTATCTGCTCCAGCATTTGAATGACTTAAAACAGTTTGCGTAAAATCTATGGACTTAATAAATCTATCCATAACATCGGAAACGATGACTTTTTTAATCATTATACTATAATTTCAAGGTTAGGTAAATTAAGTTCATCAAACGGCTTATAAATAAAGCTACCATTAAAAGAAAGCCCTAAATCTGCTGCAATATCAAAAGAAGTATCTTCTGCAAGATTAGAAACAATGTAATCAATGCCGTTAATCGTTACCGAATCAGCATTATCTAAATACTTAGTAGAAGATGTTAATATTGTATAACTGCCTAATCCGTTATCGGTAAAGCCTGTTATTACCCCTGTTATTGAGCTGTAAAAGTTCAGAAAGTCGTAAATCTCACATCTTAGCGAGCGAATACTAGCATTGTAAACATTGGTAGCCTTTTGATAAATCTGTGATGCTTCTGCTGCCTTACTGTTTTGTCCGTTGTGAACCGTAAAGCCTACTGAATTATGATAAATCGGGTTTCTAGTGTATTCAAAGTAAGTAATCCCTCTTAATACATCGGTAAAACCTTTATGAATACGAACAAAACCATTTGAATCAGTCCAATCACTACCATTAAACAAGTGATTCCATTTACTTTTTGAAGTCGCTACAATATCAAGATACGCAGCATCAGAAAGTATTTTCCGTACCCATAAATCAATGGTTTCAACAGCTAAAGATTCAACGTCTTCATTGTTTCCATTGCTTAATGAAAGCATTTTACTTCCTGTAAATGAATTTGCTTGTATTACTGGTAGTGCCATTGTTTATTATTACTTTTTAGTTCGTACCATTTTTACTCCTGTTCTTGCTTCTACCTTTGCGATAATACGCTCATTTTCAGCCTTGCGGCTTTTAAGAATATCAGCAAGATTATCAACCAATCCCTTGTGTTTTTTTTCATCGAAAAGCTCAAGTGAAGCCTTTTTACTTCCCTTTTTTACTAATAAATGTGCAACATCATTAGGATTGTAATCAACAACCGCCCCAATATCAAACCCTCTGTTTTCCACTACTGCAATGTATTTTTTAGTTTCTGTCATTTCTTTGTTTTTTATATTATTGTAAAAAGCGTAAGATACAAATAAGCATCTTACGCTTTTATATTGTTTTTATTAAGGTATTTTAATATCAGCTAAAGCCAAGTCAATATCTAATACTTTTTTCCAACCTTTATACCTGTTAGTAGGGGTTGCGAGTAATAAATGCTCACTTATTTTCAAAGTTATTAAATCCCTTGTGAATTGGTCGTTTACCGTTCCAATTTCAACATCAATAACATCTGAATAAAATTCAGTAGTTACTCCTGTGTCGCCTACCAAAAGTTCGCCCTCTGGAATTGCAGTTTCTTGAACGAAAATCAACGCACCATCTCCAGCAACACCTCTCGCAGTAGCATCCCACAAAGGTCTGTTTTGCGAATCTTTTGCAGAAAACCGTTTCTCATACTCAATAGGATTGATAAGTACAGTATTAGGCATTACATAATCCGTATTTTGCTTGAAATCTTCCTTAATCGTAGAAGCAACCGCATTGGCTAAATCCTTGATTGTTGGAAATTGGTATGATTGATGAAATGGTTCGGCTACACCCAAAACAAAAGGGTTCAAAGCTCCAATTGTCATAACACCAAGTAAGTCTTGTGTTGCAACTCCTGTACCGTTTACCTTTTGCTCGTTTACTTTAGCTCTTAAAGTTCTCCAGGCGAATGACTTCACTTGAATAAACAATACTGAAAAACCTCTTACAGCTTGTTTAGTAATTGATAAAGTATGACCAATTTTAGACAACTCTTCTGTTACTTTTTTCAATCCATAAGAACTCTCAGGATATAAAGCACCCTCTGCAATTGCTGCTGCCGCTTCAGCTATTACGGCTGAATCTTCTTCAATCCATTCCGCTTTTTCGCCATTATCAGGATTTAATTTAACTCGGTTAAATCTACCCTCCAAACTCATTCTAGTAACTGATTCTTCTGAAACTCCGTCCATCATTTGAGCTTCGTTGTTATTTAGGTACGAGCCTGTTGTTACCGCTGCTTTTGTGAATGAAAATTGAGCGGGAGTTGTTCCACCGTTTACATAAGTAGCTGCTGATTTTATGTCTGCTTGATACTTTTCGTAAGCTGCTTTGAAGTTTTCAGCGGTTTGATTTACAACACTTTCGGCAGTAGCTTTTACTTTTTTCATCTCTGAAACAGTAAGCCCTAAATCTTTAAGCCCTTTTGTGTATTCATCTTTTTGCTTTTCAAGTTCTGCAAGTGCTTCTGCTTTTGATTCCTCAAGTTTAACAGCGTTTTCCGCTTCAAGTTCTGACTTAATAGTTACAACTTGGCTTTTTACAGCTTCTGAAATAGTTAATTTCAATTGCTCTTTTTCGTGTACTTCTTTTTCTTTGAGGTAGAAAGCCTTTTCACGGTCTCCCATTTCCTCAAATTCTTTTACTGTCGCTTTTACAAACATTTTGTTTTTATTTTAATTTGATAATAATTTAATTATAGCAATAATCCTATTGATGTTTTTTTATTATCAAAAGTGTTTTGCAACGGCTTTTGTTTATTAGAAGTGTCATCGGACGGCTTCACACCTTTATTGAATTGTAAGAAAAGAGTTTCTTCTTTAATTATTGCATCGTATTGTTTTCTTTGAATTTCTTTGATGTAATCTTCTGCTTTTACTCCTTTGGCTAAATCTGAATGCACTAAATCCCAAAAGTTTTTACATTTTTGAGCGTAAGTTTTAGGGTTGTAATCCGCTGACTTTAAACCTAAAACACCGCTGTACTCATTTGCGCCAAAAGTAACTGTACTAATCTCATAAAGGTCAATTTCAGTAACAGCAAAAAAACCACCGTTTAAAATAGCTTCATCTTTGTTTATAACCTTTCCAATTAGCCTTTTGAAGCCCTCGCTGTTAATATCTAGCCATTTATACATCATATAACTAAATCCCACTGAATGTTCCGTGTAGTCTCCTGTTTTGTACCTTAACCACGTTTCACGCCCTAAAGTGTCGGTATCAGGATAAATATTTACTTTTGCTTCTATTCCAATATCGGTATCAGCTAAGTATTTGTAAGACCCTGTTAAATCTCTAATATTGTGCTGTAACGCAAACTTAATTTTTCTATTTCCTGTGGAGTTTACGCCACGCTCTGAAATTGATTTACTAGCACAGCCTTTAAATAGCACATCTTCATCTGAATCAAAATAGTAATAAGCATTACCAATTAAATGAACTTCTCTTTCTTCATCTGAAATTGATTTAATAATATTAGAATGCTCGTTTGAAGCGTTTACAGAAAAAACATTACCGTTATTACGCTTTTTAACGTAAGGCATTGCTGACTTTATAACGCTTTTTTGTATCGGATTTAAAATAACTGAACTCATTTCGTTTTCTGTTTTGATTGTGCTTTTAAATTCTCTTTAAGCCTTTTTACTTCATCGCATAATAGCGATTTACTGCCAAGGTTAATTTTTAATCCTTTGTTGCTTCTTATCAAATCATTATCCATTGCCTAAAAGTTTATTTATACGATGCTTTGCCTCTTTCATTGTCATAAATTCAGTTAATGCAAGGCGTTGTATTACTTCAATCTGTTTATTATTAGCATCTATTTTCGCATCTTCTAGTATTGATATTTCTTTTACAAAAACTTTATAATCTGAACCTAAGTATTTGTTAATCGGTGCTATAAACTCGTTAAAAATTGGAATGTAACAATCCGTATAAGCTCCAACTTTCGCAGCTTTTACAGTATTAAATATTGATTTTGTTTTGTCTCCAAAAAGGATACTATCTAATCTGAAAATTGATGATATTTTTTGAGCGTGGCTTGTGCCAGTTTCCAAAAGCTTTAAATCTTGTGCATCTGTTGAGAGTTTTATTGCAGAATAATCTCCGTTTACGATATTAACACCGCCAAACCTTGCTGCACCTCCTATTTTATTTTTATTTACCTTGTTTATTTCTTCCTCAATATCTGGCTCAACTGGAATATTTGATTTATTAGAAAGCAACATTGATATTCCTTTGTTTTCTAAAAAATTTGCTTCGGCTTCATCTCTGTTTTGCGATGCCTTTAATAAAAACCCCTCCGATGCAGCATTACCAACGCCTCTATAGCTTTCTTTTTTACCTACATAAGGGTTTGATTGGAAAACGTGCAATAATTGAACTTCATTAGAGCTGCTATCAAAATTCTTTGTTTTTTCTATTTTTTGCGTGCTACCTCCTGTATTTCTGATATAGTATAAAGGTTCGCTTTCGTTATCAAATATGATATTCATTTCTGAGTCTCTAACAGCTTTCAAATCAATATCAGTAGGCTTTTCAAACATATCGCCAACCCTTGGTATAGTACACTCAACCCAGCCGCTACCGAGTATAAAGTCATATATCGCAGACCTCAAAAACTCTTTGTCTAAAACCGCCTTTTTATCAGTTTCTGAACGAATAGGAAGCGAAACAATACCATCTACAACATTATTTATAACTCTTGAAAATGTACCGTTATTTTTATAGGCACTTCTTTGTTGTTCAATGCTTAAAAAACCGCTAGTAATCCCGAATATCTGACCGACAAAATCGGTAAAAAATTGAGTTCCTCCCTGTGTATTATTCCATTTTAAAGGATTACCAAGGCTTTTTACATTTCTTATAACATTACTAACCTTTTGTCTAAAATTCATAATTATCTAGTAAAATAAACCGCTTCATATCTTATGCAGTCAAGAAAGTGGTCTTTTTGGTCGTACCCTGTTTTTTTCTCAATGTAATCTGTAATACCACCCTCCCGGTCTTTAGCGTACATATATTGCACTATTTCCGATTGTGCTTTTGTGGATTGCTCATTAATATAAATCTCGTAATCTCTGACCTTTGGAATACCGTAAGCTATTTGAGGTTTCTTTGCTGACCTGCAATTTAAACCCCTGTAAACTAAATCCCTTAATAACGTGTCGTTGTTATCGCATATTATAACTGTCTTTATTCCGTTAAAAACTTTGTCTAGCTTTAATGAAACAATTTTATCGCCTAATTGCCCTAAACTTAAATCAGTCTCGTAAATTAAGGTAGTGTAATATTTCCTGTCTTTTTCTCCGTTTTCCCCCTTAACACATATTATCTCTGTTAAACAGTGGGGGTCTCTCGTCCATCCAAAATCTAAAGCATACGATTTATATCTTATCCTTTCTTTTGGAATTTCGGAGTACTTAAATTCAAACCACCTAGGATAAACAAGTTGTTTTCCAGCTCCACGCTTACCAAGACAGTACACATCGTACATAAATTGGTCTGCTAATCCAAGCCTTATGTTTTCAGTCGTTGGCTCGTAACTAAGTAATTGCTGCCTTTCGTTTGTTCCTAAAAAAGGATTGTCTAGCATCGTTGTTTTTAAAAAAGCCGTCTGCTTTCCTAATTTTAAATTGTAAACAAAATGAATAGGCAAACTAGGGTTGTAGTCAATAAACATTAACTCCTTTGTCCTTTGCTTAATTTGGAAATACGAGTATCTAGGAATACCCATTATCTCGTTTAGCCAACTTATATCACTTTCTTTACCGTGTGCTTTCATTAAGTCCAATACTCCTTTGAACTTAATTGTATTTCCGTTTATATTTATCGGAGTTGCTGACTTATTAAATACGCTTGTATCCAATCCGTAAAGCCCCCAAACCTCTTTTAATGTCTCATAAACAGTATCTTTCAAATTTGAAAATGTATCACGATAAATTGTAATACGCTTTCCTTTGTTCTTAATTACATATTCTGCAAGGTATTGACAAATTGAAAAGGTTTTTGTACTTCTTGAGCCACCCTCTAAAATAATCTCTGTTACTCTTTGATTATTCAAAGTAACATCTACTAATTCGCCTGTTTTTTCGTCTAACTCTTTTGTTTTGACGTTATTAACTACTTGCTTTCTAGCCCAATAAATAAACCGAAGATTCTTACTACCTCCAATCTTTAAGGTTTTAACCTTTTTCTTTTTCTTCTTTATTTTCGCTGCTTGTACTGTCATCTTCTGTATCGTTTAGCGAAAATTCATCGTCTGAACCCTTTAGATTTATGTTAATATCAATAGGTTTTTCAGTTACTACATTTTCAGGTGGAACGTAGCCGAGTAAATTTTTATTGCTATTTCCAATACTGTTATTGTACTGTGCTAATTTCATTCTAACACTCGCCATAATTGGGGGGTGGTCTGTTACTGTTGTTATCGTTTTGTTAATCGGTACGCTTTCGCCTTTAATATCAATAAAGCCCTCTTCTGTTCTTACTGTTGTTGTTTTGTAGAACATTGAAGTTTCCTGTACTGCATTTGACGTTTTAACAAAGTCATCAGTTTTTACTTTTTCCCAAGCATCACCAAAAGTCTTGTTTTGCTTTCGCCACTCGATTAAAGTTTTTTTATCTACGTTTAAGTATTTCGCTATTGAAGATGAATCCATACCGCAACGTCTTAGATTACAAACAATTTCATCATATTCAATCTTATAACCTCTAGTGCTAAGATTTTTAGTTTTAGGTTGGTTCTTTTTGTTTTCCGAAAACTCTAAAATCTCATTAATTATATTTTTAAAATCCTTGTGAGAATTTAAGTAAGATTGAAATTTTAATCTTCGCTCTTTTAAAAACTTGGTTCTTCCATTTGTACCCTCATTATGTGGGCTTGTAAATGATTTTATTACATCATTTATTGAACCGTATTTTTTTAACCGCCTTATAAAATCATTTTCGTAACGATTGCTTTGCTTGTATTTCATATACTAGGATTTACAGCCTAATGTCACTAACTGCAAGTGTTAGGCTTCTTTTGTCTGTTAAAGAAACATCAATTACATTATTAGGGTCTGTTTTGTTTTTAACAAAATCCACAAGGAAAACACGTTTATTAGGGTCTTCAACTCCAATATTTGTTGTTAAAAAATAAGAAGCTCCGTTATTCATATTTACAGAAATATAGTCTCCTCTTGTACTTTCTGAAATTCTACCAATGTCATCACGCCCAAAGGTTTGGAGGGCTTGCGAATCGTCAAAATCCCCATTTTCATCAACTGAATATTTACCAAAATCTACAATTACATTTCTGTCATCGTAACTTATTTGTAATCCTTTTTCTGCTGCCATAATATTTTATATTTCCTTTGTTCCGATAACCTTGAATTTATGACCTGTCAAACCGTTTAGGTTATCAATTCCAATTTTAATTACAATTTGTTCGCCATCTTCCAATCTTAAACCTCTTGCGTTACTGTCCTTGGTAAACGTCCAACGTGCTAAAATATAATTATCACCGCTACCGTAATCAGACGGTTTAGAATCGTAGCAATTAGAACCCCAATCGGTATTAGTTAGAATTGGGAATCCTCCTGTGAAATCAATTAATACATTTCCGTTTTTATCCAATTTCTGAACTAAAAGACCATTCGTTAATGCTACTCCGTTGCCATACCTTGAAGCATCCAACGAACCGCTATCAGCAATAGTTGTAATAATCCTATTGATAAATAAAGGGTTTTGCCCATCAACGTGCTTTAATGCAAAAAGCGTTTCAGTTTGAAAATTACTGTTTGCATTAATATTGCCTGTGTAATCTCCGTTTACATCTAATTCTTGTAAGTACTCGTATAAATTAGGTTCTTCGTCATTAAGCCCAAATTTCGTAAACCTATCAATTAAATCAGATGAAGACAATGTATCCAATCCTTTCTTATTACTTCCGAAAGTATCAAAAGTACCAGTATGAACAGTGCTATTTTTTATTTCAGCCCTAAAAATAGTATCAGAAACACGTTTAAGCCCAATATCACTTGGATTATAAAGAGATGGTATTAAGTCGTAAACTCCACTTGTTTTTTTTAAAACAGCAACTTTACTACCTAATTGATAAATTGATATAGTAGACATATTGTATATTAATGTATATTATACGTTTTAAATATACAGTAAAGTTAATGATTATTTTATATAAAAAACTGTATAGTTGTATATTAAATGAATATTTTAGTTGTATATACAACTAATTAATCATAAAAAAGCCTTTGAAGAACTAACTCCAAAGGCTTTTTTTGTCCTAACTATTCACCTAAACATCACTAAAAATGAATAATAATTTTTTTGTGCTACTGCTCGAAAATAAAAAAGCTGTCATTTCTGAAAGATTTAGTATAACAGTAGTGTTTCGCTTACTTAGAAGCTAATCAAACTCTTTTTTCTTTGGCGGTTTAATTGGTATAGCCATTCTTAGGCGCTCCCCACCTTTAGGACTGGGAAAAATACTCTCTTTCCTTATCGCTCCGTACCTTAATAAACCGCTGAACGGCTTTAAGGTACTTGATTGATAGTAATACAATACCTTCTCCGTTACTGGATACGCTCGTTTGGTTGCGTAATCTCAGAATAAACAAACAGATAGCGTAAATAACTACTACAATCAATATGTTAATTTCTTGTGTCATATATTATTTAATTTTTCCGATAGCATTTAACATCTCGTTCTCGTTATTATCGTTAATGCTTACGGCTTGTATTTCGTTTTCTTCTTTTACCACATAATGCAACAAAGTAAGCTCTTTAATTGATGAAGATTTTATAAAATCTTCTATTCTGCTATTCGCATACGCTTCAATATCCTTTGTTAAATCCCCCTCAAACTCTGTTACTTGCAAATACTTTCTTGCAATTTGTTCGGGTGTTTTCGTTTTGTATTTATTTTCTTGATTCATAATTATACATCTTTTGAATACTCCCTAAAACTAAAGTCATCACTAGCAAACTGCATATCGTACAAGGCTGCTAACAACTCTTTCCGTTGTTCGTTATTCTTTGGAACTGGAACGCAAATTTTAGCGTATTTATTCAACTTATGAAAGTCTAAATCCGCCACTATCCTACTATCACACGAAAACTGTTTATCATAAAAAATACGACCTTGCAGCTTGTTTCCGCTTTTAAAATCCCAATATCCATTTTTGTAATACGTTGCAGAAGTATCTTTAACGATTTGACCACCTTTGTGTCCCGTAAAGTGGTTAATATTTAAAAGGTTTACAATTGCTTCAATCTCTATTGTTAGCCGTGTTTTTTTTGGCTTTTGTTTTGGTGTTGCTTTTCTTGGCTTTTTCATTTTTTTTCCTTATCTGGAAATTCATTCATAAGCGAACCCATTTTGTTTTTAGCTTTCTTCTGCTCCTGTTCCATTTTATACCAACTGTAAAGCATCATTAACGGTAATACCGAAAACGAAGAGCCGCATACAATTAAGCTAATCCACTGAAAAGGTGCATCTTTAACCAAAGATAACACAAAGCTAACAGAAGCCCAAACCCCACTAAATGCAGATACAATAAATGCAATAATTACTAATATTCCTTTTTCTAATTTCATAATTTTAGATTTTTAGATTTTTTTAAAAAGTAGGCTTCTGGTACGTCATTCCGAAAAGGTAAACCGCATCGAACGGTTTTTGTGAAAGCATTTACAATAATGCTTATTGAACCGAACCCTGTAATTATTCATTACGCCTACAATGTTTTTTTTAAAATGGCAAATCGTCTTCGTTTTGCGCTTGAACTCCTTGCGTATCTGCTGCCTGTTGCGTGTTTTGGTAGGTTACAATTTCAATAAAAGAACTAGCTTCAATGTAATTGGCTATTCTATTCTCTCCCTTTTCATTCTTGTAACTCCTAGCTTTTATGCTTCCTTTGATTTCCACAAAAGACCCTTTTTTAAGGTGCTGCAATGCTTTTTTAGAACAGAAATTACCAAATTGTAAATTAAAAAACTCCGTGGGCTTCTTTACCCATTCTTTATTCTTATTAAAGTACCCACTGTTAAAAGCAATTCCAGTATTCGCAACTCCACCGTTTTCAAGTACTTTTTCTTCAAGGTCTTTAGTTAAGTTACCTGTTAGAATTAATATGTTTTTATTGTGCATTTTTTACTGTTTTTTATTTGAAATTTATAATTTCTTTTTTCAATTTTTTGTATTACATATTGAACGGTCTGAACTGCTCGTATTTACCGTTTTCAACTTTCCTAACTGGATAATTTGGAGGACTGCTTTTAAAAGGTCTGTGATTGTGTTTTACAATATAATCACTTCTTTCTTGTTTTGGTTTTACAGCATTACCGCCACTTATCTGCTGTGGCATAAAAACTCTTAACGACTGAAAAAACGCTTTACTTTTTTAGCTTTGTACATTTGTATTTTGCTTTAGATTGTTAATTATTTTTTTTTGCACCAATATACTCTTGTATTTGAGGGTTTTTCTTTTGACCATCTTTGAATCCGTTATCATAGGATTTCTCAATTCTATCGTGCAAATGCCGAACATACATTAAAACTGCTTTCAACTCTTTATCTAATTTTTTTTTAGACAAAACATCAGTGGCATTATTGTATTCTTGCTTAATTTCCTGTGCATTCATATTTTTTTATTAGTAGGTTAAAAATTATTTTTCTAATTCCGAAAGAATGCTTTTGAGTACCTCCAGCTCCTCCGAATCTCTTTTTAAGGATTTATGAAGTTTAGCTCCTTTCTCAATTTGTTCTTTTACCGTGTCAATATACATTTGAACCGTCTCAACACGTTCTTTAATGTATTCGATACGTTTTTGCTTCGTTACTGCCATTTTTAATTATTGTTTAGGTTAAAAAATAGAGCCAATAGTAAGAATCGAACTTACGAACATCAGTTTTGCGGACTGCTCCCTTAACCGCTCGGGCATATTGGCTGTTAAAAAATAGTAGTGAATATTGGAATCGAACCAATGTTTGCTCTCTGGTCTCAGCGTACTAACCCCTGTACTAACCTTTTAAAGTGCAAGAATCGAACTTGCGTTTCCGAATCGAACCGTACTAACCACTGTACTAATTCACTATTTATTACTTAAAAAC
>JQIA01001414.1_pt1 | contig 12912 bp, 12 predicted proteins | sample 811431 | NCBI WGS metagenome assembly JQIA01 (sample SAMN02998118, study PRJNA258478) | marine sediment metagenome | biome: marine; feature: seafloor; material: sediment; isolation source: oil-polluted sediment collected from 3 locations (0.5 km, 0.7 km and 0.9 km)... | place: USA: Gulf of Mexico ... | reverse complement strand
TCATCTGGTAGGAGCCGTCCCGATAGAACTCAGAGGCAGCGCAATCCAGGGCCAAAGTAACATCGCGCCCAAGCTTGAATCCAGCCTGAGACACCGCTTTCTCAATCACTTCCAGCGCAGCCTCATTGGAGGGCAGGTTTGGCGCAAAACCACCCTCATCACCCACAGAGGTGCTCAGACCGCGCGTTTTAAGAACAGCCGCCAGTGAATGAAATATTTCTGTCCCATAGCGCAATGCCTCTGCAAAACAGTCCGCGCCAACCGGCTGTACCATAAACTCCTGAATATCAACATTATTATCAGCATGCTCACCCCCATTGATAATATTCATCATGGGCACCGGCATACGGTAACGATCAGGCGTCCCGTTTAGTTGAGCAATATGCTCGTAAAGAGGTATACCCTTAGCAGCGGCTGCCGCCTTGGCCGCAGCCAGTGAAACCGCCAGGATAGCATTAGCACCCAGCACTGATTTATTCTCAGTACCATCCAGTTCCAACATATTATTATCCAGCTCAACCTGATGAGCCGCATCATGGCCTAGCAGAAGATCTCGAATATGGGTGTTTATATTGGCCACAGCCTTTAAAACACCTTTACCGCGATAACGTGACGGATCTTGATCTCTTAATTCCAGCGCCTCTCGTGAACCGGTTGATGCTCCTGATGGTGCACAAGCAGAGCCTGTCGTACCGCAGGCCAGCACAACATCTGCCTCTACAGTGGGATTACCACGTGAATCGAGCACTTCTCTTGCTTTGATATCGACAATTTCCGTCATAACTAACAGAACTCCTGATTATTTGATAATTCCTGGCATGAAGCCTTTGGCTCAGGCCGTATCCAGTGGCAAAAAGTTTTTTACCAGTTCATCTAAGGCCTTGAGCTGGGCCAAAAATGGTTCGAGTTGCTGCAAACGCAGCGCACAGGGCCCATCACATTTAGCTCGTTCAGGGTCTGGGTGGGCCTCAAGAAAGATACCAGCTAAACCTTGCGACAAGCCCGCCCGAGCCAATTCTGCCACCTGTGCACGACGACCATCTGCTGAGTCTACTCGAGCGCCAGGCAGCTGCAGGGCATGGGTTACATCGAAAAGAACCGGAAAACCAAATTTTTTCATCTGCCCAAAGCCCAGCATGTCCACTACCAGGTTGTTATATCCGAAGCAAGACCCTCGCTCGCATAGAATCAGGCGTGAATTGCCCGCATCCTCGCATTTCTTCAATATATGCCCCATTTCATGAGGCGCAAGAAACTGCGCTTTTTTAATATTAATAGCTGCACCGGTTTGTGCCATAGCCACAACCAGATCGGTCTGCCGGGAGAGAAAAGCTGGCAACTGTATGATGTCTGCCACCTCTGCAACGGGGGCTGCTTGTCCCGGCTCATGTAGATCGGTGACAACTGGCACCCCAAAAGTCTGCTTGATCTCTTCAAATATTTTCAGCCCTTCATCAAGGCCGAGGCCTCTAAATGAACTGATCGAAGAGCGGTTAGCCTTATCAAAGGATGCCTTGAAAACGTAAGGAATCCCCAATCGTCCAGTCACCTCGACAAAATGCTCGGCCACTTGAAGCGCCAGATCTCTGGATTCCAACACATTCACACCCCCGAGAATAACAAAGGGTAGATCATTCGCAATGTTTACATTTGCAACTTGTACTACTTGCTGATTCATGTGTCGGTTACCTGTCTGTCAGCTTGCCGCAGACTGTCCTTTATATTTAAGTGCTGCAGCCACAAACCCAGTGAACAGCGGATGTCCGTCCCGGGGCGTCGAAGTAAATTCAGGGTGAAACTGGCAGGCTACAAACCAGGGATGATCAGGCACTTCGATAATCTCCACCAGACTGTTATCAACTGAACGACCCGCGATGATCAGCCCTGCTTTTTCCAATCGATCGACATAGTTATTATTAACTTCGTAGCGGTGCCGGTGTCGTTCAACAATCTCATCCTGCTGATAACACAGGTGGGGGGTTGTGCCCTTTTTAAGTCGACATGGTTGACCGCCCAGGCGCATGGTGCCCCCTATATCAGAACTTTCATTACGAATTTCCCGATTACCGTCAGTATCAACCCACTCTGTAATCAAGGCAATCACAGGGTGGGAGGTGTGCGGTTCAAACTCAGTACTACCAGCACCGACCAACCCTACTACATTGCGTGCATATTCAATCACCGCCACCTGCATACCTAAGCAAATACCGAGGTAAGGAATTTTATTTTCCCGGGCAAAACGGGCACTCAGCACCTTACCCTCAATACCTCTTTCGCCGAATCCACCTGGCACCAGTATGGCATCCACACCCTTGAGACCATCAACCCCTGATCTTTCCAGGTTTTCTGAATCGATATAACGCACCTTCACTTTAATACGATTTTTAATCCCGGCATGAACCAATGCCTCATTGAGTGACTTGTAGGCATCAAGCAACTCCATATATTTTCCGACCATTGCGATGGTTATTTCCTGCTCCGGATTCAGGTGAGATTCCACTACTCGGGCCCATTCATCAAGGTTAGCTGGCTCACAATCAAGGTGGAATTTCTCGACGATGATATCATCGAGCCCCCTCCGATTCAGTAACCCCGGAATTCGATAGATGGTATCGGCATCCTCAAGCGGAATAACTGCCTTTTCCTCTACGTTAGTAAATAGAGAAATTTTACGCAGTGCCGAAGCTCCAATCTTGTGGTCTGACCGACAAACCAGGATATCTGGCTGAATACCAATGGAGCGTAATTCCTTAACCGAGTGCTGAGTAGGCTTGGTTTTGGTTTCACCTGAAGTGGCGATATAGGGCACCAGTGTCAGATGCATAAAAAGCGCCTGATTAGAGCCCAGCTCAACCTTTAACTGCCGTACAGCTTCCAGAAATGGTTGCGACTCGATATCGCCCACTGTTCCGCCAATTTCTACCAATGCGATATCAGCGCCTTTTGCTCCTGCAATGATACGACGTTTGATCTCATCGGTAATATGAGGAATAACCTGCACTGTGGCGCCAAAATATTCGCCGCGCCGCTCTTTTTGCAGCACATATTCATAAACTCGACCGGTAGTAAAATTATTGCCTTGGCTCATCCGGCTATTACGTAAAAAACGCTCGTAATGACCCAAATCAAGATCAGTTTCAGCGCCGTCATCTGTCACAAAAACCTCACCGTGCTGAAAAGGACTCATGGTGCCTGGATCGACATTAATGTAAGGGTCAAGCTTCAGCATGGTAACGTTAAGGCCGCGAGCTTCCAGTATGGCACCAAGAGATGCTGCGGCTATCCCCTTACCAAGAGAAGACACAACGCCGCCGGTGACGAAGATGTAGTGCGTCATGAAAAAACCGTGTAAATTGTGGGTTTGATTACAGCAAAGCAAGCCTATCGGCCGCGCCAGAGATGGGTGTATAGACTACCAGCTTAACGCCCTGTTCACAATCCACAGGGGACGAATTATTTGACTGAAGAAGCAACTCTCTGCGCTGTATCTCTGGCCGGGTATAACCGAAAACCACCCCCGGTTTTACTTCGGATATTATGTTCAGTCAGATTTCTTTCAGCATTCTCACACCCGGTCGCTGCCACCTGATCAGCCAGGATTTTTCACCCTCTTTTGCAGCATATGTCTCACACACCCACAGGTCTCCCACCGCAGCCAGGTGATCCCCCTGATAAACCAAAGGGATACGATCACGAAGCCAGGGGGGCAACCCTGCCTCCTGCAGCAGCTTCTTAAGCGAGCGTGAGCCACTGCGACCCGCAGGCCTACAACGCTCCCCCCCGCGTCTAAAACGCACACTGACCGGAACATTAGCCTCCGGCACACGCATTCCTTCACCAAGGGTTTTACAGGCTGACAAGCTCCCCATACCGGGCCGCGATACAGCCTCATCCAACCACCAGCTATAGATAGAGTCTTGCGCATGCATAGGCAGCGGCGCAAAAGCATGCAGGCGATTAGCATACCGCCTCACCTCTGCACCTGGCCAGCCAAGCCTGGGATTAGCATCCCTCTTTGCGCCTATCACCTGACCAATAATCTGTTGCAACTTGTCATAATCCGGTATCGGCAATGCTCGCTGAAACAACCAACCACGCAACAAACTGAGCTGAACTTCTAACGGATATGCCTGCAACCTTTGCAGGTCCAGGCTCGCCTCCTGATCATCTACTATTTCGGTCAGTAGCTGGCTGATAAAATAATCAATGGCCACAGATTGTTGCTCGTTAATTTTGGCGAAACGAGTTAAAACTTTTTGGTAGGCGGGCCAACGCGCCTGAACCATCGGTAACAGCTGGTTACGCAAATAATTACGGTCAAATACCGGATCTTGGTTACTTTGATCCTCGACCCAACTAAGCCCCACCCGCTGAGCATAAGATGCCAGTTGCAACCGACTAAAACCCAACAAAGGACGCGCCAATCTTGCGCGAGCAAGAGGTCTGGCAGAGGGCATTCCTGACGCCCCAAAACTACCGCTACCCCGGAGCATACGCAACAAAACAGTCTCTGCCTGATCATCTGCATGATGTCCAAGTAGCAGCATATCGGCGTCTTCAAGAAATTCAGCAAAAGCCTGGTAACGTTTTTCCCGTAACTCGTTCTCCAGACTGGCAGGCTGTCGGTTCGCATGGATCGTTATGATTTTTAGAGGGATCTGTAAGTCAGTGCATGTTTGTCTACAGTGCGCCTCCCACTGCAAAGCATCGGGGCTAATACCATGATTAATATGTAGAGCCACCAGATCTTGAGGAATAACGTCTCTTAAGTGTGCAACAGCCTGCAGAAGCACATGGGAGTCAAGCCCCCCGCTGTAACCAATCACATAACGATTAACACTATCGTAGGCCGCAAGTCGGATTTGCAATTGGACGGGGCAAAACGTTTTTATGTTTTTACTCAAGCGATAAAACCCTCTCTTGGCAGACTATTAGAAGGGCCAAGGGTCATCGGACTCAGGATCAACCTACTGCAAAAAATCTGACAACTTCCCAAGATTCAGGTATCGCATAAAAAAGAGGATTTATACTTCTATTCCGTATGACATATAACGTTGATAACGTCTTTCCAGTAACTCTTCCGTGGGCATTTCCTGCATCTTAGACAACACATCAAGCAGATTACTTTTCACAGTGGCGGTCGTGGCCTCAATATCCCTGTGAGCCCCCCCCAACGGCTCCTCAAGAACCTTATCCGCCAGCCCCAGCTGATGCAATCTTTCCGCTGTAATACCCATGGCCTGAGCCGCATCAGCTGCCCGCGCTGAACTACGCCAGAGAATTGAAGCGCAGCCTTCAGGCGAGATAACCGCATAGGTTGAATATTGCAACATCAACAGTTCATCGCAGACCCCGATCGCCAACGCCCCTCCAGACCCACCTTCACCAATAATCGTGGTAATAATTGGCACCTCTAATCGAGACATCACCGCCAAATTATGGGCAATCGCTTCACTCTGACCACGCTCCTCTGCATCGATACCCGGATAGGCTCCTGGGGTGTCTACAAAGGTCATAATAGGAACATTAAACCGCTCGGCCAACTCCATCAACCGACAAGCCTTACGGTATCCCTCCGGTTTTGGCATACCGAAGTTACGACGAACTTTCTCTTTAACATCTCGGCCTTTCTGGTGACCGATCACCATGACTGGCTGGTCATCAATTCTGGCCAAACCACCAACAATGGATTCATCATCTGCATAATGTCGGTCACCATGCAGCTCATCAAATTCTGTAAAAATATGCTGCACATAATCCAGTGTGTAGGGGCGCTGCGGATGACGCGATAACTGGCACACCTGCCAAGTACTGAGACTAGAAAAGATGTTTTTAGTAAGCTGACGACTCTTCTCCTGAAGCTTATTAATCTCCTCAGAAATATTCAGGTTATTATCACTGCCAACCAGGCGCAACTCCTCAATTCTTACCTGTAACTCTGCGATGGGTTGCTCAAAATCCAAATAGTTCGCATTCATCTGCTATATCAATCCTAAATCACTGGTTTTGCGCACAAATTGTGCTGATACGGCAATGGTATTGGGATTTGATATTAATAACAAGTCTGGGAACATCCCTGCTCCCTGCATGAAGTTGTGAAATAGCATGCAACAATACTTTAAAAAAAACCTCAAACTCATCCAGATGACTGGACCGGTATTTCTTTAACGTGCTAAAAAATCAAATGGTTGCACTACAACCTATACAGAAGCATAACGACGATATTCAAGTACTCTACAGGAAATTATAACTACAGGGCCAACAGAAAACCCTGATTAGACAGAGGTCGTTAAACTCAAGACAACTTTATTTTTAGACAGGAGGAAATCAAAAACCGTTTGAGCCTGAGGAACAGCCCACTCCCCCCATCGTTAGTGGGCAGGTAGATAAAACTTTAAATTTTCACAGGTCCCCGGCTTAGAGGCACCTGGCATAACATACAAGGCGTCCAACTACTCGATTTCATCTATCCATGCAGCCTGAATTGCTTCGAGTATTTTTTCTCCGCAATGGCCCGGATCATCATCAAAATCATCCAGCGCCAACACCCAATCACGCAGGTCAACAAAATTGACTAATTTTGGATCAACATCTTCACGGCCGTCTGCCAACTCTATGGCAATATCCTGAATATCAGTCCATTTAAGGCTCATAACTCCCCCTACTTATCAATCAAACCTTGGCTTCAGACACCTGATTGATGGTATATCTGGGGATCTCAATTACCAGATTCTCTCTACCCACGACCAGCTGACAACTCAGTCGCGATTCAGGTTCAAGGCCCCATGCTTTGTCCAGCATATCATCCTCCAGCTCATCTGACTCCTTCAGAGAATCAAACCCTTCACGAACGATCACATGACAGGTGGTACAGGCGCAAGACATCTCACAGGCATGCTCAATCTCAACGCCTCTCTTAAGAATTTCCCTGATCAAATTATCGCCCTCATTTAGCTCCAGTACCACACCCTCTGGGCAAACATCCTCATGCGGCAGTATCACAACCTGTGGCATTAATTAACCCTCTCTATCTTTGGTAACAGACTCAGCATCTGTCTGTTCACCCATAATTGACTGCAGCGACTCGCCAGTCAGAGCCTTTTTGATGCCGACATCCATCCGTCTAGCAGCGTACTCGCTGCTCGCTTCACTAAGGTTCTGTGTCTCACGACCGATTGCCATAACATCCTCCCCTAGCATGACCGCTTTAAGATTATTCATCGAAACATCCAGCACAGCTCTTTCTGCCTTATTCAACAACTGCGCTCCATCTTCCTGAAGCGCGCTCTCCAGACTCACCAATAGGCTCTCAGCTTCGACCTGTTTCTCTCTTAACTTTCTGACCTCAATATCATCATGCGCATGCTCAATTGAGCCCCTGATCATCCGGGTGACCTCTTCCTCCTCCAGCCCATAGGAGGGCTTAACTTCGATACTGCTCTCCACACCGGTACTCATCTCTCTGGCCGATACACTCAGCAGGCCATCGGCATCAATCTGGAAGGTTACCCGTATTCTGGCAGCACCGGCCACCATGGGCGGTATACCATGAAGTTCAAATCGGGCCAGCGATCTACAATCATCTATTAGCTCTCTCTCCCCCTGTAACACATGAACTGCCATGGCTGTTTGGCCATCTTTGTGAGTAGTGAACTCCTGGGCGCGCGCCACAGGAATTGTCACATTGCGCGGGATAATTTTTTCGACCAACCCGCCTATCGTTTCCAAGCCCAGCGACAGTGGATTCACATCCAGCAGCAATACCTGCTGGTTCGATCTATTTCCGACCAGGATGTCTGCCTGAATCGCGGCACCTATGGCAACCACTTTATCCGGGTCTATATCAACCAATGGCGGCTGGCCAAACAGCTCCCCTACCATCTGGCGAACACAGGGGACCCGAGTAGAGCCACCGACCATCACCACGCTATCTACATCCGCAGCTTTTAGTTGAGCATCACGCAGCGCCCGCTTGCAAACTCGTAGCGTTTTAGCGACCAGAGGTTCTATAGCAGCATCAAATTCATCTCTTCCAAGCACCTGTCGGATATCCCCGCCCGCCCAGCTAAAGTCAAGCTCGAACTGGGTTTTTTGGGTTAATTGCTCCTTGGCAGTGCAGGCAAGCTGTATCAACTTACGCGATTCAGAATGGGTCAGGTCACCGTCACAGCCGGCCCTATCCAAAAGCCATTGCGCGATACACCGATCAAAATCGTCCCCCCCCAGAGCAGTATCACCACCGGTTGAGAGAACCTCAAATACACCATTGTTGAGTGTAAGAACTGAAATATCAAAGGTTCCACCACCCAGATCATAAATCGCGACCGTTGACGCTTCCTGTTGATTTAGCCCGTAGGCAACTGCAGCGGCAGTGGGCTCATTCAATAACCTCAACACGTTCAGGCCAGCAACCTGAGCCGCATCTTTAGTTGCCTGACGCTGAGCCTCATCAAAATAAGCAGGCACTGTAATCACAGCGCCATCAAGTTCGCCACCAAGAGCTTGTGCACCACGCTGCGCTAGCACCGATAATATTTCTGCTGATACATTAACCGGACTAACATCGCCCCCGGCAGTATGAATATAGGGCATACCACCAGAGCCTTTTTTTATGAATTTATAGGGCATTTGTTGATTGAATTCTTTAACATCTTCCAGGCCACGCCCCATCAGCCGTTTAACAGAACAGATGGTATTGAGCGGATCCTCTTCCGCTCTGTTTTTAGCTTCATAACCCACTTCTAGCCGGTCTTTGTAGTATCGCACCACAGACGGCAGCAGAGGTTCTCCCTGGATATCAGGGATCACCTGGGCATTACCACTTCGAACAGCTGCCACCAGTGAATTGGTCGTACCCAGATCAATACCAACAGCACGCTTTATTTCGTGTGGTGATGGTGTCTGCCCCGGCTCAAATATCTGCAACAATGTCATATCATTATTCCGAAAAGAAGCACTTCTAGTAATCTAGCAGTTCTGCCTCAAGCCTTTCTACTTCATATTGAATTTTGGCTATAAAATGCATCTTGTTAACTGTCTGGATCGCTTCGAGTTCGACCTTGGCATCAAGACTTTTCATCTGTACAACAAATTGCCGGGCCAACTTATCCATTAACAATTCAAGTGTTACATTCATTTGATCAAGCGCAGACTCTGGATCTGTCGAGTCTTTTTTAACCTCCTCCAGCTCTTCTCGGAGTGAGATCTGCTGCATAAGGAACTCAGGGTCCATCAAACGCGATTGTTCAGCATCCCATTCTATCCCTTTGAGTGTCAGCAGATAAGCAGCTCTTTTTACCGGCGTTCGCAGAGTTTGGTAAGCTTCGTTAATATCAGCAGCATAGCGGGCAGATAAAAGCTGCTCCTGCTTAGAAGCACTGGCAAACCGATCTGGATGCGTACTACGCTGTATATTACGGTAGTTTTCTGAGAGTTGCGCCAGGTCGATATTATAACATTCGAGCAGGCCGAATAGCTGAAAATAGTTTTGCGAGAGAGTCACGGAACTGTAGGCACTCCACGTGTCTGTTATTTAATATCAGGGGCGTTAAACATACAACCCCGACCTCTAGCAGCAGAGGGCTATGACTGTTTTCTATATATTAAAACTCTCGCCACAACCACATTCACTGCTGATATTTGGGTTGGTAAATTTGAAACCTTCACTAAGACCTTCCCGTACAAAATCCAACTGCGTACCATCAAGATAAGCCAGGCTTTTTTCATCCACAAAAATCTTCACTCCGTGATCCTCAAAAATATGATCATCACTCGCAGTTTCGTCCACAAACTCCAGCACATAAGCCAACCCTGAACAACCGCTGGTCTTCACACCCAGACGAACACCCAGACCACCGCTACGCTTTGCCAAGTGTTTTTCAACGTGCGTCGCAGCTGCTTCAGTTAACGTAATTGCCATACCTGCTCCTAAAAATTGATCACCCGGTTATTGCTATTCGCTACGCTTTTTTTTCAAATCAGCAATGGCCGCCTTGATAGCATCCTCTGCCAATACAGAGCAATGGATTTTAACTGGTGGCAGCGCCAGCTCCTCGGCAATATCTGTGTTTTTAATCTCGGTGGCCTCGTCCAGAGACTTTCCCTTGACCCACTCAGTTAGCAATGAACTCGAGGCGATCGCCGAACCACAACCATAGGTTTTGAACCTGGCATCTTCGATGATATTTTGATCATTAACCTTAATTTGCAAACGCATCACATCACCACAGGCCGGCGCACCCACCATACCAGTGCCAACATCAACATCATCCTTATCCAAGGACCCAACATTACGTGGATTTTCGTAATGATCCAATACTTTTTCGCTGTATGACATCGTATTAACCTCTCAAATCTTCAAGAATAACACTGCTAATGTGCGGCCCACTTCACCTGGGATAGGTCAACACCATCTTGATACATATCCCAAAGCGGTGACAGAGCACGCAGTTTTTCAACAGCTTCCCTGACATGGCTAATCACATAATCTATATCTTCTTTGGTGGTATAACGCCCAATGGTAAAACGGATTGAACTATGGGCCATCTCATCATCAAGGCCCAGAGCACGCAGCACATAGGATGGTTCCAGGCTCGCCGATGTACAGGCCGAACCGGAGGATACTGCGATATCCTTAAGTGCCATCACCAGGGACTCACCCTCAACAAAATTAAAACTGATGTTCAGATTGCCACTCACACGTTGTTTTTCATCACCGTTCAAATGGACCTCTTCCATATCTTTCAGGCCATCCCACATCGCCTGCTTCAGCTGATTGATACGGACATTTTCACTTTCCATCTCCTGTGCAGCAATTTCAAAGGCCTTGCCCATGCCGACAATCTGATGGGTAGCGAGCGTCCCCGAGCGCATGCCACGCTCGTGACCACCACCATGCATCTGGGCTTCTATACGCACCCTTGGCTTGCGCCGCACATAAAGAGCGCCGATCCCTTTGGGTCCATAAATTTTATGGGCAGAAAAAGACATCAGGTCAACCTTGATTGCCCCAAGATCGATCTCTACCTTGCCCGCACTCTGTGCCGCATCAACATGAAAAACAACGCCCTTGCTGCGAGTAATTTCTCCAATTGCTGCAATATCATTAATTACGCCGATCTCATTATTAACATGCATCAAGGAGACCAGTACCGTATCTTCGCGTATCGCTTCAGCAACCATTTGCGGCTGAATGATACCGTTCTTGTCCGGGTTCAGATAGGTCACCTCATAGCCTTCTCTTTCAAGTTGCCGACAGGTATCAAGCACCGCTTTGTGCTCAATTTTAGAGGTGATAATATGCTTACCCTTTTTACCATAAAAATGGGCTGCACCCTTGATCGCAAGATTATCTGATTCGGTAGCGCCGGAGGTCCAGACAATCTCCCTAGGATCACAGTGGAGTAGCTCTGCAACCTGTTTACGAGCATTTTCAACCACAGCCTCTGCCTTCCAGCCAAAAACATGTGAGCGAGACGCCGGGTTACCAAAGTTACCCACCTGTGTTAGACACTCAGTCATCACCTGAGCAACTCTGGGATCAACGGGTGTTGTCGCAGAATAATCGAGATATATTGGTAATCGCATTAAAAATAACTCCAAGTCATATACTTCTCAACCTCTAGCGCAACGCTCGCGCCGGAATCGCCCCCTGTTTTTTAGCAAAGGCCATACTTTTCACTTCCCGATCCTGACGGTCAGCAACAGCACGGACCTCGCGCCGCCTAACCAGATCTTCCAGGCTTATTCCGTCTAAAAACTGATGGATCTGATGACTCAGATCATCCCAGAGCTGATGCGTCAAACAGGATGCGCCCTGTTGGCAATCATTTTCGCCACTACAGAGCGTTGCGTCAACCGACTCATTCACAGCATCCACCACTTCTGCTATAAAGATCCGCCCTCTTTCTCGGGCCAACTGATACCCACCACCAGGGCCACGAACACTCTTCACCAGCTCACCCCTGCGCAGTTTTGCAAAAAGCTGCTCCAAATAGGACAGGGAGATATCCTGCCGCTCAGAAATATCGGCCAAACTCACCGGCCCATCTTTACCATGCAGCGCCAGATCCAGTATCGCTGTTACTGCATATCGACCCTTGGTTGTTAAACGCATCTCTATCCTCTTCCTAGTTGACTCATCGGACTTATGCAGACATTATCCTAAACCCAAGTAATTTAGTCAAGTATATATCCGATTATTTTACTCGGGTATACCCGGCTTACCGCCCAACATCAAGACGTAGTTGCGCCACCCCTTTACGCAGGCCCCAGCTCAGCGCACAGTATTTGCCCTGCGTAAAATTAACACGGCAGACCTTCCAGAGACATGGGTTAATACAGCCCAGACTCGTACTTTATACCCAAAAACTCAATATAATCAATAGTTTCAATTAGTTAACAAAACAACCGCCTCCTACATGCTTCGCGCACGGGTCATATATGTCCCGCCATCAATTTAAGATCAACAGCTTTTTTCACATTTCAATTGCCTCTAGCCCAGTAAAAACGGGTGAATTTTAACATCCCTTGAGACATGGCACTTTATTTGCAATCGCATGTCTCAGTATGGAGCACGCAAGTTTCGGTTACCCAGCAAATCACTGAACCCAGCAGTTTGTAAATAAGACCACCGGGACAAGCAGCGGCTACATAGTTGTAAGAGAAGCGGCAGGAAGCGGTCTTTGGCTTTTTGGCACTTTTTAATATTGGTAAAAATCAGAGGTATATACATGAGCAGTACAGCTACAGCAACTAAAGAGAAAACACTGCAGAGCAATTTCCATATGGATCCGGCTGCAGCCGGCGTGAACCTGGAATGCTCAGGCATGCCCACCAATAAAGGCTGGGAGCAGGTCACTCCAGAGATGTGGAAGTTCCGCTGGTCAGTTGCTGATAAAATCCAGACGGCCG
>JQIA01001411.1_pt1 | contig 12936 bp, 7 predicted proteins | sample 811431 | NCBI WGS metagenome assembly JQIA01 (sample SAMN02998118, study PRJNA258478) | marine sediment metagenome | biome: marine; feature: seafloor; material: sediment; isolation source: oil-polluted sediment collected from 3 locations (0.5 km, 0.7 km and 0.9 km)... | place: USA: Gulf of Mexico ... | reverse complement strand
CCCCTTATTGCGGGCATGCTTCACATGCAGCCAAAGCGTTTTTTTATATTTAATATTGTATCTGCCATTGGCTGGGCACCGCTTTATATATTACCGGGCTATCTGGTCGGTGCATCAATATCACTAGATATTGAACTACCTCCTCATTTCTACCCGATATTGTTTAGTGCACTCGGCTTACTCACCAGTATCTACCTTATATTCATCAGGCTTCAGTGGGGCTTACAATATCAAAGTGGAGTATATGACCGCTTTAAACGTTGGATGCTACGCTATGATATTACCCATCGTTTTTGGCGTGCACTTTCCAGTGAACGCGCTGATGGAGGAGAATTCCCTCTCCCTTCTCTCTTTCTCACGCTTACCGCACTGTCTTTATTTAGCATACTTGCTCTAATGGTGACTAACACCCACTGGCTGAGCAATATTAACCAAAACGTATCGCATTTTTTTGAATTACTCCGAAACCCGTTTTATGACCCCATTTTTATTGTATTAACGATGCTGGGTGATCCAAAGTTCTTGACTATTTCATTTCCTATCTTTGTCGCTCTTTTATTTTTTAGAGGGTACTACGCGGCGGCCATTCACATCACTTTGGCAGGCATAGCCACTTCACTGGTCACTCATGGTTTAAAGAGTTATTTTGCAATTCCAAGGCCAGACCTCATTGTAAACGGGCCAATCTCATATGCATTCCCCAGCGGTCATACGAGTGGAATGGTTGTTTTTTTAGGGCTTTTTGCTGCATTTATTACACAGGAGTTACCACAACGAAAACGCTGGATGACCTACAGTATATTCAGCATTCCCATGTTGCTAACAGGTCTTAGCCGGTTGTATCTTGGCGTTCACTGGTTTAGTGATGTTGTGGGTGGAGTACTGCTTGGTTTGATTATTTGTGGAATAACGCGGGTTAGTTACAGTCGTTTTGACAGGCAAGCACTAAGTATAGATGTATTTACTGTAATGGCGCTTTCGGTTTGGGCAATCATTTTAGTTGCTTATATTTGGCTTGGCTTGCCCGGGGCTTTGATTAATTATCAGCCTCAATAACACACCACGACCAGTCTTTTTAAGACTCCATCAGCGATAACAAACAATCTATTTGCTTTAATCGCTCCAGTGGGTCGGTAAGTTCTAATAAAAACTGTTTTTCTTTTTTATCAAAAGGCAGCAACTCAGTTAAGCGCCAGCCAATATGCCTTCCATCAAGATAATCAATATCCATATTTAAGGCTTTAACAACCGGATGCATTGTAAGCTGCTCCAAGAGTGTTGCTAACTCCAGATATTCATCAGGTAACTCTATGTATTCCTCATTCATCAGGTGCTCAATATCACCACAATACAAACCACCAGGCCCTTTAGAAGTGTTCGTTACCAAGACCTTCGTTTTACCTTCTACAGTAATACCCAGCAAACCACTTTCCAGCTTTTGAAAATCGATCAAGTTTACATAAGTACCCATGCGATAAAACTCGCAGTCACCTCCTACTTCTTCCCCGCCACCTTTTATTAACAACACAACAAACCCTCGGTCAGCTTTCATGCACTCAGAAAGCATATCAAGGTAACGAGCTTCAAATATTTGCAGCGGGATTCGTCCACCCGGGCATAGCACCGAATTTAAGGGGAAAAGTGGCGTTTTCATCAAATCGACAGTTTCATTGGGCTGATAATTTATCCAGTTGAGCTATAAATCCGGCAGGAATTGCCGCACTTCTTCGTTCAGCATAGTCAAAAAATACTACACTCGTTTTTGCAAGAGCAATTAAATCACCTTTTTCTTCGCCTTTCTGCCCTAAACGAACCATTCTGTAATAAAACTGGCAACTTTTACGAGAAACATCCTGCACAGCAATATCAAATCTAAGTAAATCACCATAAAACGTTTCATTTCTATAACTTACAGCCAAATCGGCAATTACGGTCCCTACCCCTTCTATATCAATTTCAGAATAACCAATAGATTTGAAAAATAAAATCCTTGCCTCATGGATCATTGTGACCATACGGTCGTGCCCAAGATGGTTTCCATAATTTATATCACCAATTCGAACCCCAAGCTCGGTTGAAAAATGAGGTCTTTCCGGAAAACTAATTTCAACACGCGACATAGATTCTTTCCTTACCTTAAGTAATAATCTGCTAACATTATAAAAACAAATAACAATTAAGATGTTAGTTTATCAATGAATGAAAAAAAACTCCCTAGAGTAATTGGCTTAGCCGGCGTAGATAGCAACGAAACCGCCATAGCCCTCAAAAATGCACGACGATTAGAATGGCCTATGGTTTTAATGGCTATCTGGATTATCATCGAGTGGTACTTACAAGCAAAAGGGGCGGTCCCTGCCAATGTTGTTTTAATAACTGACTGGATTATTTGGGGGTTTTTCTTATTTGAAACCACATTACTCACCTCGCTGGTAAAGGACAAGAAACATTACTTAATTGGTAACTGGGTCAACCTGGTTATTATCGTTTTAGGGCTTCCCATATTATGGGAAGAGTACCCTGCTGCAGGTGTATTACGAGTGCTCCGTCTTATTGTTATGGCTGGCATTCTTATTCATATTTCAGGAACCGCCCGACGTATTTTGGCGCGCAACCACTTGGGCACTACACTTTTCGTTGGCTTTATTGTAACCGTCATGGCTGGTTTTTTAATTGCAGGCATTGACCCTTCAATTGAAAGTCCATGGGACGGTATTTGGTGGGCCTGGGTTACGGTCACCACTGTAGGTTATGGTGATGTAGTACCTGCAAGTACAGAAGGAAGACTGTTTGGCTCTTTTCTCATTTTGATGGGCATAGGTATTTTCTCTATGCTCACCGCAAGCTTCTCCGCTTTTTTTGTCTCTCGAGATGAAAAACTTGTCGTGCAAAGGGAACAGCAAATTTTGGCAAAGCTAGAGCTTATGGAAATGAAAATGCATCACATGGAGAAAGGAATTAATTATCTCACCAAAGCTCAGCAGGATACTGAAAAAAATCAATCCAACTGAAAGTCAGGCCCTAATACCTGCTGAATATCTTCAATTTTATGACGGGCCTCAACCATTACTTTTAAACTTCTCTCAGGTGTTAAACCGCCATTAGCCAGCTTTCTAAAGGCCGGTACCTGATTAAATGGAGGCAAATCATTGCGCTTAGGGCAACCAATAAGTGCATGCATTTGGGCCACAATTATAATGTCCGTGTAACCGGCTTCATCACGCCCCGTATCAAAGGTCCACTCTTCTGCCTTTGATACAACTTCTATCAAATCTTTAGGGAAGCCCCAATGTTCAAGAATGGTACAGCCAATCTCCCCCCTGAGTTCTTCGATTGCCTCTTTTAGTGCCGTTTCATCGGCATACAAATCTGGAAAGTGCTCAGCATAGGTAATAACAGGAATAGCACCCACATCGTGAATTAACCCCGCTAGCATCGCATGGTCTTTATTCAAGCCTGGCGTCAATTCTGCCAGGACATAAGCAATAGATGCCACTTCACGAGAATGATTCCACAATTCAGCCATCGCCTTCTTCAGCTCTGGCCTTTTACTTCTAAAAAGCTCTCGCATCGCAAAAACGGTCACCAACTGCTGGGTAGTCTGAATCCCCAAACGTATAACGGCATCGCGGCACGACGCCACCTCATTAAACCCCCTGTAAAGCGGGCTATTACAAGATTTAATCAGTTTCATGGTCATTGCAGGATCTGCATTCACTACCTTTGCAATATCTTCCGCTGACGTTTCATCTTTGTCAGCTATTTGTCGAATACGGTAAGCTACATCAGGTAAACTAGGCAGGGTAAAGTTGTTAGATTTAAGATCATTATAGAAGTTCATCAGTACATTATAGGTACCCTCGGAGCCATCAACATCAACGGCCACATCAACATCTACGTTTACTACAGGGGCTTCTTTCAGCAAGCTATTAAGAACATCTTGCTCAATGACTAAAAACTCAATATCAGTCAACGCTTTAACGTTATATTGCCGAGGCTGAAGGTGAGCGATAGCCGCACTCGCATTTTCGCTACCCGCTTCAATTTCTCTTGTACGGCCATCAGGCGCTTCAAGTTCTATTTTTCCACTTAGTAGAAAATATTCATGGTGGTCACTAGTTCCACGTTCAAATACAAGCTTTCGTTTTTTGAAGGTAGCAAAATGTGCTTTATGTGATAACAGGATTCTCTGGTTTTCAGATAAGCGATCAATAGGGCGAAAGCTTTTAAGCATTTCTGCAGTGAGCTGAATTTTGGATTGCATTAACAGAACCTGTTCCTTGATGATATTTAGGCCATTCCCACCAAAAGTCTAACAGGTATTGCTTTGATTGCACGGTAGAATTCAAAGAACTCGCAATGAGATAGTTAATTCCACTTAATATCTCTGGTATGCTTATGGCAGACACTGTATTTAACCGCATTCATAACGATGTTCAGGAATATAATCTCATGCCAATATACCGTTCCAAAACCTCTACCGCAGGCCGTAACATGGCTGGTGCTCGTGCCCTATGGCGCGCCACAGGAATGAAAGATGACGACTTCAAAAAACCGATCATTGCGGTTGCCAACTCGTTTACGCAGTTTGTTCCCGGACACGTGCATTTAAAAGATTTAGGCCAGCTGGTTTGTAGAGAAATTGAAAAAGCAGGTGGTGTTGCGAAAGAATTTGACACCATAGCCATTGATGACGGTATCGCGATGGGACACGACGGTATGCTGTATAGTCTGCCTTCTCGTGACTTAATTGCAGACTCTGTTGAGTATATGGTTAATGGCCATTGTGCCGATGCGCTTGTATGTATATCAAATTGCGACAAAATCACACCAGGAATGGTGAATGCAGCCTTGCGCCTGAATATTCCCACTATTTTCGTATCAGGCGGCCCAATGGAAGCCGGTAAAACCAAACTGGCTGATCATAAACTTGATTTAGTAGATGCTATGGTTATCGCAGCCGATCCGGATGCCGATGACGCACTGGTTGAAGAGTACGAGCGAAGCGCCTGCCCTACCTGTGGCTCATGCTCTGGCATGTTTACCGCCAACTCCATGAATTGCCTTACAGAAGCAATAGGCCTTTCATTGCCTGGAAACGGCACGGTGTTAGCCACCCATGCAGACAGAGAGCAGCTATTCCTTGATGCAGCCAGGCATATCGTTGATATTACCCGTCGCTATTACGAAGAAGATGATGAGTCTGTATTGCCTAGATCTATTGCTAGTCGTGAAGCATTTGAAAATGCCATGACGCTTGATATCGCAATGGGCGGCTCAACCAACACCATCTTGCACTTACTGGCAGCCGCTCAGGAAGCGGGAGTAGACTTCAACTTAAAGCATATGAATGAGCTTTCTCATAAAGTGCCTCAGCTGTGTAAAGTAGCGCCTAATTCACCCGACTACCACATGGAAGACGTACATAGAGCGGGCGGTATCATGGGGATTCTAGGTGAGCTAGATAGAGCAGGGTTACTTCATAACCATCTTCCTACTGTTCATTCTAAAACTATGAAAGAAGCATTAGATAAGTGGGATATCATGCGTAACAATGACCCTGCTATTGCGGAATTTTATAAAGCAGGCCCTGGAGGCATTCCAACACAAACGGCCTTTAGTCAAAGTACACGCTGGCCAACACTGGACGGAGATAGAGAAACCGGCTGTATTCGTTCAAAAGAAAACGCTTACTCTCAGGAAGGTGGCTTAGCCGTACTTTATGGCAACATTGCTGAAGACGGCTGCGTAGTAAAAACAGCAGGGGTTGATGAGTCCATTTTATTGTTCAACGGCATTGCTAGAATTTTTGAAAGTCAGGATTCGGCGGTTGAAGGCATACTCGCTGACGAAGTTAACGAAGGCGATGTTGTTATTATTCGTTACGAAGGCCCAAAAGGTGGACCGGGTATGCAAGAAATGCTCTACCCCACCAGCTACCTTAAGTCTAAGGGAATGGGAAAGGCCTGTGCACTGCTTACTGATGGTCGTTTTTCTGGCGGTACTTCTGGCCTTTCAATTGGTCATGCTTCACCTGAAGCGGCATCAGGAGGCGCTATTGGTCTAATAGAAGAAGGTGACGGTATTACGATTGATATACCAAACCGAACTATCAACGTTAATTTGAGTGATGAAGCGTTAGCGGCTCGAAGAACAGCGATGGATGCTAAAGGTAAGGATGGCTGGAAACCCGTGCTGCCTCGCAAGCGTAAGGTGTCTGCCGCACTTAAGGCTTATGCTCTGCTGGCTACCAGTGCGGATAAAGGTGCCGTTAGAAACCTGGACATGCTGGATTAGTACCAAAGCCAATCTAAATTAGCAGTGCAATACCCATGCACTGCTAATTTATCACTTGTTACTTATCCCTTCCGATCATAAGCAATAAAACTATAATCATAAGGATTCGGACCTTCAGCCTTATAATCTTCTCGTGCAACTTCGCTCCACTGCCCCCAGTCAACCTCAGTAAACCACGCATCCCCTTTTATTTCAGCATGAACTTTTGTCAGATATATACGGTCAACGCTATCAAGTGCTGTCTGATAAATCTGGTCACCGCCAATAATCATCACCTCGTCTACACCATCAATTAATGCAGTATCTTCCGCCTTGGAAAATGCATCATCAAGGCTATGAACAACCGTTACCCCCGAATGCTGCCACTCAGTGTTCCGCGTAATAACAATATTCAAACGTCCTGGTAACGGCTTACCTATCGACTCAAAAGTCTTACGCCCCATAATAATAGGTTTACCCATAGTTACCGACTTAAAGTACTTAAGATCATTGGGTAAATACCAGGGAAGTTTGTTGTTTATGCCAATGACTCGATTCTCAGCCATCGCAACTATAATTGATTTTTTCATAAAGTAAGCAAACCACAGTTACTGTTAATTTTTTGCCTATTCTACGCTAACAGCCTCAGTAAGAAAGCTAGCACATTCATAATTTATGACTATTCTTAAGCTGGCTCCAACTACAACCATAAAATAACAAATACAAACCACTAACTGCCAGGGATCTGCATATGTCACCAAACATCAAAACATGGATTGGTAACCAACCTATTGCGTTGAAACTTACTGCATTAAGCTGCTTTTTTGCTCTTACACTAATAAGTATGGTTATTTACACGGTGCTTACACTAAAAGCGCAGGAAAGTGATTCAACAGGCATTAATATAGCGGGACGGCAACGGATGCTAACCCAAAAGTTCACTAAAGAAATTTTCGATGAACTTAATGACCAACAGACCGTTCTTGCAGGTAAGCGACAAACGTCAATCGCAGCAACACAAATTATGGAAGACCGGGCGTATTACAATAAAAATGTAGTCGTTAAGCTCAAGAATGAAGGGGTTCCCATTACAGTTACACCAAATTTCCATAATATTGAGGGAGCCATCCCCCCACCAGCAACTTTCGTACAAGACGTATCAGATAAATTAACGACTCAGAATGCAAACTATTCATACCAGCTTCTCAGCAAATACAACATCAACCCAGATAAAGGGCTTAATGACCCTGTCGCACAACAAGCCTGGACCTCATTGAAAAAAAACCCTACCGAACCTTTCAGTACATTAACCAAAACAGAATCTGGTGGAGCCATGCTGCATTACGCCAGAGCCGACGTCACAAAGAGTGGCTGCGTAAACTGCCATAACGAACACCCTTCCAGCCCTAAAAGAGATTTTGTTGAAGGCGATCTGATGGGAATATTGTTAGTCAAGACGATCATCACTGAAGACACAGTTCTCGCAGCTAACCTGATTAACCCTCCCAAAGAACGTGCAGCAGATAAAACAAAAAAACTCTTTGAAGTTTCCCTACAAGCATTACAAAGTGGTGGCACAACCTTTCTTGACCTTTCAATGAAAAACAAAATTGATCTTCCAAAAGCCCCCACTCAAGAGATAAAAAATAAACTCGTTGAGGTCGATAAACTCTGGGCAGAGATGATTTCATCTATCGACTTTCTTAGAGCAGCCCAAGATATAGGTACAAAAAAGTATATCGCTCACCTGAACAAGGTCCGGGAACTGAATATTAAAACCTTAAAAACAATGAATAAAGCGGTATCACTATTAGCAGACCACTCATCAGGCAAAATCAGCCGAATGATCTGGGTTGAGTCAGCCATACTAATTATCGCCCTGTTAATTGTTGCATGGGTTAGTTATGCAGTGACTAAAATGATATCTACACCATTAAAAGAAGGCATTGCAGTCGCCAATAAAATTGCAAGTGGAGACCTAACTAGCAAAATTGAAGTCAAGTTCCATGATGAAACAGGACAATTACTTTCTACAATGAGTCAGATGCAACAGAAGCTCACGAGTGTCATCGAAAAAGATATACAAACAATTATAGACACAGCCAGTAATGGAGACTTAACTCAACGTATAAAACTGGATGACAAAGAAGGTTTTTATAAAAAACTCAGTAGTAGCATCAACGACCTCGTGAACATCAACGAACTAGTAATTAATGACACAGTAAGAATGTTTGGCGCAATGGCGAAAGGCGACTTATCTCAAACAATTGAAGGAGAATATAAAGGTTCCTTTGATAACCTTAAACAGGATGCAAACCTCACCATTCGAAAACTTACCCAGGTTATCGAAGGAGACATCCAAGAACTTGTTAATTCAGCACTCAATGGTGACTTAAGTCAGCGTATAGATATTTCTGATAAAGAAGGTTTCTATAAGAATCTCAGCATGGGCCTGAACGAGCTTTTGGAAAGCTCATCGTCCTTTGTGTCTGATATAGGTAAGTTATTCTCATCAATGGCAGAAGGCGACCTCACAAACACCATAACCAAAGAATACAAAGGTGAGTTTGAGCGTATTAAGGGAGATTCCAACGACACCATTAGTAAGTTGACAGACATTATTATTCAAATCCGTGAAGCAGCAAATACGGTGCACACTGCTGCAAACGAAATTGCTCAAGGCAATACGGATCTGAGTCAGCGAACGGAAGAACAAGCAAGTTCTTTGGAGGAGACAGCTTCTAGCATGGAAGAAATCACCGCGACGGTCAAACAAAGCTCTGATAACTCCAGCGAAGCTAACAAACTCGCATCGGAAGCAAAAAATAAAGCCCAACAAGGTGGCAAAACAGTTCAGGAAGCCATTAGCGGAATGGAAGAAATACTATCATCAAGTAACCGCATTAGTGACATTATTGGTGTAATTGATGAAATCGCCTTCCAGACTAACTTACTAGCCTTAAATGCAGCCGTTGAAGCAGCAAGAGCGGGAGAACAAGGCCGAGGCTTTGCTGTTGTTGCAGGTGAAGTAAGAAACCTGTCAAAACGCTCTGCGGATGCAGCAAAAGAAATAAAAGACTTAATCAGAGATAGCGTAGTAAAAGTAGAAACAGGCTCAAATCTGGTTAATGAATCTGGTGAGACCTTAGGCTCTATTGTTCATGCAGTAGACCAAGTTGCAAGAATGATATCTGAAGTGAGTGATGCAGCCGCAGAACAAATATCAGGTATTGAGCAAATAAACCAGGCAGTGTCACAAATGGATGAGATGACACAACAAAATGCTGCACTGGTTGAAGAGGCATCAGCCGCCAGTGAAGCAATGTCAGAACAAGCTTCTAGTATGAGTAACCTAATAGGGTTCTTCAAAGTAAGTGAACACACAACAACATCGCAGCCAGAACCAATAAAATCTTATCAGCCACAAGTAGATTCAGAAAAAAATGAGGATATGATTGCAGCCACAATCTCAGATGGAGACTGGGATGAATTCTAGAATGAAGGGGGCGTAAATAACGCCCCCCCCCCAACTCCCCTTAAGAAACCTCGCATATCCAAAAATCATGTCTATCCTTAAAGAAAATCAAAACAAAAACGATAATATCAAAGGGAATTGGGCTCACTTCATCGTCTTAAGCCCTTTAATCGCACCTAATTAGATATTACTAAGTTATGCTTGGGAGCCAAGAAACATGAAGATCAACATGCCGGTCACCGATAACGAGATTAATTTTGCAGAAGAAGACACTCTCGTATCAATAACCGACCTCAAAGGAACAATTACCTACATTAACCAAGAATTCATTGATGTCAGTGGATTCAGTGAAGCTGAACTCATCGGAAAGAATCACAACATCGTTCGCCACCCCGATATTCCCCCTGAAGCATTTCAAGATCTATGGGACACATTAAAGGCAGGTAACCCTTGGGTTCAGGTAATTAAAAACCGTTGTAAAAATGGTGATTTTTATTGGGTTAAAGCCAATGTCACACCAGTATGGAAAAACGGTAACATTGCTGAGTACATGTCAGTTAGGGCAAAACCTACTCGTGAAGAAATTACCGCCGCCCAAGGGGCACTCCAGTTAATTAAAGATGGCAAGCTTAAGCTGGTTAATGGTAACCCCGTTAAAGCAGGGCTATCAGCATTAATTAACAAACTGGGTAATATAAAATTAAAACAGCAATTTATAACTATTGGAGTTATTTTCAGCTTTTTGGTAGCAGCCATTTCAGTCCAACTTAACATTCAAAAAGAGAGCGTTAATTTTTCAGAAAAAGAGCTATTAGGTAGTGAATATATTCAACCTATCCGCCAACTACTTGAGTTAATACCTCAGCATAGAGGAATGACTAATGCGCTGATCAATGGCGATAAAGGGTTTGAGAGTAAAATTTTTCAGCGTCGCGACGATATTGAAAATGCCTTCAGGCTTGCGCTTGAAGTTAACCAAAAAATAGGAACTGAACTCGATACGACCAATGACCTTAAAAGCATATACGATGACTGGAAATCACTTAAATCGCTTGCATCGTCACTTACTGCCGCTCAAAGCTTCGCTCGACACTCCGAACTTATTAGCGATATATTGGAACTAATTATTCATGTCGGTGATACATCAAATTTGGTGCTTGACCCCGAATTAGACAGCTACTATCTTATGGACTTGGTGATCCATCAAATCCCTCAATTAGTCGAATACATGGGGCAGGCACGCGGACTTGGCTCAGGTATTCTAGCCAGTAATACAATAGTTTCCCAGCAAGAGCAAGAGCAATTAATTGCTCTTATCGTCGCACTAGAGATTACTCACAAAGGGATTAGCAGTGCATATCATAACGGGGCTAACGCAAACCAAGAGATAACGACTGTGTTGGGCAACCAAGACAATAAAGCCGAAACAGCCATTGATAGTTTTATTAAGTTAGTTGTCGCAATAAAAGATGGTGGGTATTCAGGTGATTCACAAGCGTTCTTTGCCGCAGGCTCTGCGGCCATAAATGAGTCGTTTAAATTATTTGATCAATCAGATGAATTACTCCATACGTTGTTAGAAAGACGTATCACCAGCCTAAATATAATTTTTTATATTATTACTTTAGTCACTATTTTATCGTCCCTTTTATTAGCCCTCATTGGCATAACTATAAGTCGTAATACACTTTCAACTATCAAAGAAAGCCTAGCTAACTTCTCAGCTATAAGCAGCGGGGATTACAAACAAACCCTAAATATGAAAGGAAACAGTGAGCTGACAGACCTAACCAGAGCTATCACCTCAATGCGAATAAAAATTGGTTTTGATGTTGAAGATGCCACCAAAAAAGCAGCTGCATCAACGCGTATTAAAGAAGCACTGGACAATGTTAGCGCCAATGTTATGGTGGCAGACAGAGATCGCAATATAATTTATATGAATGATGCCGTTATCAGCACCCTGAAAAATGCGGAATCAGATATTCAAAAAGATCTACCCAACTTCAATGTCTCAACATTAATGGGAACATCAATTGATACTTTCCATAAAAATCCTGCTCACCAAAAACAGTTGTTAGAGAAACTAACAACAACGTTCGAGGCATCATTACTATTAGGTGGAAGAAGCCTAGACCTTTCTGTCAACCCTGTAACCAACGAACAAGGAGCGCGCTTGGGAACGGTTGTAGAGTGGAAAGACCGCACCATTGAAGTCGCTATTGAAAAAGAGATTGATGATATTGTTGAAGCGGCTTCTAACGGCAATTTATCAAAACGTGTGTCATTGGAAGGAAAAGAAGGCTTCTTTAAAAAGCTCAGTATAGGCCTTAACCAGTTACTTGAAAGCTCCTCATTATTCGTAACGGATATAGGCCAGCTATTCTCCTACCTCTCTGAAGGTGATTTAACTCAACCGATAAGCCAAAACTACCAAGGTGATTTCGAGAAGATAAAAGTTGATGCAAATAACACACTCAATAAACTAACAGAAATCATGACACAAATAAGGGAGGCAGCAAACACCGTTCATACAGCGGCAAATGAGATAGCCCAAGGCAACACAGACCTCAGTCAGCGAACAGAAGAGCAAGCCAGTTCACTTGAAGAAACCGCATCCAGCATGGAAGAAATTACGGCGACGGTTAAACAAAGTTCAGATAATTCCAACCAAGCGAACCAACTTGCATCTGAAGCTAAAAATAAAGCCCAGCAAGGCGGTGAAACCGTACATGAAGCGGTTGGTGCAATGAAAGAAATACTCACGTCGAGTAACAAAATTAATGACATCATTGGTGTTATTGATGAAATCGCCTTCCAAACCAACTTACTAGCCTTAAATGCAGCGGTTGAAGCGGCAAGGGCTGGAGAGCAAGGTCGTGGGTTTGCAGTGGTTGCGGGTGAAGTTCGTAACCTGTCTAAACGCTCAGCCGATGCTGCGAAAGAAATTAAAGATTTAATCAGAGATAGTGTAGTAAAAGTAGAAACAGGCTCTACTTTGGTTAATGAATCAGGCGATACATTAGGCTCTATTGTTCATGCCGTAGACCGTGTTGCGGGCATGATAGCTGAAGTTAATAATGCGGCGGCGGAACAAACCTCAGGCATAGAACAAATAAACCAGGCCGTTGCACAAATGGACGAAATGACGCAACAGAACGCAGCCTTGGTTGAAGAGGCGTCTG
>JQIA01001410.1_pt1 | contig 12945 bp, 13 predicted proteins | sample 811431 | NCBI WGS metagenome assembly JQIA01 (sample SAMN02998118, study PRJNA258478) | marine sediment metagenome | biome: marine; feature: seafloor; material: sediment; isolation source: oil-polluted sediment collected from 3 locations (0.5 km, 0.7 km and 0.9 km)... | place: USA: Gulf of Mexico ... | reverse complement strand
CCTTGCCTCCGGGACTATCGAAGTTTTTTTGTCTACCTGCTGTCTAGAAACCCGATTCATTAGCTGCTGCCAACCTTCCTGCAAAACTTGATTTTGCTTGCTTGCCGACAGGTCATTGATACCTCGACGGCTCAGAAAGATAACATCTATATTCAGGTCTTTAACAGGGTTCGTACGAAAGGTGTTTCTCGCTACCCGTTTGATTCTATTACGATCGACGGAACGACGCAGGTTCTTCTTGGCCACAACCAGGCCAAGTCTTGACCGTGGCCCAACATTTAAGCGGGCTAAGAGAAGAAAGTATTTATGAGAAACGCGGAAAGTGGCACTATCGAACACCGCTTTATAGTCACTGGCGCATAATAAACGCTGTTGTCGACTAAAACGTTGCCGACCAGAATACTGTGAGCTTACCGCTAGTGGGGTATTAGAAACAGGAGCTCCGGGCATAATAACCACCCGGTTCTATAGGGCAGAAGGCTTATAGGCCGTTTAAGCTGCCAGGCGCTTACGGCCTTTCGCTCGTCGCCGATTAATCAGGGAACGGCCATTTTTTGTTGCCATTCGAGCCCGAAAACCGTGGGTTCGTTTACGTTTTAAAACACTGGGTTGAAAAGTTCTTTTCATGACCGTAATCCGAGTTGCTAGCTTTCTGTTCTAGATGTTACTTGAGCCCTGTTTAAGTCTTTGTCAGGGCAAAAATCAAGCTATGACGAGTTTAGCTGCTGGTTTAAGCACCAGGGGCATGTCGTCAAATGGCCGCGCATTTTAGGAAAAAAGCGGCTCAGTAGCAATGCCTAAATCAAGCTGATTGGCTTAAATCAGCCCTTTGTTACTTTTTTAGAGCATTTAGGCCTGAATTCACTCCTATCTTCTCTTACCTCTTCTAAACTAAGAACAAAGTATCGTAGCTAAATCATCATTGCTGTGGAAAAGCTGGTGTTTTTCTATGGATTAAAGTCGGCTTATCCACAAGAAGCTGATAAAGTTTGTTCCCCGGTCTAAATTACCCCAAGCTTACTGCCAGCTTGTAAAGCTCTAATACGATATTTACTAATAGGGTTTGTATCCACCTAAGAAATTGATCTTACTGAAAAAACAAAGCTTATCCACAGATATTGGGGTGCTTAATAACTATAACTATATCTAACTAACTTATTTAACATAGATAATTAATAAAATAATATTAAATACTTTATCTGAGGCAGATTCTGTCAGCGCGGGGCTTTAAATCTAAGATATAATGTTCGGCCGTTTTTGTTATCCATTACGCCAAATAGCCTAACTATGCATTTCCCAGAATCATTTGATGTCATTGTGATTGGTGGCGGCCACGCTGGTACCGAGGCTTGCTTAGCGGCTGCTCGTATGGGTTGTCGGACTTTGTTAGTCACACATAATATTGAGACTCTGGGTCAGATGTCCTGCAATCCCGCTATTGGAGGGATTGGCAAGAGTCATCTGGTGAAAGAAGTTGATGCCCTGGGTGGGGCGATGGCGCTTGCCACAGACTCAGCCGGTATACAGTTTCGAGTTCTTAATCGGCGCAAAGGCCCTGCGGTACGCGCTACTCGAGCTCAGGCGGACCGGATACTTTACAAAGCGGCTATATTTCGGCTGTTACAAAACCAGAAGAACCTGACAATTTTCCAGCAGGCTGTAGATGACCTTATTGTCGAGGGAGACCAGGTCAGAGGGGTGGTAACGTCTGCCGGCATAGAGTTTCGCGGCTCTGCGGTAGTACTCACTGCGGGTACGTTTCTTGGTGGGCGCATTCATATTGGCCTAGATCAGCACTCTGGTGGGCGAGCAGGGGATCCTCCCTCGATACGCCTGGCCGATCGATTACGGGATTTACCTTTTCAGGTGGATCGTCTTAAAACAGGCACTCCGCCACGCATTGATGCCAAAACTGTCAATCTGAAGCGTCTGGAAGAGCAGTGGGGCGATCAGCCTGTGCCCACCATGTCCTACCTGGGAACCGTGGCGGATCACCCAGAACAAACTTGTTGCTGGGTTGCTCACACCAACATAAAGACTCACGACATTATTCGTGGAGGTCTCGACCGATCTCCCATGTATACCGGGGTAATTGATGGTGTCGGGCCGCGTTATTGCCCGTCGATCGAAGATAAAATTGTGCGGTTTGCCGATAAAGATAGCCACCAGGTTTTTATTGAACCGGAAGGTTTGACAACCGACGAACTTTATCCAAACGGTATATCGACAAGCCTGCCATTTGATGTTCAGTTAAGTTTAGTGCGTTCCATGGAGGGTTTTGAGAACGCCCACCTTACTCGTCCCGGCTACGCTATAGAATACGATTTTTTTGATCCTCAGGATCTGCATTACAGCCTGGAAACCCGAGCGCTTAAAGGCCTTTATTTTGCTGGTCAAATCAACGGAACAACGGGTTATGAAGAGGCAGCAGCCCAGGGTTTGTTAGCGGGTATTAATGCGGCTCGGCAAGCTCTGGAACAGGAACCCTGGACGCCACGTCGAGATGAGGCTTACCTGGGGGTGATGGTCGATGACCTGATTACTAAAGGTACTCGAGAGCCTTATCGTATGTTTACCAGTCGCGCTGAATATCGTTTGATGTTGCGTGAAGACAACGCGGATCAACGTCTTACGGAAACTGGCCGGGGTCTGGGTCTGGTTGACGATCATCGCTGGCAGCACTTTTGTGAAAAGATCGAGGCGGTGGAGCTGGAGCGTCAGCGAATGAAGGAGACCTGGGTGCAGCCGAACTCTCGATTAGCGTCGCAGCTGGAACCCCTTCTGGAAAAACCCCTGTCCCGCGAAGTCAATTTACTCGACCTGCTTAAGCGGCCTGGCTTAAGCTATCGAGATATTGCTGCTTTGTCTGAGAGTGTCGAAAAGAGTGCCAGCAAAAATAGCGAAGAAAATATATCTCATCAGCTTGTCGGAGAGCAGGTAGAGATTGAAGTCAAATACCAGGGCTATATCGATCGCCAACGAGGGGAAATAGAGCGCCTGCGTCGCCACGAGCAAACTACCATCCCGGCCAGTTTTGATTATGGCTCGGTGACAGGTTTGTCCAACGAGGTGGTTCAAAAACTGAGCACAGCAAAGCCAGATACTTTGGGTAGAGCAGCTCGTATACAGGGTGTTACTCCGGCTGCGGTTTCGCTATTGCTCATATTTTTGAAAAAGCACGCTTCCCTGGCGGGTAAACTTGCGGCAGAAAAACCTGTAAGAGGGAATATGTCGGGACAGAAAAATTAGTGGCAAGCGGTCGAATTAAAAATATTCTAAAAACAGACATATGCCTCAGTCTATAAGCGATAACCCTATATTTTGTCGGCAACTCACTACGGGCCTGGAGCGCCTGGGTTTTAGCCCAGAAAAGGAAAGGGAGCAAAAATTACTGCGTTATTTAGAGTTGCTGATACGCTGGAATAAAACCTATAACCTGACCGCTATTACCGATCCTGAAACAATGATTTACCGGCATTTACTGGATAGTTTGGCGGTCGCCAGGCACATCAAGGGCCGGCGCTTTGTTGATATTGGTTCTGGAGCGGGTTTACCGGGAATCCCCCTGGCCATCTGGCAGGCGGATAATTCATTTGTTCTACTGGATAGTAATGGTAAAAAAACGCGATTTCTGGTTCAGGCCAAGCTGGAGCTTGGTTTGAACAATGTTGAGGTTATTCATAGTCGTGTAGAAAATTATCAGCCAGAAGCACGTTTTGATGGAATTTTAACCCGGGCGTTTTCCAGTCTGGCTGATATGGTTCTGTGTAGTGAGCACTTACTATTAAAAACGGGAGTGTATTACGCGATGAAGGGGAGACTGGATCAGCAGGAGTTGTCCGCTCTGCCAAAAGCTTATACTCTCCGCGCGACGCGGGAACTGGATATACCCGGAGGCGTAGAGCAGCGCCATTTGCTTGAGTTAATCTCGACCGAGCAAAACCAGTAAATAATAAACACCTGTAGAGGCTGACAGACTTTTGCCACATATTTATGCCATTGCCAATCAGAAAGGGGGGGTTGGGAAAACCACCACCAGTGTCAATTTGGCTGCCTCCCTGGGTCATTTGGGGAAGCAGGTTTTGCTGGTGGATCTCGATCCTCAGGGAAACGCGACGATGGGTAGTGGTGTTGATAAAAGTGAGCTCGAGTTTTCGATTTACGAGGCCCTAACTCGACAAGCAAGCTTTGCTCAGGCCTGCGTTGACTGTGGAGTCTCGGGTTACGATTTGTTGCCATCCAATGATGACCTTACTGCAGCAGAAGTCGAGTTACTGGAGGTCTCCGATAAGGAACAGCAGTTAAAGCGGGTGCTTTCCCAGGCGGGTAATTACGATTACGTGATTATCGATTGTCCCCCCTCTCTCAACATGTTGACGGTGAATGCTTTAGTCGCCGCTGACAGTGTCATCATTCCTATGCAGTGTGAATATTATGCGCTTGAAGGCTTAACGGCGCTGGTAAACACCATTGCGCAGGTTGGAAAAGTGGCTAACGCTACCTTACGAGTCGAGGGCATATTGCGCACTATGTACGATCCGCGTAATAGCCTGACCAATGAAGTGTCAGACCAGCTCCATCACTACTTTGGTAAACGGGTGTATCAAACTGTTATTCCTCGCAATGTTCGCCTGGCTGAGGCTCCGAGTTATGGCAAGCCAGCTTTGTTGTACGATCGTTATTCGAAAGGAGCGGTTGCTTATCTGGGCCTGGCGAATGAAATTCTACGGCGAGATCATTCAAAGAGCGGGTTGACCGGGAAAGGGGAGGTTTAATGGCCAGTAAGCGCAAGGGTTTGGGTCGAGGTCTGGATGCCCTGTTGGGTTCTTCCAGCCTGCAGGACGCGGTCAGTGCAGTAGAGAACGGAACAGTTTCTGGCAAGAAGTCTTCAGCAGCTGAGGGAGGTCAGAATCACTTACCGATAGAGTTTCTAAGCCGGGGCCAATATCAGCCGCGCCGTGAGTTTGATCCGGAAACTCTGGAAGAACTGTCAGAATCCATAAAAAATCAGGGTCTAATGCAGCCGGTTGTGGTTCGGAAGCTCGGGCCAGAACACTATGAAATTATTGCGGGAGAGCGCCGTTGGCGGGCCTGTCAGCTGGCAGGTTTTTCAGAGATCCCGGTGATTATTAAGCAGGTAGATGATGAAACGGCGCTGGCACTAGCGTTAATAGAAAATATTCAGCGTGAGGACCTCAATGCCATGGAAGAGGGCCACGCTTTGCAGCGCTTGCAGACGGAGTTTCAGTTAAGCCAGCAACAAGTCGCCGATGCGGTCGGCAAATCCAGGGCTGCAGTGGCTAACCTGATGCGTCTCACAAAGCTGGTTCCAGAAGTTCAAACCATGTTGTCGCGTGGAGATATCGATATGGGGCACGCTCGAGCTCTGTTGAGTCTGGAGAGTTCCGTTCAGGGAAGTGCGGCTCGGCGAGTGGTTGATGCGGGTATGAACGTTCGTCAGGCGGAAAGGCTGGTGCGCTCCTTACTTGAGCCTGCAAAAGAAAAACAAGTGACACCTGCCGACCCTAATATTCGTAGCCTGGAAGAAGAGTTATCGTTAGCCTTAGCTGCTTCGGTGAAAATCCATCACGGAAACAAAGGCGGCAAATTAGTCGTTCGTTACAACAGCGTTGATGAGCTAGAGGGCATCATAGAAAAACTCAGATAAACGGCAGCCGTATCTGCCTGGAACGGTGTTGATTCGGATGTTTTGTTTAGGTGCATGGGGCTTAGTGTTTGAGTCGCTGCTTATTGGACGGATTTTGATCACAAAACTTTTAGCGAGATACCTTGATACGCTGTTGCGAGCTGTTTATAATGCCGCGCCGAGAAAATCGTCTTGTTTGTACGTCTCGATATGACACGGAGAGAGGGAGAACGGAGTATTTCAGAGCGCGTTTGCTTGGTATGGGATGAGTAGGCTCCTGTATCGTCAAATTTTGTGTGCGGCGATCATCGTGTTTATGGGCTCGGTTCTGACGAGTTTTTTTGCTGGGCAGGCCCTGGCTTTATCGGCGCTGCTCGGCGGATGTTTAGGTTTAAGTGCTTATCTTTTCTCCAGTATTATTTTGGTGTTTGGGGGGAATAGATCGGCAGGCAGCGTACTGGCTCGAATGGTGTTTGCTGAGCTGGTCAAAGTTGCGGTGTTGATCGTTGGCTTTGCCACCATTTTTCTCGGGCCGAAGCCGCTGTTTAATAGTGCTAATGTCGCGATACGAGTGGATGAAGGGCTAAGTGCCGTAGTGTTTGTTGTAGCCTGTGTTGTGGTTGTCGTAGTGCACGCGGTAGCGGGGGTGATCTTGGCCCCCAGAAATAACGATAGTTGATTGGTGTCAACCGGGTCGACGGAAGAAGGTGTTTTAGTACTTCTGTCGCAATTAGAATTTAGCAAGTAATCAGGATTCGATTTATGTCCTCAACTGGCGAGACGCAGTCCTCCAGCGAGATTATCGCTCATCACCTGACTAACCTGACCTATGGCCGTCACGCCGATGGTTCATGGGGTATTGCTCACGGTGTTGACGACATTGCTGAAATGGGTTTTATGGCGATTAACCTCGACAGTATGTTTTTCTCCATTGTGCTGGGCAGTATTTTTCTACTCGTTTTCAGAATGGTCGCTAAAAAAGCGACAACGGGGGTTCCCGGCCCTCTGCAAAATATTGTCGAAATTGCAGTCGATATGATTAACGACAATGTTAAAAGCATGTTTAATCACAAGAGCGTTGTTGTCGCTCCGATGGCGCTGACCGTGTTTATTTGGGTTTTGTTGATGAATGTTATGGACCTGGTGCCCATTGACTTCCTACCCAAGCTTGCCGGCCTGTTTGGGGTGCCATATCTTAAGGTGGTACCGACCACAGACGTCAATGTCACTATGGGCATGGCCCTGAGTGTTTTTCTAGTCGTCGTGTTTTACAGTATTAAACAAAAGGGTTTGGGTGGCTTTGCCGCAGAGTTATCCTTCCACCCTTTTGGCAAGATGGCATTGCCCATCAACTTGTTTCTCGAAATAGTAAACTTGCTGAGTAAACCCCTGTCACTTGGTTTACGACTGTTTGGTAACCTTTACGCGGGTGAAATGATCTTTATTTTGATTGCATTGTTACCGTTTTGGGCGCAGCCGTTTTTGTCGGTTCCCTGGGCGATCTTTCATATTTTGATTATCTTTTTGCAGGCCTTTATTTTCATGGTGTTAACCGTAGTATATATGGCTCAGGCCTTTACTGTGGACGAGCACTGATTACTAACTAACCAACGTTCAACGACACTTTTGGAGTCATAATGGAAACTTCTTTAATTTATATTGCTGCAGCACTGGTCATGGGTTTAGCCGCGATCGGAGCTGGTATCGGTGTAGCTATCCTTGGTGGTAAGTTCCTCGAGGGCGCTGCTCGCCAGCCAGAATTGATCCCTGTACTGCGTACCCAGTTTTTTATTGTTATGGGTCTGGTTGATGCAATCCCAATGATTGGCCTGGTAATTGGCCTGTTTTTGGTTTTCGCCAAAGGTTAAGGCTTCGCTTAAGAGTTTTTGATTTAGTCGTGTTGAGTTACTGGCCTAGATAGAGCGGTAACTCCGCATCCTTAACGTTTATGGATGTCGACACGAAAAAATAAGCTCCACGTAATAACTAACCGAAAGGTATTGACGTGAATTTTAATTTGACCCTTATCGGCCAGGCGATATCGTTTTTTCTCTTCGTCTGGTTTTGCGCAAAATACGTTTGGCCTCCGATCATTGGAGCCATGGAAGAGCGCGCTAAGAAAATAGCTGATGGGCTTGATGCTGCAGATCGCGCCAGGCGAGATCTGGAGCTTGCCCAGGACAAGGCTGTCGATCAGTTAAAAGAGGCCAAGCAGGAATCGGCTTCTATTATTGATCAGGCTAATAAGCGCGCTACTCAAATCGTTGAAGAAGCGAAAGACAGAGCTCGGGAAGAAGGCGACCGCTTAAAAACTTCTGCTCAGGCAGAAATTGAGCAGGAAATGAGCCGGGCTCGAGAAGAGCTACGCGGCAAAGTCGGCGCTTTGGCTGTCATCGGTGCAGAGCGAATTTTGCAACGCTCCGTTGATCAGGCCGCAAATAGCGACTTGATTGATAGCCTGGCGGCAGAGCTTTAATAATGGCTGAGCTCAGTACGTTAGCCAGGCCTTATGCCCGCGCAGTTTTTGAGAGTGCCGCGGCAGATGGTAGTTTGCAGGTGTGGGCAGAGTCTCTCGAGCTGTTGGCGAGCCTGTCCAATGAAACGAAGATAGCAGCTTTGATACAGGATCCCGGTTTAACCGCTGGGCAAAAGGCGGAAACACTGACGCAGGTCTGTGGTGACGCCCTTTCTGAAAAAGGGGCTAACTTTGTTGGCTTGCTGGCGGAAAATCATCGTCTTGCCCTACTCCCTCAAATACAGGAACAGTTTCACCTCCTGAAAACCGAGCGCGAAAAAGTAGTCGACGTCGAGTTGGTGAGTGCAGGTGACATCGATACTGCCCAGCAGGAAAAATTAACCCAGGTACTGGCGGCACGTTTAGAAAGAGAAGTGAATATTACCGTTTCCGTTGATAGCGACCTTATAGGTGGTGTCGTTGTCCGCGCTGGTGACATGATCATCGATGGCTCAATACGCGGCCGCTTAAATAAACTTGCAGAAGTATTAAATTCGTAGGATCGAGGAATCGAGAATGCAGCAATTGAACCCGTCTGAAATTAGTGAATTGATCAGACAACGAATAGAAAATCTGGATATTTCAACGGAGGCCCAAAATGAGGGCACGATCGTTTCGGTATCTGACGGCATTGTACGTATCCACGGCCTCGCCGATGTGATGTACGGTGAAATGATCGAGTTCGATGGCGGCCTTTATGGTATGGCTCTCAACCTGGAGCGCGATTCAGTCGGCGCCGTGGTACTGGGTGATTACCTGGGTTTGACCGAAGGCGCCAAAGCGCGTTGCACTGGTCGAATTTTGGAAGTGCCGATTGGTCCGGAACTAGAAGGCCGCGTCGTTGATGCGCTGGGAAATCCGATCGATGGCAAAGGTCCCGTTGAAGCGAAGTTAAGCGATGCACTGGAAAAAGTAGCTCCTGGTGTTATTGAGCGTCAATCGGTAGACCAGCCCGTTCAAACCGGTCTTAAAGCAATTGACTCCATGGTGCCGGTAGGTCGTGGTCAGCGAGAGCTGATCATTGGTGATCGCCAGACAGGTAAAACGGCGATTGCGATTGATGCCATCATCAACCAGAAGGGTACCGGTGTTAAGTGTATATATGTGGCCATCGGCCAGAAAAACGCTACGGTAGCCAACGTGGTACGTAAGCTCGAAGAACACGGCGCAATGGAGCACACCATTGTTGTTGCTGCCACGGCAGCGGATCCAGCGTCCATGCAATACCTGGCGCCCTATGCGGGCTGCACCATGGGCGAGTACTACCGAGATCGTGGGCAGGACGCATTAATTATTTATGATGATTTGACCAAGCAAGCCTGGGCCTATCGTCAGGTATCTTTGTTGTTACGTCGTCCTCCTGGTCGAGAAGCTTATCCCGGTGATGTGTTTTACCTCCACTCCCGTTTGCTAGAGCGTTCCGCTCGGGTTAATGCTGAGTATGTTGAGAAGTTCACCAAGGGTGAGGTTAAAGGCAAAACAGGTTCTTTAACGGCCTTACCCATCATCGAAACTCAGGCTGGCGATGTCTCGGCTTTCGTACCAACCAACGTAATCTCGATTACCGATGGTCAAATTTTTGTTGAAACCGATTTGTTCAACTCTGGTATTCGTCCAGCGATGAACGCTGGTCTGTCGGTATCGCGAGTGGGTGGTGCGGCGCAAACCCCCATCATTAAAAAACTGGGCGGTGGTATTCGTCTGGCTCTGGCTCAGTATCGGGAACTGGCAGCATTCTCGCAGTTTGCATCTGATCTCGACGATGCGACTCGTGAGCAGCTCGAACACGGTCAGCGCGTGACGGAACTGATGAAGCAAGGTCAATACTCGCCACAAAGCGTTGGTGAAATGGGCGTTGTGCTCTATGCGGCGAATGAAGGTTATTTAAAAGAAGTGCCGATCAATAAGATTGGTGGTTTCGAGGCCGCATTGTTGTCTTATATGAGATCCGAACACGCTGATGTGATGACTCTGGTCGATGATACGGGCACTTGGGACAAAGATACTCAGGCCAGCTTTAAGGCCGCGCTTGATAAATTTGTCGCTACCCAATCGTGGTAGGCAGCCTGGTAAAAGCACAATAGGAGCAGCCCAGTGGCAGTCGGCAAAGAAGTTAAAACTAAGATCACTAGCGTTAAAAGTACGCAAAAGATCACTAGCGCCATGGAAATGGTGGCGGCGAGTAAAATGCGTCGTGCCCAGGAGCGTATGGCGCTAGGCAAACCTTATGCGCAGCGTATTCGCGACGTGGTGAGTCATATTGCCAATGCTAACGCGGAGTACAGTCATCAATACATGACCCAAAAAAGTAGTATTGAGCGCATCGGCTTGATAGTAATTTCTACTGATCGGGGTTTGTGTGGCGGTCTTAATATCAACCTGTTTAAAGCTGCTGTACGGGACATCAAGACCTGGACCGAGGCCGGCGCCGATATTGAAATATGCACGATCGGCTCGAAAGCGGCGACATTTTTCAGTAGCGTAAAGGCGAATATTGTCGCTACGGTAAAAGATATGGGTGACAAGCCCGCGGCTTCTGACCTGGTGGGCAGTGTAAAAGTAATGCTCGACGCTTTTGATGAAGGTCGCATTGATCAGTTGTTTGTGATTGGTAATAAATTTGTTAATACCATGACGCAGAAGCCAGAAATGCAACAGTTGTTGCCTTTAAAGCCGAGCGAAGACGATAAAATGCAGCACCACTGGGACTATATTTACGAGCCCGATGCAAAAGAACTGCTCGATGGTTTGTTGTCTCGTTATATGGAATCACAGGTTTACCAGAGCGTTGTTGAAAATAAGGCCTGCGAGCAAGCGGCGCGTATGGTGGCTATGAAAAATGCCACTGAAAACGCATCGACCTTAATCGACGAGTTGGAACTGCTTTATAACAAGGCACGCCAGGCGGCGATTACTCAGGAATTATCAGAAATCGTTAGCGGAGCTTCAGCGGTATAGCCCTTTAGTGGTAGCAGCCCTGCGGATTACGGAAAGTTTTAAGGAAGTAGATCGGTTTAAAAATTATTAATTGTTTCGCAGTGAAAAATTTGCACCTTTAAATTTAGATGCACAAAAGCGAAACAAGGAATTCGGACAAGCAACCCAGACAAGCAATATAGAGATAGAGGATCCAACATGAGTAGCGGACAAATCGTTCAGATTATTGGCGCCGTAGTGGACGTGGAATTTCCAAGAGATCAGGTACCTAATGTGTACGATGCTCTTTTGGTAGAGAAGCAAGGCCTTACCCTGGAAGTTCAGCAACAACTGGGAGACGGCGTGGTACGTACCATTGCCATGGGTGCTTCCGAAGGTTTGAGCCGAGGCCTTATGGCCGATAACACCGGCGCGCCTATTGCTGTGCCCGTGGGTCAGGGCACCCTGGGCCGAATCATGGATGTCCTTGGTAATCCGATTGATGAAGCCGGACCGATCGATCACGATACGCGTTTGCCGATTCACCGTGAAGCGCCCAAGTATGCGGATCAGTCCTCAGCCATTGAGCTGCTTGAAACCGGCATTAAAGTAATTGACCTGATTATGCCCATCTCCAAAGGCGGCAAAATTGGCCTCTTCGGTGGAGCGGGTGTAGGTAAAACTGTAACCCTGATGGAATTGATTCGTAATATCGCCATTGAGCACTCGGGTTTCTCAGTATTTGCGGGTGTTGGCGAGCGGACTCGTGAAGGTAATGATTTTTACCACGAGATGAAAGAATCCAACGTACTGGATAAAGTGGCTCTGGTTTATGGCCAGATGAACGAACCTCCCGGAAACCGTTTGCGCGTCGCACTGACGGGATTGACGATGGCCGAGCACTTTCGTGATCAGGGTCGGGATGTACTAATGTTCGTCGACAACATTTATCGTTACACCCTCGCGGGAACCGAAGTATCTGCACTGCTGGGTCGTATGCCTTCAGCGGTAGGCTATCAGCCCACACTGGCTGAAGAGATGGGTGTTCTTCAGGAGCGTATTACCTCGACTAAAACTGGTTCTATTACTTCCTTCCAGGCGGTGTACGTACCTGCGGATGATTTGACCGATCCATCACCTGCAACGACTTTTGCTCACCTGGATGCGACCCTCGTTCTCTCGCGTCAAATTGCTGAACTGGGTATTTACCCTGCGGTTGATCCACTGGATTCAACATCGCGTCTGCTCGATCCTTTGATTATCGGCCAGGAGCACTACGATGTAGCTCGAGGCGTTCAGTCTGTACTGCAGCGTTATAAGGAGCTGCGTGACATTATTGCTATTCTGGGTATGGATGAGCTTTCTGAAGAAGATAAACAAGCGGTAGATCGCGCTCGTAAAATTCAGCGCTTCCTGTCACAACCGTTCTTCGTAGCAGAAATCTTTACCGGCAGTTCGGGTAAATATGTGCCGATTAAAGACACCATTGCCAGCTTTAAAGGCATTCTCGATGGTGACTACGATGATCTGCCAGAACAGGCCTTCTACATGGTGGGTTCCATTGAAGAAGTTGTCGAAAAAGCGAAGGAAATGCAAGGTAACTAAGCCATGACCATGACCTTTCATTGCGACATCGCCACCGCGGAAAACGCTATGTTTTCCGACCTGGCTGAGATGATCATTGTTACTGGCTCGGAAGGTGAGCTCGGCGTAACCTATGGTCACGCTCCGCTGTTAACAGATCTTAAGCCTGGGCCGGTGCGTATTATTAAGCAGGGTGGCGAAGAGGAAATCTATTATCTTTCCGGTGGTTTCCTTGAAGTTCAGCCGCATCTGGTTTCTATCCTGGCTGATACCGGCATACGTG
>JQIA01001408.1_pt1 | contig 12945 bp, 13 predicted proteins | sample 811431 | NCBI WGS metagenome assembly JQIA01 (sample SAMN02998118, study PRJNA258478) | marine sediment metagenome | biome: marine; feature: seafloor; material: sediment; isolation source: oil-polluted sediment collected from 3 locations (0.5 km, 0.7 km and 0.9 km)... | place: USA: Gulf of Mexico ... | reverse complement strand
CTCTGCACACGCTATTCATCCCCCGAAAAATAATCCCTGGCCAAATTTTCAAAGCGGGTATATTTCCCCAAAAAAGCCAGCCGCGCGGTACCAATGGGGCCATTGCGCTGCTTACCAATAATGATTTCAGCCATGCCTTTGTCCGGGGAATCTTCGTTGTAAACTTCATCCCGGTAAATAAATGCAATGACGTCGGCATCTTGCTCAATAGCACCGGATTCTCTCAAATCCGAATTGATCGGTCGCTTGTTCGGTCTCTGCTCTACATTCCGACTCAACTGAGACAAAGCCAGCATCGGACAGGAAAACTCTCGAGCGATGGATTTCAATTCGCGAGAGATTTGAGAAATCTCCTGAACCCGACCCTCTGCCTGTGTGCTACCCGTCATTAGCTGAAGATAATCCACCATCACCATAGCCGGTCGAGACTTAAGATCGAGCTGCTCAGAATTCCAGTCCGGGTGATCTCGCCTCAACTGATCGCGGCACTCCTTAACCTGTTTACGCATCCGGTTACGCAACTCCATCGGGTTAATGCCCGGCGTATCGTCTATGTACAGAGACTTATCTTTGAGCCGGGCGGCCGCCGTCGCGAGCCGAGCAAAATCGTCTGGATTGAGGTCGCCACTGCGCAGCGCCGTCTGGTCGATTTTTCCCATCGAAGAGAGCATACGCATAATCAATTGACTGGCCGGCATTTCCATACTGAACACCAGCACCGGACGTTCCTGCTCTAGCATGGCGTGCTCGGCCATATTCAGTGCAAAAGCGGTTTTACCCATGGAGGGTCGACCGGCGATAATAATCAGATCCGAATCCTGCCAGCCGGAGGTCATCTCATCGAGCTCGGTAAAACTGGTGCTTAAGCCGGTAATGGCAGATTCGCTTTCAAATAAGATATCAATGCGCGCTATCACTTCCCTAAGGAGTTCCGTCACATTGCGAAACCCGCCTGACTTAGGTCGGTTTTCCATGACCTCTAACAGGCGTCGTTCGGCCTCAGCCAGCAATTTACTGCTGTCCCAGCCGAGGGGCTTATAACCTTTTTGTGCAATATCCGTGGCCGCACTAATGAGCTGGCGAATCACCGAACGCTCCAGCACAATTTGCGCGTAAGCCCGAATATTGGCGGCACTGGAGGTGTTGTTGACCAGCTCAACCAGGTAGGAGTCCCCACCGGTTTGTACGAGTTGATTGGTGTTTTTAAGTGTTTCGGAGAGTGTCAGTGCATCCAGCGGCTGCTCATTAGCCGCCAGATCAAGCATCGTGGAGAAGATAATACGGTGATCGCGCTGAAAGAAATCTGCTTCGGAGACAATACTGGCAATGTCGTCGAAGGCATCATTAACCAGCATCAAGCCGCCGAGTACAGCCTGCTCCGCTTCCAGTGAATGGGGAAGCTCAGGACTGTGAATAGACTCGGACAGCGATTGCGCCATAGCGTTAGATCCGGCTAGAAATGACTGGTTTTACTATACATAACTCGGCTGAGTTTAGGGTAAGGTTCCAATACCGTTTTTAAGCTGACTTGTATCAATCAGGGCTGCCATCAATACCATCTGATTCGGGTAGCCCTGTATCCAGCCTGTACCCAGTAAAGCGCTATTCGGCGACAACAATCACCTGAACGGCCTGGGTAACATCGGAGTGCAACTGAATATCGATGTCGAATTCACCCACTTCTCGGATTGCTCCCTCTGGCATTTTAATCTCGGTCTTAGCAACCTCAACACCGGCAGTATTAAGTGCCTCGGCGACATCACGAGGTCCGATAGAACCGAACAGCCGACCTTCTTCGCCGGCAACGGACGTAATAGTCACCGATGCGACTTCAACAATTTTAGCAGCCAGTTTCTGGGCATTAGCGAGTTTTTCCGCTGCCGCCTGCTCTAATTCCGCACGGCGAGACTCAAAAGCTTCCAGGTTATCGCGCGTTGCGAATACCGCCTTGCCCTGAGGAACCAGGTAATTACGGCCGTAACCCGCTTTTACTGATACTTTATCGCCAATATCGCCGAGTTTTCCGGTTTTTTCCAGCAAAATTACTTCCATTTCTTTACCCTCATTTTAATCTATTACTGTGAGCATCTGCTACGCAGATACTTTGCCACAACTGCCTGTTCCTAAACTACGACTTACGCACCGCGAGAACGCGATGCCCAGCGCGACCGCAAATCAATCATGCTATCGAGCAAGCCCAGACCAACGAGCATCATACTCATTGGTCCCAGCAAAAAAGCCAGGCATATGTAAAATATCCCTAACCAGTGTGTTCCTATTTTTGCCGCTGCCGCCAGGTGGTGAATCAGGGCTAAGCCTGCAACTAGCACTGGCAGCCCCATCAAACTACCCCAGGCTGCATAGTCTGCGGAATATAAATAGCAGCCTGTCATTCCAGCCAATAAAGCTAGTGCTAATGGCCGCTGGATTCGCAAGGACTGAAACTCTTTTGCAAATCCGCCCGGGTTGTACAACAGCGCCTGCCACCAACGACCTAACAACAGGCTTCCCACTGCACCAGCGGCAACAATCCAGGCCAACAGCCCCAGAACAAATGAGTCACCCAGAGGCAAGGCTATCGACGGAGTACCTTCACCCGCCTCACCAGATACGCGGCCAGCCTGGTCTTGTCCGAGCTGAGCCAACTCTCCGGATTGAACCGATTCGTCAGATGCTGGCGCTTGCATCTGCTCGAGCATCTCTACAAAAGCTACTCTCAGTTGCGCGACATCCTCGCTCATTCCCGTATTCATCACACTCATGGTCAGAGCACTAAGTAAGACCACGACCAGCAAAGTAGACTGCCAGGATGCCGTCGCTTTAAGTACCAGCGCGCCAACAAAGACCACGAGGACTGAAGCAAGGGAAGCCCACACCATCAGCGGGTTGGTCTCGTTGACATACAACATCGCCACCAGCGGCAGCATAGACCACAGCAACACCAGCATACCTTCGCTAGCGCCTCTGCGGGCCGTCACCAGGACTACCGTTGCCGGACTGAGCAGGGGTAAAAGATTACCCGCAAAAGCAACCAGCAGAGCACGTATCCGGCTACTCATAATAAACTGTGCCAGAGCGTACATTAATCTAACCCCGATAAATCCGGGCAGTCACCGGCTGTGCTTATTCGTGACTATCTGTGTAAGGCAGCAAAGCCAAAAACCGGGCGCGCTTGATCGCAGTCGCCAACTGGCGCTGGTAACGTGCACTGGTACCGGTAATACGGCTGGGTACTATTTTTCCCGTTTCGGATACATAGGCCTTGAGGATCTCCAGGTCTTTGTAATCGATCTGCTTAATACCTTCAGCAGTAAAACGGCAAAATTTACGACGACGACTAAAACGGGCCATGATTATTCCTCCGCCTTGGCTGTAGTTTCGGTGACTGTAGTTTCGGTAGCTGTAGTTTCGGTAGCTGTAGCCTCAGTTGCGGGCTCAGCTTCTGCGGAGCTCTCTTCCTGAGCGGCTTCCGCGGCCTTCGCCTCGGCTACTTTCTTTGCGTCAGCGGCAGAACGAGCTGCGCGCTCTTCATCACGCTTCTGACGAGCCTCTTTCTCGGCTTTGTCAGCCAGCTCTTCTTTCATGATTTCGGTAGAGTCGGTCACGGCTTCATCGCGCTTGATAATCAAATTACGCAACACAGCATCGTTATAACGAAATGCCGTATCGAGTTCGTCAAGTACTTCCTGACCGCACTCAACATTCATCAGAATATAGTGCGCTTTGTGAATTTTCTGGATAGGGTAGGCTAATGCTCGCCGCCCCCAGTCTTCCAGGCGATGAACCTTGCCTTCGCCTGCTTCGATGGTTTTGCGGTAACGCTCAACCATACCGGGGACTTGTTCGCTTTGATCCGGATGAACCAAAAACACAATTTCGTAATGTCGCATTGTATCTCCTCAAGGGTTAAAGCCACCCGACAGCCATTATGGCTAGATCAGTGTGACAAGGAGCCGCCACAAATCATTTGCGGCGGGTAAGGGCGCGGTATTTTAGGGAAAACCACAGGCGATAGCAAGCTATCTCCACTCTGCTAAAAACAGGCATTAGCGCTACGCCATACCCGCCTCAAAAACTCGAGACCCGCGCGGCTAACTGTTATCATCCATTTTGCTTTTTCCCGCCACGCGCGAGAACTACCAGAACACACAATGGCGCAATAAAAGACGCGCAAAACCGGCACCCAAAAAGCTTGTTCGCTATCCTTACTCTCATTAACTGCCCTCGAATACCCGGGCGACGAACCATTTAATACAGGCGCCCCCTTGTCCATTCCATCCGACTCCACCCCATCGACACCTGACGGCACGGCACTCTTAAACCCCGACGCCCTGCTACTCGCCAGTCTGTGGCGACGATTAATTGCCCTGGTCTATGATGGCTTTCTGTTATTCGCTCTCAGTCTGGGCTATGGCGCCCTGATACTTATTGCTCGAATCTGGGTGCTCGGCCAGGATGTGGACACCACGCCCACCAATGAAGTCTTCCAGGCCGCCCTCTTAGGAGGCTGGTGGCTAGTGCTGGCTTCCTTTTATGTTTGGTGCTGGCGGCGCTCGGGGCAAACCCTTGGTATGAAGACCTGGCGACTGCAATTACAGCAAACTGATGGCAGCGCCCCTACCTGGAAACAATGCTGGCTCCGCTCCCTTCTCGCCCCCCTGGCACTCATCCTGGTCATTCCTTACGCCTGGGTACTAGTCAGCAAAGACGGCAACTGCCTGCACGACCGCTGGACAGATACGCGAGTTGTCGTGTTACCCAAATCGAAAAGCTAACGACGCCTTAATATCATTAAGTGCGGATAATGGTTAGCCAGGATTACTCCGATGTGATCTCAGACCACAACTGGAATTACTTATATTGCCTTAGTGATCCCCCACCATTTTTAGCAGTAAAAAGAATTAACTTCGCTTTATCCACGGAAATAATCCGGGCAACCCCCGACTCAGATTTGCTTAAGGTACTTGCCGTTACTTGCTGTTCAGAAATAATAGAAAACGAATTAGTTGAACAATCAAGAGGAATCGCATTAGCCGTCCCAAAATCAGCTACCAGTGGTTCAATAGCAGCAAACCCCCTGGTCCCGCTAAAAGAAATAAAGCGTTGCTGCTCATAACAAAAAACCCTGATAACTCCAATACTAGATTTCGGCACTACTGCGGAAGGGAGCTTAAAAGAGCCAAGATTATCAACAGCATGGCTTCTAACAGCAAACAACACAGCCATACTCAAAAAAGCGTAATACAAAAACTTCATATCGTAACGTCCTATCTTTAAGTTGGGCATATAAATTCGCGCGCCCTGAACAACATATTATGTGACTAATTATCCACACAGAACCCTGGTCTTGTAAAGATTGAACTGATCTTGAGGTTGAACTGCTCTTGAGATAGCCTTTATCATTTGTTATGATTTTTTTTCAAAAAAACGCTAAAGGAATTACAGCATGATAAATAAAAAAGGGCTCTCAGCTTCTCTACTTACACTTACGTTATTGACTATAGTTGCATCTCCCTCCTCCGTTTTTGCAGCAGGATCGGCAGGAAGTGGTCCAAACCCCTATCGCGATTGTGGAATTGGGGCCGCTTTATTCTCTGAAACACATTGGGCTGCGGTAATTTCAAATGTGATATGGGATTTAGGTACAACTGCGGTCACCTCTGCTACAGCAAGTCCCGAGACATGCTCAGGAGCCAATATTGAAACGGCGCAGTTTATCATTGACAATTATGACAACCTGGTTGAAGAAACAGCAAAGGGTCAAGGCCAGCACCTGGTTGCAATGCTTGATATTCAAGGTTGTAACACTGTCGCACAAGACGGCGCCCTTTTAGCCCTTCGCGCTGATGTGGCTCAACAGGTTGGAGCAACAACCTATAATAGCCAGGGTCAAATTGACAAGGCTTCTAACTATTATGATGCTGTCACTTCGGCAGTATCTCTAAACTGTTCGGCGTAAGCTCCTTTGATATATAGGGCGGGGGCGAAAGCCCTCGCCTACTCTCTCTCGAGATCCAGCAAAATACTCTTCATACCTGCCCGAATATTCGCTATTTTCGCTCTAACATGCTCAAGCTGGGTAACAGCTAACGAGCCTATCGGGCCTGAAGCCCTGCTAAAAAAAGCAGACACTCTCAGCCTGAGCCAGCACCCCATATGGCACAAGCTTCTTTATTACAAGGAAAAACCTCTTTTTACCTCACAGATACGCAGTGAGATCCATGACCAAAGTTTTTTTATTGCCAATGACGGGAAAACCAATCCTTCAGGTGAGCTTGAAGCCACTTTACTCGGGATTTTTTCCCCTCAAACAGAAAACACTAATAACCATCCTCAGTGTCGTTTTCCTGCTCGATATATCTGGCTAAAAAAGCAACTCAAGCTCTCTGATCTTGTGCTACCTCCCGTCGACTGCCCCGATTTCAATGAATGGACTTTTAATAGTAGTGTTGACTCTCTAAGCATAGTGTACGCGTCAGGGTACCTGGGGAATCCAGCAACTTACTACGGACATACTTTATTAAAATTAAATTCAGGAAAGAAACGAAAAAAAACAAAGCTCCTTGATCAGACCGTGAACTACGGTGTCATAGTTCCAGATAATGAAGACCCAATATCGTATATAATAAAAAGTCTTTTCGGAGGGTATGACGGTGGTTTTAGTCCCGCAAGCTATCATTTTCACACTTTAAATTATGGCGAAATTGAATTACGTAATTTATGGGAATACGAACTCAATCTGAGCCAAACTGAAGTAGATTTTATCGTTGCTCACGCGTGGGAAGTCTTAGGCAAGAAATACACTTATTACTTTTTTCAAAAAAACTGCGCATACCGATTAGCAGAATTATTTGAAATTATCGAAAATATGGAGGTGATACCCTCCAATCCCATATTCACGCTACCTCGCACTGTTTTACAAAAAATGGCTGAGAGTTCTCGATTAGACGAACCACTAATTCGATCCATTAAATTCTACCCATCTCGACAAGCCAGACTTTACAATAAGTTTTCTGCGCTTACACCGCCAGAAAAACAGCTTGTACATAATATTGCTAAAAACCCGGAAAACCTGGACTCAGAGTTATCTAAATCTCTAAGGCTAGACTCAAAATATATTATTTTAGATACCTTGCTAGACTACTATCAATTCGCAGAAAAAGCTGAAATTCTTCCGATCGATGAAATTGAAAGTTATTACCAGAAAGTACTGATAAAGAGATACGCTCTGCCACCTGGCGAAAAACCTCTAAGAAACCCTTCAACTCAAGCCCCACATAATGGCCGAAAAGCGAGCCAAATAAGATTTGGAGTCGCGCATAATGAGGACTTAGGTGAGGGGCTATCAGTACTGTTAAGACCGACATTTTATGATGTCCTGGATGCCGATTCAGGACATGTCAGCGATTCCGCATTGGCTATGGGAGAGATGAAGCTATTTATAAAAGACGACCAGATCAAATTAAGACATCTAGACTTCTTCAAAATCAAAAGTGTTAGCCACGGCATTACCGGACTCCCTGGTGATAATGGAGGTGCATGGAAAATAAAACTTGGCGCTCAGCAACAAAATTTATCATGCCTGGATTGTTTAGCTTTAAAGTTTCAAGGCGATTATGGATTCACACTAAGACCGAACTCAACAGTATTGGGGGGATTTTTTATAGGTGGGGGAGCGCAAGATAATCGGAATAACAGTGGCAACCTTTTTGTGAAAGCCTCTATTTTTTCCCATCTCCAACTAACTGACGACGTAAAAATTAGGTTTCTTGCCGAATTCCCAGAACAAATAGACGGCTCAGGGGGTGGTGAAAGTTTCATATCATTGGAAGGCAGATTAAAATTAGGAGTGAATACCGATTTACGTTTCATGTACGAAAAAAACAAATCTGCCGAATATTCTATAAATTTTGGCTATTATTTCTAATCACAATTTCCCTCAAAGCCACGCCTTAATCGGTGAGGAAATTCGAACTCCGCATACTATTTAATACTTATCAGTCTACGCTAAGACCCATTCCGTCGCTCCAAAGCAACCCAAACCACACAGATCCGCGTGGTTTAGGCTTTTTACCTTAGGATTCTTTAGAGCGCAGAGCTTGCTTCCTCCTGCTCCATGGTACGCGCACCCCTCAAAATGCCCGGGATAGCGTGGTTACCTTCGTGACAGGCAAATTCGAAGATTTGGTCATCAGTTGCCTTCATCGAGATGACGACCGTGAAGGGCTTGGTAAAGGCAGAAGGACTATCTACCGTGTATTCATAAATGAGCCGTGAGTCGCTGGTTCGAGTCAACTTCTCAGTCAGGTGAAGATTCTCACCCAGGCCTACCGGACCACTTTTATCCAGCGCTGCAAGATTTAGTGGCAGTTGGTAAGAAGGTACATTGCTGTTGAAGTTAGTGGTCTCTATGACCAGGGTATCACCTTCCCAATGACCTCGAGAATCCCCGGACCATTGAGCCATTTCTGACGGCAGGTGCGGTTGCCCATCGATCGGAATAATTCGAGCATCGTGAATCATCTCAGTGAAGAACACTACATAACCCGGCGACTGTACAATTCGGACCAGGTTATTGTAAGAACTCGGCATCAGCGGTGGCCCGGCATTAAACCCCACCAGGCAACGTTCAGAAAGACCCAACGATTCAGGCCCGGGTGGGCGGAATTCGTCGAGACCAATGGAGAAGAAGCCCCGGATTGGGAGAATGCGATCAGCATTTATCTTCGCAAGCTCCACTGCCGCTGGGGTTAATTCCGGCAAGCGACCGTTCGACGGATCAACAATCAGTGATGTTCTTCGGTCCCCGCTCATCTCAGTACCGAAATCCAGCCAGAAGCTGTTATAGGGAATCTGGACGTCTACCTCGGCAGGGAGGTTCAGGTCCTTTTTGTTATCCGTATCATTGATATACAGCGCTTTCTGTCGGAAGGCCTCCTCCTCTTCGGCGGTGAACACCGCCTTATCGCCTAATTCCTCAGGACGCTCGAGTGGCGTTAAGGTTCGAAAATCCCAGTTGCCCTGAAAGTCTGGGTGACCCTGCGCATTACGAGGTACCTGATACCCTGAAGCACTATTTTTGGCAGCATCCGCTGGGCTATTTTCAGCTGAATCCGCCGAGTTATTTTTACTTGAATCAGTACACGCCGAAGTAGCAAGCATCAACACTGTCGTTAAGGCCGCTACTGGGAGAAATCTGCGAGCTAAAGTCACTTTACACCCCTGTTTTAGTTGTTAATTCCCAACAAGCTACCATAAAGCACTACGCGATTAAACCGCCGGCTGGCTGATAAAAATCCCGGGAGCAACTTGTTTCGCCCTCAGCAGATGTCCAGACTCTAGCCCAAACATTTTATCTTCCACCAAAGGCCATCGAAGATGTCATGGGGCCCGGCGGGAAAAAACTAAAGCTCATCGAATCAGCTATCTTGATTAAGTGGCTACATGGCCTATGATTGCATAGTGTTTAGCGTCCAGCAGCATTTTCGTTGCCCACTATCATCCCCCCCCGTCACTGGAGAAGCATTATGGATTTAGGCCTTAAAGGTAAAGTTGTTGTTCTTACTGGTGCAAGCAAGGGAATCGGTGTCGCCACGGCGAGCGCCTTTGCCAGGGAAGGTGCTCGCCTGGTCATTGCCGCGCGAAACCTCGAAAACCTGGATCAAGTTGCCAGTACCATTCGCTCCGAAACGGGAGCAGATATCACGACCTGTAGCTGCGACATTACCAGTGACGAAGACGTTACCGGTTTAATGCAAACAGCCCTTGATCAATATGGCCGTATTGATGTGTTGGTCAATAACGGTGCCGGGAAGATTCCTGCCGGGGATTTATTAAGTTTTTCTAATAGCGAATGGCTCGAGGGCTGGAATCAGAAAATCCAGGCCTATGTGAGAGCTTGCCAGGCGGTATATCCCATCATGGCGAAACAGGGCGGAGGCCAGATTATTAATGTACTTGGTACTGCAGCGCGAAACCCAAAGTATTCCTACATGGCTGTCGGCATGTCAAATGCGGCCCTGGTGAACTTCACCAAGACCCTGGCTGATATGGGTGCAAAAGACAATATTAGAGCGGTTGGGGTTGCGCCCTCAGGTGTGTTAACCGAGCGTTACCTTCGCCTAATTAAAGCCCGAGCAGAAATCGAAGAAAAAACCCCAGAGGAACTGGAAGAAGAGATGTTAAAAGGCTTCCCTATGGGACGCCTTGCCGAACCCGAAGAGCTAGGCGATGTCATTTGTTTTGTCGCCTCCGAGCGCGCCTCTTATATTTCCGGCACTGTCGTTACTGTCGACGGAACCTCCACCCAGGGGGTTTATAACTAACGCAAAAAGAACTTCGCCTTACGTGAATCCGTATTACATAAATCTGTGTTACATAAATGTGTGTTGCATAAATCCGTGTCGAGCAAACCTGTGTTGAGCAAATCTGTGTCGAGTAAACCCGAAGTCACTCAACAGGACCAAACCAGCGAGGTCAGGCCTGAATCTTTTTTAATTCAGGCGGCTCGGCGCAGTAATACCAGCCCCACCAGCACACACACCACAATAGGACTCATCACGGCCCAAAACGGTGAGAAGCCAAACACCATGCTGGAGGGCCCCAGCATTTCCAGGCTGGTTTGAAAGACAATGCCCACAACCACTCCAGAAAAAATACGGTAGCCCATGGTCGCTTCACGCAGAGGGCCAAAAATAAAGGATACGGCGATCAACACCAGCGCCATGATCACCAGCGGCTGAAGCGCCTTATTCCAGAAAGCCAGCCAGTAAGCGCCCGACTTTTGCCCCTGTACGTCCAGGTACTCGCCATAGCTACGCAGATTACTGATCGCCAAGGATTCTGGCGGCATTAACACCAGGGTCAGTAAATCCGGAGAAAGTTCCGTATCCCAGCGCCGCGTAATAAAGCGTTCAGTTTCAGTATGATCATCGAAAAACCGAGTGACCTGCCCCTCTTCTTCTAACCAGTGGCTTCCCAAATAGGTCGCCCGGGCGGAAAAACTCGCTTCCTGTAAGTTTTGCTCGTCGTCAAAACGATAGCGTGTCACCCCGATAAGTTTGCCGTTGGGGTAAACCGCATTAAAGTGCATATATTCCTGGCCCTCTCGGTTCCACACGCCATTGTGGGCAGATACGGATTCCTGATCGCCACGTAACATCAGTTTGAGACTTTGCGCCCACTGATCGGTCACCGGCACCAGATACTCACCCAGCACCCCACCCAGCAAAATCACCAACAGTACGGGTCGAGCGACAAAGCCGGTGATACGCAGCAAAGACACCCCCGCCGCTCGCATAACAACCAGCTCACTGTTACCTGCCAAAATCCCCAGGCCCACCAAAGAGCCAATCAAGGTGGCAAAAGGAATGTTTGAGTAAATTCGCGCAGGCAGGGTCAACAGCGTGTTCACCAGTACATTATTAAAGCGGTACTGATTTCGAATTTCGCCCAGACCATCTACAACACTGGCGATAACATCTATCGCAAGCACCACCAACAGCACAATGAGGATGGAAGCGAATACAGTTTTGCCGACATAGTAGGATAATTGCCGCATTAGCTTTCCTCCTCTACGCTCGTATCCTTAGCATCAGCGCTACTCTCGGCATCACTACTCTCGTCATCGCTACGCCCAGCAGCTCTACTCCATAGACCGTGGTTTCCATTCCCAAAGGCCGACACCATCAAAGCCAGACCGATAATCAGAAAAATACCGTGAACCCACCATAAGCCGAGCAAGGGCGTGATATCCCCCTCTTCAATACCACCACGCGCCGCGTTGAGTCCAACCAGATACAAAATATAAAGCACTACTGCGGGTAAAATTTTGGCAAAGCGACCTTGCCGGGGATTGGTTTTACTCAGTGGAATTGCGATCAAGGTGACCACCAATACCAGCAGGGGAATGGAATAACGCCACTGCAAAGCGGCCACGTGCTCAAGCTTGTCCGATTGGCGCAGTTTGCTCGTGGATAAGGATTCGGTCTTGGCACGAGCGCTTCGTTTGACCGGGCCGCTCAGCCGCTGACCGTACTCGGTAAATTGTGTCACCTGAAAATCCGGTCGCCCCGGCACCCCCTGGTAACGCTGACCATTTTCCAGCACCAGAAAAGATGAGGCATCACCTTCCACGCCCTGTGCCACACCACGAGCCGCAACAACCACGACAATTTGGGGATCTTCTCCCTCAGCAGCGGCGGTATCGACAATAAAAATCTTCTCTAGCACACCCTCTTCACTCACGTTCTCGGCATAGCTCACACCACGCCCATCGCGCATCGGGTAGAACTTCCCTGCCTCCATGCCTTCAAATTCACCTCGTTCTTTCTGGGAAGCCAGTAAAGTTTCTGCCCGTTCCAGGCCCGAGGGGCTCACCGACACGCTCAGCCAGCCAACCACCAGCGCCACCAATGCGGCTAATATTAGTGTGTAAGCGGTAATACGACCGGGGCTAACACCACAGGCATGTAGCACGGTCATTTCATTATCGAGATAGAGTCGTCCATGAGCCAATAATACGGCCAGAAAAAAGGCCAGCGGCAAAATCAATTCGATAAAACCAGGCAGGCGATAGCCAATCACGGCGAACAGGATATTGGCATCGAGCTGACCCGCAGCCGCTTCCGCCAAATATTTTACAAAGCGGCTGCTCATCACCACCATCAACAGTACGGCGCAAACCGCAGCCGTTGTCTGTAATAAATCGCGGGCAAGATATCGAAAAATAATCACCGGTAGCCGTGTCCAACCTCATAATGCGTAAAATGCGTTTTTAATTAGTTGGTAAGCCGCTGAGCTTGACTTACACTTGGCAGGAATTATCCCGTATTTATCCGTTCCTGTCTTGAGTCATCCTGAATTTCAAGATGTTAGACTTCAAGACGCTCCAGATTCAAGCACTTGATCTGGAAATTTTACCCTCTCTGGAGATGTTATGGAGTT
>JQIA01001407.1_pt1 | contig 12953 bp, 12 predicted proteins | sample 811431 | NCBI WGS metagenome assembly JQIA01 (sample SAMN02998118, study PRJNA258478) | marine sediment metagenome | biome: marine; feature: seafloor; material: sediment; isolation source: oil-polluted sediment collected from 3 locations (0.5 km, 0.7 km and 0.9 km)... | place: USA: Gulf of Mexico ... | reverse complement strand
TAAGGGCAGACACGCAGGTCTGCCCCTACACAATATATTTAAATATGGTAGGGGCGAACTCTATGTGTTCGCCCTGCTTAATTTCAGTTATAAAATTATAAAATATTAAGTTAATTATTAAGAATGTTGAAACAACATGTTGTTGAAATAATATCGTTCTCTTGTGCTATTAGTTTTTTAGTGGCTGGTTTTTTAATATTTGATTATGTAGATAAAAAAGATGAAAAAATCCAATCTGAAAGAAATCATGCCCAACAAGAAACAATACAAGCAGCTCAACAAATAGATAGGATTTTAAGTAAATTATCTGCTGTTGCTCATACTATTGCTAATGATATTAGTTCTGGTCAATTACGCAAAGAAAATATTCTCCAACGCCTGAAAATTGATTTAAAAGCATCTCCTAATATGTTTGGAATTGGAGTAGTTTTTGCTCCATATGTTAATAGTCCTCAAAAACGTAAACTTTCTCCATATTATGTAAATAAAAATGATAAATTGGAACCTAAGCAAGATTTAGTACAGGTTTTTACTGTTCCAATTACTTATTTTGATGCTGTTAAACAAGTAGAAATTTCTATTGGTGCTGTTTTTGTGGATTATTTACTGAGTAATGTACGATCTTTGATGACTTCTCTTGAGCTTGGTAGAACTGGCTATGGATTTATATTATCGGAAAAAGGGGTTTTTATCGCTCATCCGATTGAAGAATATGTAAAAAATAATCAAACTGTATTTAATCTAGCTGATTTACATCATGATAATGTATTGCGTAGATTGGCGGAAAAAGCAATTGATGGGGCAAGTGGAGCAGTTGATTATATTGATCAAGAAACTGGTCAGTCTGCTTGGATATTTTATCAATTTGTACCTTCTACTAATTGGTCAATTGGAGTGGTATTTTTCAAAGATATTTTAGAAACTAGTTCATTACGAAAACAATTAATTTGGATTTGTATTGCCACAGTTATATTTTTGAGTTTATTAGCAGCACTTATTTCTCGAATTTATAAAGGAGACCGAAGAAGTTTTTGGGAATATATAGTTGCTTTCAGCATAATAATTATGGGAGGAATAGGTTTTTTATGGTATTTGGCTCAAACTGCTCCTTTTGATGAGATTGCTGATAGTACTACTATTGTCGATAAAGTTGGTTTAGAAAGGTTTTTAACCATCCAAACTAAACAAATGTCTTCTAAAAAACTAGTTTATTATGTTCCTACCGGTATTTTTATCGAGTCTATGAAATTTTCTGGTGTCAATAATATTCATCTATCTGGTTATGTATGGCAGAAATATGACGATAGTATTCCTGATACAATAACCCGTGGATTTGCTTTGCCACAAGCTGGATATACTGATATAACAAAGTCTTATCAATTAGATGAAAATGGTGTTGAAGTTATAGGTTGGCATTTTCAGATCGTAATGCGACATGAATTTTATTATGCAAAATACCCATTTGATAAACGTCATATCGGTATTCGTATCGCCCATCGAGATTTTGATCAAAATGTAATTTTAATCCCAGATTTAGAAGCCTATGGAGTTATGAATCCAGCAGCTAAACCAGGAGTTAAAAAAGAATTAGTTCTATCTGGCTGGTCAGTATTAAAGAGTTTTTTCAACTACAGAATTAACTATGAAAATACTAACTTTGGCATTAGTGAATATATGGGAATGGGTGATACTAATTTTCCTCATTTACATATCAATGTTTTATTAAAAAGAGAATTTATTGGGCAGTTTATTAGTAGTGTATTACCTCTTATAATCATTAGCACTATATTATTTGCATTACAAATGTGGCTGGGAAAAACTACAACATTTGTACGTTCGCTAATTGGTCTATTTTTTGGTATTCTACTTGCTCATATTAGGTTACGCGGTACTATAAAAACCCCGGAAATTATTTATTTAGAATTTTTCTATTTGATAATTTATTGTAGTTTTTTAATTACTACATTTAGTTTTTTCTTGTTTAGATATAGAGTTACCATCGGATATTACCGTGATGGTCTTATACCTAAATTACTATTTTGGCCTATAATTTTAGTAAGCTCATTTATAATTACAATAGTTGTTTTTTATGATTAATAAAATATTACTCATAGCAATATTAGTTATCAATATAATATTATTTCCTTCGATAGGAACAGCACTTGAAGTCAGAATTACTGAAGAAATTGAATTCATAACTGTTATCCATAACGATAAGCCAATGATTATTCAGCGTAATCAAGATCAAAATAATATGATCAATCCTGAATTTGCTAAAACTTCACGACCATGCCCACCTTTTTGCATTAAACCAATAACGATGGCAAGTGGAGTAGAAACTATTGTTGAACTGGATGTGTTTAAATATTTACAAGATGATAATAGTATTGTTATAGATTCTCGTACCGTAGCTTGGGTAGCTAAAGGATCAATTCCAGGAGCTATAAATTTACCTTGGGATATTTTTGATAATGCTAAAGCTGATATATTAGAAATATTATTAGAAGGACAATTTAATGTCACTGTTAATGATAATAAATATTATTTTGATACTGCTAAAACTCTAGTATTATTTTGTAATGGCCCTTGGTGTAATCAGTCGCCAACTAGTGTTCACTCTTTATTAAAACTTGGCTATCCGAAAGAAAAATTAAAATGGTATCGTGGTGGTATGCAAGCATGGGAGTCGTTTGGTTTGACTACTGTTACTGATGTATTAATTCCCCAAATTAGTTTAGATACCAAAATTATGGATTTATTCACCTTGCCAATAGAAAAAACAGTTTTTACAACTTGGTATAACTGGTTAAAACAAATTATCTGGCAAGATAATGATTCTGAAGTTAAAATAACACCTAATATTAAAACTGTATTAGTTAAACATAATGACCGAAAAATATTAATCCAACGCAATCAAAATAAAGATAATCTCATTAAAACTGAATTTGCTAAAACCTCTCGACCTTGCCCGCCTAAATGCTTGCAATCAATGGATTTGGTAAAAGAAGTTAAAGTTATTGCTGAGTTGGAAGTATTAGATTATTTAGAAAAAATAGCAACTGGAGATAATTCTATTTTAGTTATTGATTCACGAGAAATTGATTGGGTGGTAAAAGGTTCTATTCCTGGCACTGTAAACATACCATGGGATATTTTAAGTGGTAAAAAATCTAGTCCTCCCATTGTCAGAAAACTATTAGAGGAACAAATTGGAGTAAAAATTGATAATGGTAAGTTTTTATTTGAAGATGCTAAAACTTTAGTATTATTTTGTAATGGTCCTTGGTGTAATAAATCCCACGATAACGTTGCAACCTTGTTACAACTTGGCTATCCACCAGAAAAACTAAAATGGTATCGTGGTGGTATGCAAGCATGGGAATCATTTGGTTTAACTACTGTTAAAGATATTCCTATGCCTTGGTTTGGTCTTTAAAATAGCAATTTTTAGCCTAATAAGGAAAAGTTAATATTATGAAACAAATAATTTTTTTAGCCATGATTTTATGTAGTAATCAAGTATTAGCTAGTAGTAAATTTTATAGCTATTTAGATTCTAATGGTGTTCGTAATTACACTGATAAAGCACCAAATCACCGTCTTATAGTAAAAATTCATGCTCAACCTAAAAATAAAAAAAAGGATGAAATTTATAAGTATATAGATAAGAAAGGTACTATTCATTTAACTGATAATCCTAATAATACTAGGTATAAATTAATTTATACTAATGGTGTTACTGTACCATCATATTCTACTCCTACTGGTTCTCGAGGTTCTAGGGCTAAAATTCACCGCAAGTATAGTAATTATGGTAGTTTAATTGGAAACATTGCTAATTTGACTAACTTAGAACCAGCTTTATTACATGCAGTAATTCAAACTGAATCAGCGTTTAATCCTAAGGCAGTTTCTCCTAAAGGAGCTGTTGGTTTAATGCAGCTTATGCCAGCAACAGCAAGACGCTTTGGAGTAAAAGATCGTACTAATGCTACAGAAAATGTTTATGGTGGAGCTAAGTATTTAAGTCATTTAATTGGTTTATTTAACAATAATTTACGTCTAGCTTTAGCTGCTTATAATGCTGGTGAAAATGCAGTAAAGCGTTATGGTAATAAAGTTCCACCATATAAAGAAACTAAAAATTATGTTAAAAAAGTATTGCGACTTTATAGTGCTTATCAGGATTTGATGTAATCATTTTGGTAAAATTCTATAATGCTTAATTAATTTTTGAGAGTTCAATAGTGAACAACATACTCCGTAAGCCTAAATGGATACGCATTAAAGTTTCTAATAATAATGCGGTAACTAAAGTCAGAAGTAAATTACGCCAAAATCATTTACATACTGTATGTGAAGAAGCTTCTTGTCCTAATTTAAATGAATGTTTTACCAGTGGAACAGCTACTTTTATAATTATGGGTAATATTTGTACCAGAAGATGCCCATTTTGTGATATATCTCATGGACGACCCAAACCACTTGATAGCAATGAACCAATAAATTTAGCTAACACAATTGCTGCTATGCAATTAAAATATGCAGTAATTACATCGGTAGATCGTGATGATTTACGAGATGGTGGCGCTGGTCATTTTGTAGCTTGTATAAATGAAATTCGTAAAATATCTTTATCTACTCAAATTGAAATATTGGTACCAGATTTTCGAGGTAGAATGGATGTCGCATTAGAAATTTTTCAACATGGTTTGCCAAATGTATTCAATCATAATGTGGAAACTGTACCACGTTTGTATAAATCGGTTCGTCCTGGAGCTGACTATAATTGGTCATTGAAATTAATAGAAAATTTTAAATCCATGTATCCAGAAATAACCACTAAATCTGGATTAATGTTAGGTTTAGGAGAAGAGCTTGATGAAGTATTAGAAGTTATGGAAAATTTACGTTCCCATAATTGTGAAATGATTACTTTAGGACAATACTTACAACCAACTAAAGAACATTTACCAGTGAAACGTTATGTATTGCCAACCGAATTTGATGAATTAGCAAAACTTGGATATAAAATGGGTTTTAAAAATATTGCTAGTGGACCTTTAGTACGTTCTTCTTATCATGCAGAGCAACAATATGAAAAATAAAGGTTTTACTCTTATAGAAATAATGGTGGTGGTGGTAATTTTAGGAATTTTAGCAGCTTTAGTTGTACCTAAGATTATGAGTAATCCAGATAAAGCTCGTTTGGTAAAAGTTGAACAAGATATTCGTGCTGTTGAAACAGCATTGAAATTATATAAGCTGGACAATTATATATATCCAACTACTGATCAAGGCTTAGAAGCATTGGTAATTAAAACTAATATTCCACCAGAACCTAGACAATGGAAACATGGTGGTTATTTAAACAGTATTCCAATTGATCCATGGGGATTTCCGTATAATTATCTTAGTCCTGGTGTGCATGGAGAGCTTGATATTTATTCATTTGGTGCTGATGGCCAACCTGATGGAATTGATGTAAATGCAGATATTGGGAATTGGCAATTGAAATAGTTTACTCTTGAAAATCATATTGGGAATGCTATCTATTCCAAACTTCACACTTAAACTAAAAAATTATAAATGGTTTTATAAAATACAATTAAACATGAATATATATATAGAGAATCCCAATACCAAATTTTATAAACTAGGAATAGGAATATTTTTCTTAGTTATAGTAATGTTGTTCACTATATTTGGATTGGGCGATACGCCTCACACAACGTTCTTAGCATTTGTAGCTGTTGTAGGTGGTTACATGGCTATGAATATTGGTGCAAATGATGTTGCTAATAATGTTGGCCCAGCTGTTGGTTCTAAAGCTTTGACCTTAACAGGAGCTATTATCATCGCAATTATTTTTGAAGCAAGTGGTGCATTAATCGCTGGTGGAGATGTTGTAAGTACGATTAAAAAAGGTATTATTGATCCTAAGCTTATTATTGATACCAGCATATTTGTTTGGGTAATGTTTTCTGCATTGCTTGGAGGAGCTATTTGGCTTAATTTAGCAACTGCGTTAGGAGCTCCAGTTTCAACTACTCATTCCATAGTTGGAGGAATTATGGGGGCAGCTATCGCATCCAGTGGTTGGGAACTTGTCAACTGGGGAATGATGACAAAAATCGCTGCTAGTTGGGTTATATCTCCGGTTTTAGGTGGTTTAATCGCAGCATTATTCCTATATATAATTCAAGATAGAATTTTTCATAAAGATGAAACCTTAGAAGCAGCTAAAAAAATAGTGCCAATTTTAATTGCTATCATGAGTTGTGCATTTGTTATTTATTTAGCTCTGAAAGGAATAAAAAAACTAATAAAATTAGATATAACAACCGCTATATTTATCGGGATTATATCTGGTGTAATTACTTATGTTATCGTTAAACCACTTATTAAAAAATCATCACAGAGTTTATCTAACAAAAAGGATGATATTAATACATTATTTACTTTGCCATTAATTTTTGCTGCTGCGCTATTATGTTTTGCTCATGGAGCTAATGATGTTGCCAATGCTATTGGGCCAGTTGCCGCAATTTATGAAGCACTGCAAACTGGTTTGATTGCTAAAAAAGCTGCTATTCCATTATGGATAATGGTGGTTGGAGCTATAGGAATAGCCGTTGGATTAGCTACTTATGGGCCTAAACTTATTAAAACTGTTGGTAGCGAAATTACTGATTTGGATCAAGGCAGAGCTTGGTCGATTGCAATGTCATCAGCGATTGTGGTAATTATTGCTTCTTGGTTAGGATTACCAGTTAGTTCTACTCATATTGCTATTGGTGGAGTATTTGGAGTTGGTTATTTACGTTATTATCTTTATCAAAGATATGAAAACGAAATAGAAGGGGTTAAAGCTCATCATGTTAAATCTATCAATAAAAAGCTTGATAAGTGGGGAAACAAACTAACAATATTGGAAACAGAAGTAGAAAAGAACCAGCTACTGGATAAAATAAAGTCAAAAAAACAAGAATTAGAAACTATGCAAACTGGTGGTGAAGTTGATTTTACTAAGAAAGAAAAGAAGAAATTAGATAAAATTAAACGAAGACAATATGTCAGAAAGGGAATGTTAGCCAAAATTATTGCCGCATGGTTAGTAACTGTACCAATGTCAGCACTGATTGGTGGAATTTTATATGGAATTTTATATAAATTTTTTGGTTAAATATATATCTTTTTTAAATAAGCCATATAACTATCTATGGTTTTTCATATATTAAATTTCATAAATCCATGCGTAGAGACAAGGCATGTCTTGTCTCTACTACAACTACAACGAAATTATTTATCGAAAGTCTATGATGTTAACAAAGTTAAACAGACCACATTTATATATGACTATTTAGGAATAATGTTATTAATTATAAATTTAACCAGAATTATGTACATTCTGTCCTAACATTTCTGGAGTAACCAGTACAATTCCATTATCACTCACATAAAATCTTTTAGCATCTTCCTCAAGATTTTCACCAATTATAGTATCAGCAGGAATAAGAACTCCTTTATCAATAATTGCTTTTTTAATATTACAATTTCTCCCAACCACCACATCTGGCAATACAACGGTATCCTCTATTGAAGAATAAGAATTCACTTTAACATTAGAAAACAATAAAGAATTTGTAACTTTAGCCCCAGAAATTAAACAGCCACCAGAAACCATAGAATCAACTGCCATCCCACGCCTTTCATCATCATTAAATATGAATTTAGCTGGTGGTAATTGTTCTTGATAAGTCCATATCGGCCAGTGTTTATCGTATAAATTTAAATGTGGAGTAACTGAAGTTAATTCCATATTGGCTTCCCAGAATGCATCCACAGTACCTACATCACGCCAATAAGGTTGTCCACCTTTTTGTACATCACGAAAACGATAGGCAAATATATTAGCTGTTTTAATCAAATTTGGAATAATATCTTTACCAAAATCATGGCTAGAATTTGATTTGTAAAAATCTTCATGTAATTTTTCATATAAAAACTTCGCACTAAATATATAAATTCCCATAGATGCTAGTGCATTATCAGGATTATCTGGGCTTGGGTTAGGATTTTCTGGTTTTTCTGCAAATTCTATGATTCGACCGCTATCATCAACGCTCATAACCCCAAATTCTTTTGCCATTTCTAATGGAACTTCCAAACAACCTACAGTCATATCAGCATTGTTTTCAAAATGTTCAGCTAACATTGGACCATAATCCATTTTGTAAATATGGTCACCAGCGAGAATTAGAACATATTCTGGTGCATGACTTCGGATAATATTAAGATTTTGATATACAGCATCAGCAGTTCCTTCATACCAAGACTCATCAACTCGTTGTTGAGCAGCTGGCATTAATTCTACAAATTCTCCAAATTCAGCCCGTAAAAAACTCCAACCTTTTTGAATATGTCGAATCAAGGAATGAGACCGATATTGAGTTGCTACTGAAATTTTACGTATCCCAGAATTAATACAATTGGATAAAGGAAAATCAATAATACGAAATTTACCACCAAATGGTACTGATGGTTTAGCACGCCAATCAGTAAGATTTTTAAGACGTGTTCCACGTCCACCAGCCAATACTAAAGCCAATGTATTTCGAGTTAGACGACTTACGAAACGATGTGTACTTTCAGTATTCATCTATAATTCCTTATATTTTTAGTTGATACAAATTTTACTATAATTTAAATTCATTTGCCAATCTAGTGCGGATTAAAATGTTTGAATATGTTTGCCAATAATAATTTATTTTTAACAAACTGTATTTAAGATATATCTTATCTTTAAATTAAACTTCTTTACTAACAATTTTTGAGTTATACTAAGCAGTAATGATTTTTAATATTCAGTAACAAAGTATATTATATGAACTATGTTTCAGTATTTATATAAATTAATAAGACTAAGCAAATAGCTCATAAAATCAATATATTTTGTATTCCAAAAGATTTATTTTAATATATTTATTTACAATATTTTTAGGTCACATTATTTCTTAATAAGGAGTATATATGTATCAATATTCTAACTATAAATTATGGTCAGTATTACTGGTTGTAATATTTTTGGCTGGTTGTCCAGCAGTACAAGTAACAGATCCTGGCTATCAGCCTGGTCCTCCAGATGATGTTGATACCGCAACTTATCATATCGTTAGAGCAGGTGAAACCTTATATGGTATTGCTGGTATTTATGGTCGTAATCATATGGAAATTGCTCGTTGGAATGGTCTAATGCCACCTTTTATCTTAACTAAAGGTGCACGCTTGCGAGTTGATGGAGCTAATGAAAATATAGCATTACCTCCTCCTGGTTCTGACAATGTTGGAATACCTGTTAATCAATATCCAACTACTCCATCGACTCCTATTCCTAATAAGACTGGGATAACTCATACTGTACTAGCTGGTGAAACTTTATATGCTATAGCTCGTAAGTATGGAAAAAAAGTTAGTGATTTAACTAGATGGAATAATATTAACCCAAGTTCTTATCAACTAAGTATTGGGCAAAATTTAGTAGTTTCTCAACCTGGTTCAATACCAAATATACCTGTTACTCCACCAGCTCAACCTGCAAAACCAATTATAACAATACCAGTTATTCAAAGGCCAAAAGTTCCTAATGTTAATGTTAGTCAAGGTTATCATATAGTGTTAAAAGGTGACACACTATATAAAGTTGCTAAACATTATGGATTTAGTGTGGCTGATATAGCTGCTTGGAACGGTTTACAATCGCCTTATGGATTACAGTTAGGTCAACAATTACGGGTTACTCCTCCTGATGCTAATACAGTCCTTCCTAGTCCATCAATAAGTCCTAAACAATTATCTCCTGTTAATGGTAAAACACATCATATTGTTGCTGCCGGTGATACCATGTATAGTATAGCCAGACAATATGGGCTTAAAGTAAAAAATTTGGCTGATTGGAATAATTTAGTTCCACCTTATATTCTTTCTATTGGACAAAAATTACGCATTGCTTCATCAACAACTATGATGCCAAGTACTGGTACTGGTAATTTTCAAAAAGTTGGCTCATCAAGTGCTAGAGAACATATAGTGGAATATGGAGAAACAATAGAGTCAATTGCTAGAAAATATGGAATATCATCTGATAATTTGGCTAAATTAAATAATTTTAAAATTCCTTATAATGTATATCCAGGAATGAAATTAAAACTTGCTTATTAATTTTAACTTAAATTAATAGTCTATTTAAATGTATCAAAAGGCAAAGGACTGCCTATTAATGCATAATCTATCATTGAAAAAATATCTAAATATTATGAAATCTATCATTAAACTAAGTATTGTTCTATCTGGTTTGATGTTACTTCAAGCCTGTGTTAATACCCCGTTTACTACCCCGTCTACTGATTTATATCATTCAGTACAGTCACGGGAAGACGTTGCTTCTATTTCAAACATTTATGGATGTCGTGATCATATAGAATTAGCTCATGTAAATAAAATACCGCCACCTTATATGGTATATCCTGGTCAAACTATACGTATTCCTGCTAATATTTGTGGAATAGTCGAAAATTATTCTGAAAGCCCATCTTCTGCTGATTATTATATTGCTAGAAAAGGAGATACTTTATATAGTATATCTAAAGCCTATAATGTCAGTTTAAATAACTTAGCAAGTTGGAATAGTTTAAAGCCACCTTTCACCTTGTCAATTGGACAACAATTAAAAACAACACCTCCTACAGAAAATAAATTTAATACTGTTGAATATAATATACCATCAACTCCAAGACTTCTAAAATCTCGTTCCCACGTGGTTGCTAAAGGTGAAAACTTATATAGAATATCCAAAAAATATGGTTATAGTGTCACTATGATAGCCCGATGGAATAATATTCCAAAACCATATATTATATCTTTAGGTCAAAGGTTAATTGTATCTCCACCAAGTGCTACCGGATACTCTACTGGAACTTCTAAGTACAACTCAGGATATAATACCAACTATGCAACTCATCATTTAGTAAGAGCTGGTGAAACATTACAAGGCATTGCTAGTAGATATAATTTAACGGTTGAAAAATTATCTGCTTGGAATGGACTAGGAGCTCCTTATTATATATACCTTAATCAAAGGTTACGTTTAGCTCCACCTTAGTTGCACAAATTATGGACTTTGAAAAAAGTGATGCACTTAATGAATTAGAAACTCAAGTTGAATCAGAGCAATTCACTGCAACTACAAAAGAACTAGATGCCACTCGTATTTATCTGAAAGAGATAGGTAATTTCAACCTTTTAACAGCAGAGGAAGAAGTTAAATATTCTCGATTAGTTCAAAAAGATAATAAGGCAGCTCGTGATAAAATGATTAGATCTAATTTACGTTTAGTAGTTAAGATTTCTCGTCATTATATTGGCAGAGGATTGGCTTTACTTGATTTAATTGAAGAAGGTAATATAGGTTTGATGCGTGCTGTTGAAAAATTTGATCCAGAAAGAGGATTTCGTTTTTCAACATATGCAACATGGTGGATTCGACAATCAGTTGAGCGTGCAATCATGAATCAGAACCGGACTATCCGTTTACCTATTCATGTTTTAAAAGAAATCAACATTTGTTTACAAACTGGCCATACTTTATCACATACCTTAGACCATGAACCAAATTCAGAAGATATTGGAAAAGCATTAAATAAAAATCCAGAAGATGTTGAGAAACTCCTTAAATGGAATGAACGAGCAATATCTATGGATGGTCAACGTACTAATAATGATTCTGAGAAATCTTTAGTTGATAGCATTCCAGATGAATTTAATCTTGATCCAATATTAATGCTACAAGATTCTGATGTTGTTGTCCATGTTAAACTATGGTTATCTCGTCTTAATGAAAAACAACAAATTGTGATCCAAAGACGATTTGGTATTGGTACTGAGAGAGAATATACTTTAGAAGAAATTGGAGAAGAACTTGGTCTTACTAGAGAAAGAGTACGACAAATTCAAATGACTGCAATGAAACGTTTACGTGATATATTACAACGAGAAGGTTTTTCATTGGACAGCTTATTGCGTTAATAAAATTACTATGAACATAAGGCAACTGTCCATAGGTAAAAAACGGTATATTCAATAAGGAATTATAATTTTGGAGTTCAAAGCTTTAGCTTTGTAATGTATTTTAGTTTGAATTAAATAATCCAAAACTTCAGTTTTGGACTCCAAATTATCTACTTAGAATACCTTGTACGCCAATTCTCAATTTCCCCTGATTGATAAGCTTTTTCCTTTTTTAAAACTGATTGAATTTCATCGTAAATTTGGTTAATAATCTTTTTATCACCTTGAAAATTCGCAGCAAGATATTCTTTAGTTACCCAACCAATTGTTTTAAGGTGATCATACATTATTTGATTCTGGCGATTTTGAGAAGCCATTACTTCTTCTGGAGTATTAATTTTTATTGACTGAATATCTAGGTTGTGTAAAATCCTTTAACTATTGTTTATGGATTGCTAAATGTTTAGTTAAAGGAGTTTCATTAGGTAAATAAGTTTTTTTAACTTTTGGAACAGAAGTAATATGTGTATTGGAGGGAATAGTTGTGGTAATAATAAACGTTCCATCAGAAAACTCTGTCTCAAATTCTATGAATTTTATTAAGTTAAACTCTGCAAAAAATTTAAATAACCAAAATTTAGGTGGTATCTGAAAAAAATCGTTAATGATAATGCCTTCTTCATCACGCATAACACGAATGAAAGTATTAATATTAGTTAAAGTCACATCCTCAATATCTGCAATTTTCTTAAATCCTAAATGTTCTAGTTCTGTTTGTTATCATAAAATTTTTGGTAGTCCTAAAGAAAGTAGTGTGGTGCATAAAATCAAATAATATTAACATTATAATGATGAATAAAAGAATCCCTACCCAAATAGCTCCAATA
>JQIA01001405.1_pt1 | contig 12956 bp, 9 predicted proteins | sample 811431 | NCBI WGS metagenome assembly JQIA01 (sample SAMN02998118, study PRJNA258478) | marine sediment metagenome | biome: marine; feature: seafloor; material: sediment; isolation source: oil-polluted sediment collected from 3 locations (0.5 km, 0.7 km and 0.9 km)... | place: USA: Gulf of Mexico ... | reverse complement strand
ATTCGCTACCATTTCATCTGAAATACCATGAATAGCTGTAGTTATAGCAGGAATCTTCATCTCTGGATTAACACGCCAAGTAAAACTCTCTTTATTTCCGTTGGGAAAAACTTTAAGAATGGATATTTCAACAATTCTATCTTTAGAAACATTGATTCCTGTAGTTTCTAAATCGAAAAAACAAATGGGTTTATTTAGTTTTAATTCCATTAAAAATTAAATTCTGATTTAAAGGTTCATAATCTATACCTCTCTATTACTATCCCAAGCTTCTAAATAATCTGCTACGGCTTTTACAAACTGTCCGCCTAAGGCTCCATTTACTACTCTATGGTCGTAAGAATGAGATAAAAACATTTTATAGCGTATTCCAATAAAGTCACCATCCGGTGTTTCAATTACAGCTGGAACTTTTCTAATGGCTCCTAAAGCTAAAATCCCAACCTGTGGCTGGTTGATTATTGGAGTTCCCATAATACTACCAAATGTACCCACATTAGTTACCGTATATGTTCCACCTTGAATATCATCTGGTTTTAGTTTCCCATCACGTGCACGACCAGCTAGGTCATTCACAGCTTTTGCCATTCCAACTAAGTTTAGTTGATCCGCATTTTTTATTACAGGAACAATTAAATTTCCGTCCCCTAGTGCTGCAGCCATCCCAATATTTATATTTTTTCGTTTGATAATTTTATCGCCATCTAAAGAAATATTTAACATGGGATAAAGCTTCAATGCTTTGGCAACTGCTTCTAAAAATATAGGAGTAAACGTAAGGTTCTCCCCTTCACGTTTTGCAAAACTATCTTTCACTTTTTTACGCCAATTCCATATATTGGTAACATCTGCCTCTATAAAAGATTGCACATGAGCAGCAGTTTGTACACTCTCTACCATATGATGGGCAATAAGTTTACCCATACGTGACATTTCTATAATTTCATCACCTCCATTTACTGAAACCGTACTTCGACTAGGCTCAGCAACCGCACTCTTACTTGGTTTAGAAGATATGCTTGAAGTTATATTTTGTTTAGCAGGTTGTGCTGTACGATTCTCTATATAGTTTAATATATCGTTTTTAGTAACTCTTCCTTCATTTCCGGTACCAGAAATACTATCCAACTCTTGTTGAGAAACTTTTTCGGTAGCAGCGATATTTTTAACTAGCGGAGAATAAAATCTTTTATCTGAACTTTGAACAACCCCTTGAACTTCTTCAATGGTAGCTTCAACTTTAGCAACAACTTCAGGTGTTGGAGTTGAAATTGTTTCTTTAGCAACTACATTTGTTGCTTGAACCGCATTTTCTCCTTCAATTTCAATAACAGCAATGGTTTGCCCTACTTGAATTACATCATCTACATCAAACAGTTTTTCAACCAAAACACCGGACACCTCACTTGGCACCTCACTATCAACCTTATCGGTCGCAATTTCTAACACCGCCTCGTCTTCTTCAATAGTATCACCCACCTCTTTAAGCCAACTTGTTAGTGTAGCCTCTGCAACACTTTCACCCATTTTTGGAAGTTTCAATTCGAATTTTGCCATAATAGTTTTCTTACTAATCCCGTTTTAATTTAACGATGCAAAATTAGTTAAAATTTATATGTTAATTGTACCTATTTTTTTAAAATACTTGAACAGACCCTTTTTGATCACTTTGGTCACTTCCCAATAGGAAACTACAACTAGGAGGACAAATGCGAAAGGTGTTTCCTTGGTTACTCAATTTTTTCATCACCAAAAATATTTGAGAATAGGGCATATAATCTACATCAAAAATAATATGGCTATTGGTTATGATTTCATCCGAAAAAATGGTCTTTGAAGTTGTTTTAATTTTCGAACTATGTGTTTCTGAAATATTTTTCAGTAATATCAAATTCTCTGTCAATACATAGATGGTATTATCCTCTTGAGTATGGACTGGTTGTTTTTGAATTGATTTATTACGGCTGTTTTTAGCAATAAAAAGTCCCAGACGCACTAAAAAATTGAAAAGAATATTAGTCTTAAAATGTTTTTTATAAAAAATTTCCATCGCCCCATAAAAACGATTTAAATACTCTACATTTTTTTGAGTGCTTTCTCCTTTATAATGCAAAATGTTTATACTTCCTAAATAATGATTTTTATATCCAGCCTTCGTAATTTTATATGAAAAATCTATATCTTCTCCATACATAAAATAGTCTTCATCAAAACCGTTGACCTCATTATATACCTTCCTTTTTAATAACATAAAAGCACCTACTAAAACAGCTACTTCACCATCCCCCTTTGGAGCGATATGATTTGCATAATAGCTTTTCCCACTACCAAACAGTTTAAGTAAAGAAGCTTTTGGGGTTGGTAAATTTCTTTTGCTTTCTGGTAAATAAGAACCTGTACCATCCATTAGATAAATCCCTAGCGCACCTAAATTGCTAATACTTTCTGCATAAAATAGTGCTTTTACAAAGGTGTCTTCAGCGACTGCTGTATCTGGGTTTAATATACAGACATATTCTCCTTTGGCTATTTTAACCGCTTGATTATTTGCCTTACTAAAACCAACGTTTTCTTTATTTTCGATTAAAGTTATTTCTGGAAACTTAGCTTTCACCATAGCACAACTATCATCTGGCGAATTGTTATCTATAACAATTATTTCTGAATCTATACTTTTTAAACTTCGCTGAACGCTTAGAATGCATTGTTCTAAAAAATATTGAACATTATAATTAAGTATGATTACAGATAACTTCAAGATCAAGAATTTTTTAAGGAAGCTTCAAAAGGAATTCTATTAACAATGCTTCTACCAAGAGTAACCTCATCTGCATACTCCAATTCATCGCCTACCGATATTCCTCTTGCAATGGTTGTCGTGATGATATTAAATTGCTCTATTTGTCTAAATATAAAAAAGTTGGTTGTATCCCCTTCCATAGTTGAACTCAAGGCAAAAATGAGTTCTTTCACCTTCCCAGATTTTACTTTTTCGACTAAGGATGTAATATTTAATTCTCCAGGTCCAATTCCGTCCATAGGAGATATTTTTCCTCCCAATACATGATATTGCCCTTTAAATTGGCTCGTATTTTCTATTGCCATTACGTCGCGAATATCTTCAACAACACAAATGAGTTGTTCATTCCTATTATTATTGGAACATATTTCGCATAATTCTTTATCTGATATATTATGACAATTTTTACAAAATATAATTTCATCTCTCATTAACTGCAGGCTTTGCGAAAGATTTTGAGTATGCTCTTTGGGTTGTTTTAATAAATGCAATACCAAACGTAATGCCGTACGCTTTCCAATACCCGGAAATTGTGACATTTCGTTAACTGCGTTTTCAAGAAGTTTTGATGAAAAATCCATTGCTAATTTATTGGTAGCAAGATAAAAAAAATGCTTCAGAAAAAAATTAATTTTCCTGAAGCATTAAAACTAAATTTTTATTACTTATTCTTTAATAAGTTTCTTGGTTACCGCTCCTTTATCAGAATTAATTCTAATAAAATAGATACCATTATTTAATTTAGAAACATCAATAGTATGTTCTTTAGAAATAGTTACATCTGGTTGATAAATAACTAGTTTACCTAAAATATCAAACACTCTAATATCTGCATCAACGCTTTTCTGAAGATTTATAGTTACTGTTGTGTTAGTAGGATTAGGATATAATGCGATATTAGATTCAGACAAGAAATCCTGAGTTCCTAAAGAAGGATTCCCTTTAGGTGAAGCCCATAGACCTCTTCCATAGGTTCCAGCATAAATTTTACCATCCACACTATTTATCTCCATTTCATTGATAATTACATTTGGTAAGTTATTATTATAGGGTTGCCATTCGCTAAATGTATTGTCAATATAAAATAGCCCATAATTCATTCCAACATATAAAGCATCTGCCCCATTATCATCCCAAACCACAGACAATGCACTAAAAGCGGGTAGATTATGTAAATAACTGGCCCAAGTAACACCTCCATCTGAAGATACTAAAACCTTACTCCCACTACTAGTAGCCACTGCCACTAAATCTGGATTTGTTGGGTGAATAGCGATAGAATTAATTAAACCTCCAGGCATGGTCATTGTCGCCCAATCTGTAGCTCCTCCATCTGTTGTTTTGTATAAACTTGCAGATCTTCCCGCATACATTACTTGATTGTTTGAAGGGGCAATTTTTAAGTGGTTTAAGCTGGAAGGAAATTGTTGTGAAATTTCTACCCAAGAATTACCAGAATTAGCTGATTTATATACATAATTATAGCCCAAATAAATCGTATTCGTTACCGAAGGATCTTGTTCAAATGGAGTTACCCAATTCCCTTGACCAGCACCAGGTTCACTAAGGTCATTATAAGAGCTGGCACCATCATCTGTTCTGTATAATTGTCCATATTGCGAGGTTCCATACATAATATTAGTATTATCCTTATCTATAAAGGATTCCATCCCGTCTGCTCCTAACCAATCTTTCCAATCCTCTGCTGCTGTATAAAATGAAGTACCATTATCTTGAGAGCCTCCAGACACCATAACATTTGCTGCTTGAGAAATACCTATTTTGTAAAATTGTCTAATCCCTATTCCAGTGGTTATATCAGTATAAAAATTAGCATCAATAATGTCTCCTGAGTTAGCTAAAAAAACACCCCCATCTGTGCCTACTAATAGCGCAGCACCATTGAATTTCATAATATCAACATCGGCATGACAATAGCCAATATTAGCAGCAGCAGCTTGATCAGGGATCCAATCTGAAGTACAGGTAAAAGAAACACCACCATCTAAAGAACGCCAGGTAAGTATTCCGGCTATATGTACTTCATTTACATCAATGGGGCTTACAGCAATATCCATATCTCTAGGCGCTTGTCCTCCTGACTGGAACCCTGCAGTATCGTATCCAAAATAATTTCTTCCTGTATGGTTTAATTTAGTAAAACTACTTCCACTATCGTTAGAAGAATAAAACCCTCCAAAACTTGCGAAAGGTGGCCCATCTGCTTCCAATACATAAACCACAGAAGCATCGTCTGCAGAAACTCCAATCATTTTAGCATAACCTCCAAATCCACCAATAGTTGTAAAAGATGTTCCACCATTTGTAGATACATGAAAACCATTACCTGAAGCATAAACTACACTGGGATCTCCAGGTTTAAACTCCAGATCATAACCTTTGGAATCTGTAACAGCAGTTGTCCAGTTAACTCCACCATTAACAGATTTATATATTCCTGAATTTTCTGAAGTTGCAAACATGATATTTGAATCTGTTGGGTGAATTAATATTCTATTTACAAGAGAAGCCCCTAGATCAGTCAATTGATTCCAAGTTGCTCCAGAATCTATTGATTTATATATCAACCCATTATTAGACCCAAAATAATAAATATTAGAATTAGAAGGATCTATCGCTACAGAATACACATATAAGTTTGAAAAATAATCGCTAAGAGGTATCCAATTTTGACCACCGTCTATAGTTTTCCAAACACCTCCGGTTTCAGCACCAACAATCATAAAACTACCGCTTCCGTCTATACTGGTTATACGACCCACACCCGGATTCCAAGAAGTTGTAGCATTCCAATCTTGAGGTCCTAGTTCTTCCCAATTATCTGTCCCTGCTTGTCTGTTATTAGAAGTTTCGTTTAAATAAGCATTGTACCGTTCTAATTCTATAATATTATCTTCTATAGAAGTCAAAAAACCATCTTCGTTCATTAATCGTAAGGCATTATATTCCCAACGTTTAAATTGCACATATCCAGATCCTCTTCCTTTATCCTTTTCGGCGAAATAATGTTCCGCATTTTCAATTATTTCAGAAACACTAAAAGTCCCGTTTTCGATCATTTCTAAATAACCTTGTGATTGAGATGTTTGCACCCAAAAAAAGAGACATATTAAAAGTAAAATATTTGTTTTCATAGCTTTTTATTTAGATTATTAAAATGTATTGGTTTGATTTACAGTAACTTCTAAAGATATGGAAATTATTAGCAACTACTATTACAATCTTTGTATTTTTACAAGAATTCAAAACTAAAAACCTGCATGCAACCCATACATATATTATTACTGATCGCCTGTTATTTTGGATTACTTTTTTTCATCTCTTATTTAACTGGAAAAGAAGACAGCAATGAAGCTTTTTTTAAAGCAAACAAACAATCCCCATGGTATATCGTTGCCTTTGGAATGATTGGAGCCACATTATCTGGTGTCACTTTTATTTCGGTTCCTGGTACCGTAGAAGCACAACAATTTGGATATATGCAGATGGTTTTTGGTTATGTAATAGGCACAATAATTATTGCTTATGTACTCTTACCCATTTATTATAAATATAATGTAACTTCTATTTACGAATATTTAAACCAGCGTTTAGGTTCTAAATCACATAAAATTGGTGCCTTTTTCTTTTTACTTTCCAGAACTATTGGTGCATCATTTCGTATTTTTTTAGTTGCACTAGCGATGCAATATTTAATTTTTGATGAATGGGAAGTTCCATTTATTATAACAGTTATTTTTTCAATTTTATTAATTTGGGTGTATACCCACCGAGGAGGAATTAAAACGATTGTTTGGACAGATACTTTACAAACCTTCTTTATGCTTTCGGCAGTTATTTTGGCTATCTATTTTATCAATGATAAAATAGGTTGGAGTTTTTCTGAATTATTAGCTTCAGAAGAATTAAAACAATACAATAAAATATTATTTACAAGTGATTATAATAGCAAAGCTTATTTTTTGAAATCATTTTTTGGAGGAGTATTTATTACCATTGCTATGACAGGAGTTGATCAAGATATGATGCAAAAAAACCTTACTTGCAGAAACCTGAAAGATGCTCAAAAAAACATGCTCTCTATGGTTAGTTTATTGGTTGTAGTGAATTTTATATTTTTACTATTGGGTGCCTTATTATATATCTTTATCAATAAATTTGGATTAGAAGTTCCAGTTATCGATGGGGTAAAAAGAACCGATTTATTATTTCCTTTAGTAGCTGTTAAAAGTGGATTAGGATTACCATTAGCTATGGTTTTTATATTAGGTATAATTGCTGCTGCTTATTCTAGTGCGGATTCTGCATTAACTTCTTTAACGACCTCTTATTGTGTAGATTTTTTAGATATTGAGCATAAAGAAAAGTCCATTCAGAAATCTCTTAGAAAAAAAGTCCATATTGCTTTTTCAATCGTATTAGTAATAGTTGTTGTTATTTTTAATAGTGTTCTTGAAAGAGATGTTATAACTGGTTTATTTACCATAGCATCGTTTACCTATGGACCACTATTAGGTTTATTCTTTTTCGGAATCTTCACTAAATTTAAAGTTAAAGAAAACTGTGTATTAGTTGTGTGTATTGTTTCTGTGGCTTTAAGTTATTTCTTAAATGAATATTCAGAAGTACTTTTAAATGGATATCAATTTAGTTTTGAATTACTAGGTCTAAATGGATTGTTTACTTTCTTAGGATTATACCTAATTAGAAAAAAATAATCAATATTGATTGGTTCCTAATAATACTAAAGTACAAGCTACTTCAAATTCAATTTTATTATTTTTTAGAATTTTATAGAATTCAGGGTTTTCTGTTCCAGGATTAAAAATAACACGTCTAGGATTTAAGGAGAGGATGTATTCATAAAAATCTTTTTGTCTACTAGAATTTAAGTATAAGGTTATGGTATCTATTTCTTTATAAGCTATCCTTTCTTTTGTAATTTGCACACCATTAACCTCCCCTTCCCTTAGTCCTAAGGCCATAACTGGGTATCCATTTTGAGTTAAACGATTAATCGCCAAGTTAGAATATCTGGCGGGATTTAAACTAGCTCCAATAACAAGAGTTTTTTTCATTTTAATATTTGAGATTTAATAATACTATGTTAAAAATTCATTTAAATGTAACAATACTATTTTTAGTACGTCTATAAAGTAGAAATATTTCAAACTTTACTGTGTGATTTTTACGTTGATGGTTAGTGTTAATAATCATGGTAAAGTCTCAAGCCCAAAGATAGCTCTTTGGGCTTGTTTGTTAATATATGTTAAAGTTTAATTTAGCTGTAACATTTTTTTTGGAGGGTCGTCTTATTTTTAATCAAAACAGCCGCTTTTTTTATTAAATAAAGAAGCCTAATAAAACAATTATAATCAATCAATCAAAAAATGAAACAGTTAATTACTTTATTAGCATTAATGCTAAGCATATCAACCTATGCATTAAACGACACTGACCCCGAAAAAAATGGAAGTATCACAGGTACAGTGATAGATAAAATCCTTCAAGAACCCATACCCTATGTTTCCATTGTAATCCAAGATTTAAATGGAGAAATAATTACTGGTGGAATTACAGATGAAAACGGAAGCTTTTTTATTGAAGGAATACCAGAAGGTAAAAGTAAATTATCCATACAATATATTGGTTATAACTCCTATAACACTGAAATTGAAATTTCAAAGAAAAATAGAAAATTAGACCTTGGCAGAATTGAATTAGAAGAAGATGTTGAAGCTTTAGACGAAGTTATTATAAGAGCGGAAACAACTACCATTCAACAAAAATTAGACAGGAAGGTAATCAATATAGGCAAGGACCTTGTTACTGCTGGTCCAACTGCAGCAGATATAATGAATAATTTACCATCCGTAAGTTTAGATCCCCAAACTGGTAATATATCTTTACGTGGAAATCAGAATGTTAGAGTAATGGTGGATGGCAAAATTACAAATGTACCAGCCGAACAACTACTTAAACAAATTCCTACTTCTTCTATAAAACAAATTGAATTAATTACCAATCCCTCTGCAAAATATGATCCTGAAGGAATGAGTGGAATTATTAATATCATACTTCATAAAAATGTTAAATTAGGTGCAAATGGGAATGTAAGTGTTGGACTTACTTTTGATGAACAAGCGAGATATAATGGAGCTTTTGACCTGAATTACCGAAATGGAAAATTTAATGCCTATGGAAATTTTAGTAATAGCGTTGGGAAAAGTGAAAACTATGGGCATATTTATAGGCCTGATGAAGATATTTTACAAGATCTTGATTTTTTAAGTAATGATAAATCTAATTTACTTAAGGCTGGAATTGATTTCTATTTAAATGAAAAAAACACCTTATCATTTTTTACTACTCAAAATTTTTATGACGGTAAATTTGATGGTATCGTAGATGTTTTATATAATGAAAACCCTGAGTTTAATCAAACACAGAAATTTACACAAAATACAGACAATTTAGCATCTACTTATAACTTTGATTATAAAATAGATTTTGAAAAAGAAGGTCATAATCTAGAATTAGAAGCAGATTATAATATATATAACAGTGAAGAGGATACCGATTTTAAATTTATAGGGACATCTGCAATCCCGAATTACTTAGATAAAATAGATGTAGATAGCGAACGAATTAATATAAATTTAGATTATGTAAACCCACTTTCTGAATCCACAAAACTGGAAGTAGGTACAGAAGTACGCTTATATGAAACCGTAAATGATTATCGGTCTACAGGGTTCTCCTTTAATTCTGAAAGTGAATTAGTTCCTACCTCTAGTACAAAATTTGAATATAGTAGGGATATTTATTCTGCTTATGCAACTTATGGAAAGAATTATGAAAAATGGTCTTATAAACTGGGAGCAAGAGTTGAAAGTGTTGAAGTAAAAGCGGATACAAATGCAGTTAGATCATTTAGTAATGATTATGTAGAAATATACCCCTCAGCATTTTTAACTTTTAATCCTTCCGAAAAAAATCAATATCAAGTAAGTTATAGTCGTCGTGTAGATAGACCGGGTATAGATCAAATTAACCCAATTAGAGAATGGAGTAGTCCATTAATATCATCTTATGGAAATACAGAGTTACTACCACAGTTTTCCAATTCTATTGAAGCAAATTATACCCGAACTTTCGAAAAAGGAAGCTTAACTGGTGGCGTATTCTATAGAGCCATTAGTGATGAAATTAACCGAGCCCTTTTTGTAGATAGAACAGACTATAATAAACTAATTTTAACCTATGATAATTTTGATGACACTTCTGCCTCTGGAGTAGAATTATCTGGAAGTTATAAACCAACAAAATGGTGGAGTTTTAATTCAAGTTTCGACTTGTATTCTCAAGTACAATCTGGGTATGCAGAAAGTTTGGATCCAGATATCGAAAATCCTACAGATGATGATATCATAACAGAATATGGAGAAGCGAATGTAGTTACTTGGAATTTTAGAATGTTCAATAATTTTAAGGTTACTAAAAAACTAACACTTTCCGCTTTTGGCTTTTACAGAGGAGAAAATAAAACCCTACAGTTTGCCATAGATCCAATGTATTTTGTGAATGTAGGAGCAAGATATAGTCTTTGGGACGGTAAAGGAACTTTTAGTATTAACTATAATGATATTTTCGACACTATGAAATTTGCATTTGATGGAGATAGCCCTTACAGACAAACTGGTGAATTTAATTGGGAAAGCAATACCGTAAATGTAAATCTATCCTATAGATTTGGTGGTGGAAAATATAGCGCAAAATCTCGTAAGCGTAGAGATAATGATGAAAAATCTGGAGGTGGCGGAGTATTCTAAAATATTAAAAAACATCTTGTTATACTTATGTTAAAATCATCTAATAATTGTAACATGGCATAGTTATTACAGTCTATATAATAACAGAAAGTTTATGATTTATTTGAATTAACCACTCTAAGGAATAAACAAAAAGTTAGTTATTATAAAAAGCTCCTTAAGCAATTGTTTAAGGAGCTTTTATTATTACCACCTAATTATCGCACTTGCCCAAGTAAAACCACTACCAAAGGCTGCTAAAACCACTAAATCGTTGTCTTTAACTTTTCCTTCTTCCCATGCTTCAGATAATGCAATAATAATAGATGCTGCTGTTGTATTTCCATACTTTTGGATATTATTATAGACCTGATCATCTCTTAATTTAAATTTTCTTTGAACAAATTGAGAAATACGAAGGTTAGCTTGATGAGGAATAAACATATTAATATCCTCTACAGACAATTTATTGGCTTGTAATCCTTCCATAATAACTTCAGAAAAACGAACTACCGCATTTTTAAATACAAAAGTTCCGTTCATATAAGGGTAAAAGGATAAATCGTCCTTATTTTCTAAATACGTTGGAACCCAACGAGCAATACTTGGCCCTTCTACTACTAATTCTCGTGCATGTTTTCCTTCACTATGCAAATGAGTAGATAAAATCCCTTTATTAGAATCTTCACTTCTAGACAAAACTGCCGCTCCTGCTCCATCTCCAAAAATTACGGAAACTCCCCTACCTCGAGTAGTAATATCTAAACCACCCGAATGATATTCAGAACCAATAACCAAAATGTTTTTATACATCCCTGTTTTAATAAATTGATCTGCAACAGATAAAGCGTAAATAAAACCTGAACATTGATTACGAACATCCAAAGCACCAATCGTTGGCATATCTAACATATCTTGTATTTGAACACCACATCCTGGAAAATACATATCTGGACTCAAGGTTGCAAAAACAATAAAATCGATTTCATTTTTAGATAACCCAGCTCTTTCAATAGCAATTTTGGCAGCCTTGGCTCCCATAGTTGCAGAAGTTTCTCCACTACCCTTTTCAATCCATCTTCGCTCTTTTATTCCAGTTCTTTCTTGGATCCACTCATCATTGGTATCCATCAACTTAGAAAGATCATCATTAGTAACTATATTTTCTGGCACAAAATGCCCTAATCCTGTAATTTTTGATGTATACATTTATTAATTTTTAATTCTAAAAACTTTTAGAGGTCGAAAGATACTTATTAACTATGTATTGTCGAAGGCTTTTAAACGCATAAAGTATGCACGCATAGCATATTGATTTGTCAAGTTGGCAGTTAGATTAAAATGGTACTTTATTTGACTATGAGAGGTATAAATAATAAAATAATTAATATTCATAAATTATATACTAATGAGTAAAGGAACTATTAACGTATCGGTAGAAAATATTTTTCCACTAATTAAGAAGTTTTTATATAGTGATCACGAGATTTTTCTTCGTGAATTAATCTCCAACGCAACAGATGCAACAGTTAAATTAAAATATTTAACTAACATAGGGGAAGCTAAAGTGGAATATGGCAATCCAATTATTGAAATAAAGATCGATAAAGAAAATAAAAAGCTTCACATCATTGACCAAGGAATTGGGATGACCAAAGATGAAATTGAAAAGTATATTAACGAAATTGCTTTCTCTGGTGCTGAAGAATTTCTTGAAAAATACAAAGACGAAAAAGGAGAAGACAAAGGAATTATTGGTCATTTTGGTCTTGGTTTTTATTCTGCCTTTATGGTTGCAGAAAGAGTAGAGATTATTTCTAAAAGTTTTAAAGAAGAACCTGCAGTACATTGGGAATGTGATGGTTCTCCAGAATATACAACGACAGAATCTGACAAAACCGAAAGAGGGACAGAGATTATACTTCATATTGCTGAAGACTCTATAGAATTTTTAGAAGATGCTCGAATTACTGAGTTATTGACTAAGTATAATAAGTTTATGCCTATTCCAATTAAATTTGGAATGCGTACCGAAACTTTACCAAAACCTGAAGGTGCTAAAGAAGAAGACCCTGCTCCTACCGAAGAAGTTGATAATTTCATTAACAACCCAAGTCCAGCTTGGACCAAACAACCTTCTGAATTAAACCCAGATGATTATAAAAGTTTTTACAGAGAATTGTATCCAATGCAATTTGAAGATCCTCTTTTCAGCATTCATCTTAATGTAGATTACCCTTTTAATCTTACAGGAATTTTATACTTCCCAAAGATGACGAATGATATGAATTCGCAAAAGGATAAAATTCAGTTATACCAAAATC
>JQIA01001404.1_pt1 | contig 12958 bp, 13 predicted proteins | sample 811431 | NCBI WGS metagenome assembly JQIA01 (sample SAMN02998118, study PRJNA258478) | marine sediment metagenome | biome: marine; feature: seafloor; material: sediment; isolation source: oil-polluted sediment collected from 3 locations (0.5 km, 0.7 km and 0.9 km)... | place: USA: Gulf of Mexico ... | reverse complement strand
TCATGCATACTTAATCAATTTGGTTTGATGAACGATAATATCTCATAATTATATTTGGATCAGGGAAAAGTGTTGTTAAAGCTTCATCTTTTCCATCATAATCAAATTGAGATAAAACATATCTAATACACTCTAAACGAGCAATTTTTTTATCGTTTGCTCTAACTGTAATCCAAGGGCTATAACTTGTATGTGTTTTACTAAACATTTGCTCTTTAAAATGACTATACTTATCCCACAATTCTTGTCCCTTTTTATCAACCGGACTAAACTTCCAACGTTTTAACGGTGTTTCTAAACGAGCATTAAATCTTTCTAACTGTTCGTCTTTTGAAATTGAAAACCAAAATTTAATTAAAACCATTCCGTCTTCATACAACATATGTTCAAATTCTGGGACTTGTACCATAAATTTATCATACTGGGTTTCAGTACAAAACCCCATTACAGGCTCAACTACTGCTCTATTATACCAACTTCTATCAAAAAATACAATTTCTCCTGGATTCGGTAATTTTCTAATATAACGTCTAAAATACCATTGCCCTTGCTCAACTTCAGTAGGTTTATTTAGTGCAACCACTCGCATAGAACGTGGGTTTAAATGTTCTGTGAAACGTCTAATATTTCCACCTTTACCAGCGGCATCACGCCCTTCAAAAACAATTGCTACACGTTTATTGTTTTCTGATATCCAATGTTGAAGTTTTACCAATTCAATTTGTAAACGGCGTAATTCCTCTTCATAAAATAATTTTTTATGTACTTTATCAATATCAATATTCTTTTGCTTAATTGTTTGCAAAAGTTCATTGTTTGAAGTTATCTGATTAAAATCTTCAAGAGTTAATTTTGAAGTTTCTTCCATAAATTATTCTTTATTTTCTATGGTTATACACGTATCTGGATTGTTAGATATTTGCAATTTTGCGTCTGATGGTGAAATATAAGGAATTCCTAAACCTAATCCTCGCAAAATAAATAATAATCCTATAATAACCACAAAAACTGGTATTACTTTTTGAATTTTTTTTCGAACTGATAAAGTTACAAAATTACCTAATAAAACTGCTGAAGTCATTAAAGGAGTTGTTCCTAGCCCAAATAACGCCATATATAATGCTCCTTCAATAGAATTTCCTGTTGAAATTGAACCAATTAAAGCCATATATACCAAACCACAAGGTAAAAATCCATTAAAAAATCCTATTAAAAATAATGCTTTGTTAGACTTTTTAGTTAAGTAAAAGCCTAACTTACGCTTTACTTTACCAATAATTGCGTATAAAGGTTTTGAAAAATTATACTTATTAAATATTGATATTGGAATAAACACTATTACAATCATAACAACGCCTGTTAAAACGGATAAACGTTGCTGAAACCCTGCTAAATATAATCCTTTTCCAATAAAACCGAATATAATTCCAATTATAGAATAACTTAATATTCTACCTAAATGATATAAAAATGTTTGAAATATAAGGGATGATTTAGAGTCTCTATTTACTGGTAATATAAATGCAATTGGACCACACATACCAACACAGTGAAAACCACCTGCCAACCCTAAAAGAAGTCCTGTCCAAAGCATATTAATACATTAATTTATCTTTAAATAAATAATTAGTATCACCAACTGACCATTCAATTTTTATATTCCATCTTCCTTCAACAAGTTTCTCATCTTTAATTAAATAATCACTGGTTGTTAATTCAATAGGAATTTTAAAATCAATTTTTTCATTTGAAAGTCTTTGAAATGCTATTGTACCTTTAATATTTGCAGAATCAAATTCTGAAGGAAAACTAAATAATAAGCCTGAAGCTGTTTTTTTATAGGTAATATTTTGCGCTAATTTTGCAGCATTATCTAGTTTATCGATTTCTTGTTGATAGTTTAACTCATCTTTATAATAATCTTCTGACACCAAATGATGATCGTATTTAGGCATAAATGTTGCCTTATAAACAAAAGATAATATAAATATTACAAAAGCAGTAATTGCAATAATAATCCCAGCTGGCCAACTAATTTTTAACTTCATTTAATTATGTTTTAAAGGTCCCATAAAATTGGTAGTTGTTGTTTCTATCAATTTTCCGTTGGAATAAATCCCTATGTTTAAATTTTCTTTTGATGAACTTAAGTCTTTTTTATTAATTTCTATAAATAAAGTACCTGATTGTAATGCTTGCTTTTTAACTTTAAGAAGTCCACCAACTACCTCTACTGCTCCTTCATGAGATATTAACTTAATTTCTACATTCTCAATATCTTCAGTAGTTTTATTTATTAATTTAACGGTATAAATATTTTTTATTGTAGCTCCGCTGGTTTGAAATGTTTGACCAGGTAATCTTAACACTGTGGCTTCCACATCGTTTCTTAAAAATAATAACGTTACAAGCGCCACTACTAAAATTGTTAATATTGCTGAATATGCAATTAAACGAGCGTTGAATTTAAATTTTTCTTTTTTCTCTATATCATCTTCTGAAGCATAACGAATTAAACCTCTGTCAAAACCAGATTTATCCATTATATCATCACAAGCATCAATACAAGCGGTACAATTTATACATTCTAACTGTGTTCCGTTTCTAATATCAATCCCTGTTGGGCAAACTTGCACACATTGTTTACAATCTATACAATCTCCGTGGCCTAAATCGACTCTGTTTTCGTCTTTTCTTAATTTTTTTCTTCCACTTTTATTTTCTCCTCTAACAAAATCATAGGCTACATTAATTGATTTATTATCTAAAAGCGCACCTTGTAACCTTCCGTAAGGACAAACTATAATGCATACTTGTTCTCTAAACCAAGCAAATACGAAATAAAATACGGCTGTAAATGCTAAAAGTTTAACTAACGTTCCAATATGATTAAAAGGACCTTCTTTTATATACCCTAGAACCTCATCTGAACCGATAATATATGCTAAAAACACATTTGAAATTATGAATGAGATTAAGAAAAAAGAAAACCATTTTAACAATCGTTTTCTAATTTTTTCAGTATCCCATTGCTGCTTTTCAAGTTTTAATTGTTTAGATCTATCACCTTCAATTAAGTACTCTACTTTTCTAAAAACCATTTCCATAAAAATAGTTTGGGGGCACATCCATCCACAAAATATTCTTCCAAAAATAACCGTAAATAAAATTATAAATACTACACTTACTAATAATGATATTACCAACAAATAGAAGTCTTGCGGCCAAAATGGAAAACCAAAAATGTGAAATTTTCGTTCTAAAACATTAAATAGCAAAAATTGATTTCCCTTTATTTTTATAAAAGGTGAAGCAAACATAAAGGCTAATAATAACCAACTTACATATGTTCTATACGTATAAAATTTACCTTTAGGTTTTTTTGGGTATATAAAATTACGTTTACCGCTATCATCAATCGTCCCTATTGAATCTCTAAAAACTTCTTTATTATCTGTACTCATATTGAATTTAAAAAGGCTGTTTTTTGATTTTTTTCACTTGCAAATCTATGGTTAATTAATTAACTCAAAAGACACAAAAGTGACAAAAATCATAAAAGAGCCTAGTTACTATAATCTAAAAAATAAAAACATAGCACTCACTAAAGTGCTATGTTTTAAACTTAAATAGTTGTTTTTATTCTTCTACTGCTTCTGGAAAAATAATATCTCCTTCAGCTGCTTTTGGATTAGCAGGTGTAGTACCTTGCATTGAAATAATGTAACTAGATATTTGAATTCTTTCTTCTCTAGTTATTGTACTTTCCCAAGCAATCATCCCTTTCCCTGGTCTACCACCATTAGTAATTGTATTAAAAAGAGATTTTACATCACCTCCTAATATCCAAGCATTATCGGTTAAGTTTGGTCCAATACTTCCTCCTAAATCATTTAAATGACAAGCAAAACAGGTTTTGGTTGTAAACAATTCTTTCCCTTTTGCTAGATTTTCTTCATCAGTAAAAGCTACAATATTATCTGTATTAAATAAATCTGGGTTTTCAGCTTTATAAGCTTCTACTTCAGCTTTACCTTTAGCTACTTCAGCTGCATACTCTTTAGCCTGGCTATATTTTTCTGAATTATAAAAAACTTGTGTATAATAAAATACACTCATTGCAATGGTAATATAAAAACCATACAACCACCAAGGTGGTAAAACGTTGTCTAATTCTTTAATTCCATCATAATCATGGTCTAACATGATATCTTCTTCGGTTCCTAATTCGTGAGCTTTGGTCATAGATTTCATAAATCTTTTCCAACCCGATATGTTCTCTGACTTTTTATTCATGATTAACTTCTTTATTATTATCTGTATCTAATGGGAGTTGACTTACTATATCTATTTTACTTTTTGGTAGCTTTATAACAAAGTATAGCATTGTTACAAAAACCATAAAGAAAAGTAGTAATGAAATTATTGGATATATTTCAACTCCGTCAATACCTGATAAATTATGTTTAATAAATTTTAACATGTAAGCTTATTTTAGTGCTGTTTTATTTCCTTTAATATCAGTCCCTAAACGTTGTAAATAAGCAATTAAAGCAACAATCTCTTTATTTTGAATGTTACTTGATCCATAATTTGCAACAAATTCTGGGTCTTGCCTTAAATTACTTTCAATAGATTTTGCCTGTGCTAATAATTTTTGTTTAGCCCCACTAATTTCTTCAGCACTATAAGGAACTCCTAATTTTGCTAAAGCAGTCATTTTATCTTCTAAATTTGAAGCATTTAAGTCGTCTTTAATTAGCCAAGAATAACGTGGCATAATTGAACCTGGAGATGTTGAACGTGGATCTAACATATGATTAAAATGCCAGTTATCATTGTATTTACCTCCAATTCTATGTACATCTGGTCCTGTTCTACGTGATCCCCACAAGAATGGAAAATCATACACAAATTCACCTGCTTTAGAGTATTCACCATAACGCTCAACTTCAGAACGGAAAGGACGAATCATTTGTGAGTGACAGTTGTTACAACCTTCACGAATATATATATCTCTACCTTCTAATTCTAATGGTGTGTATGGTTTCACACTTTCTATTTTGGTAACATTAGAATCTACCAGTATTAATGGTACTATTTCAACTAAACCTCCAATTAAAATTGCAACTGTAGTTAATATTGTAAATAAAACCGTTCTTCTTTCTAACCAAGTATGCCATCCTTCACCTGCAATTCTTTGTCCGCTAATTTTTTTCAACGGCATAGCTTCTGCTAATTCATCTTCAACAGTTGAACCTGCTTTTGCAGTTTTAATAACATTTATTGCTAATAAGATAAAACCTGTTAAATACAAGGTACCTCCTATTGCACGCATTGCATACATTGGTAATACTTGAGTTACTGTTTCTAAAAAATTTCCATAAACTAACGTACCATCAGGATTAAAATCTTTCCACATTAATGCTTGCATAAACCCAGCAATGTATAATGGAATTGCATAAAATAAAATACCAATTGTTCCTAACCAAAAATGTGTATTGGCTAATTTTTTAGAATATAATGGTGTTTTCCATAATTTTTCTGCTAACCAATAAACAATACCAGCAACCATAAACCCGTTCCAAGCTAAAGCACCAATATGAACGTGACCAACAATCCAATCTGTATAATGACCAATTGCATTTACATTTTTAAATGATAACATTGGTCCTTCAAACGTTGCCATACCATAACCGGTAATAGCCACAACAAAGAACTTTAAAACTGGGTTTTCACGAACTTTATCCCAAGCACCACGTAAAGTAAGTAAACCGTTAATCATACCACCCCAAGATGGAAAAATTAACATTATAGAAAATACTGTACCTAAATTTTGAGCCCATTCAGGTAAAGCTGTATATAATAAATGGTGAGGTCCAGCCCAAATATATAAGAAAATTAATGTCCAAAAGTGAATGATAGATAATCTATAAGAGTAAACTGGTCTATTAGCTACTTTAGGAACAAAATAATACATTAAACCTAAAACTGGTGTTGTTAAGAAAAATGCTACTGCATTGTGACCGTACCACCATTGTATTAGTGCATCTTGCACTCCTGAATATACCGAGTAACTTTTAAATGCAGTTACTGGCATTTCTAAATTATTAAATATGTAAAGAACTGCAATTGTAATTAATGTTGCTATATAGAACCATATTGCCACATAAATATGACGTTGTCTTCTTTTTAAAATAGTACCAATTAAGTTTATTCCAAAAACAACCCAAATTAAAACTACGGCAATATCTATTGGCCATTCTAATTCTGCATATTCTTTAGAAGAATTATAACCCAATGGCAATGTAATTGCAGCGGCTACAATTATAGCTTGCCAACCCCAAAAATGAATTCTACTTAAAACGTCATTAAACATTCTTGCTTTTAGCAATCTTTGTGTTGAATAATAAATACCTAAAAAGATTCCATTACCAACAAAAGCAAAAATAACTGCGTTGGTATGCAATGGACGTAAACGACCAAAACTTAACCATGAAATAGCATTTTCTGCACCTGCAAATTCTAATAATCCTGGGAAAATAAAAAGTAGCGCTACTAATAGCCCTACTAACATACCTACAACTCCCCAAAGAATTGTAGCCCAAAGAAACATTTTTACGATTTTATTGTCATAATAAAACTGTTCTTTCTCCATACTTGTTTGATTAATTATTAATTATTATTTAGTTGATTTTTCTTTTTTCTCTGTAACTAATTCATCATCAAATAACATTCTAACCGATGGTGTATAAGTATCTTCATACTGACCAGATTTTACTGATTTGATAAATGCTATAAAAAATAAAACGGCTACAATAATACTAACGCCCATTGTTATGTAGACTACCTCCATTTTTAGTTACTAGTTTTTTTTGATTTGGTACAAAAATATATTTTCTCTCTTAAAAAAGAATGATATTTATCATATAAATTTAGACTTTTTATCTTTTATGCAAAAAAATTAAATTCTTTTAGAAATCCAGTTTGTTAATATTGTAACAAAAACTACAATTGTAATTGAACTTAACGGCATTAAAACAGCAGCAACAACAGGTGTTAACTGCCCTGTTAAAGCGAAGTACAGACCTATAACGTTGTAAAAAAATGATAACACAAAACTTGCTTTAATAATTGAAATTGTTTTAGTTGCCAATGTTAAAAACTTAGGTAAATTGTTAAAAAGTTTTGCATCTAAAATAGCGTCACAAGCTGGTGAAAACACATTTACATCTTCTGAAATAGCAATTCCAACATTACTTTGTGCTAAAGCACCTGCGTCATTTAAACCATCACCAATCATCATTACTTTGTTACCTTTTTGCTGAAGATTTTTTACAAACTCTAATTTACTCTCTGGGTTTTGATTAAATTTATACTGAATATTTTTAGGTAATAATTGTTCTAAATATTCTTTCTCTCCATCATTATCACCTGATAGGATTACTAGATTATATTTTTCAGCTAAACTTTGAAAAACTTCTTTTGTTCCTTCTCTATAACTATTCTTAAAAATATAACATCCTTTTAAATTATTATTAATTTTTATATGAATTGATGTTTCATTAGTTTCTAATAAATTTGATTCAACAAAACTTGAAGAACCTAATTTTATTTCAATATTATTAATTGTTGCATTAATTCCTTTTCCTAATACTTCTTCAAAAAAGGTTGGTTTTTCAATAGAAGCTTCCCCTTTAATAAATTCATAAAGAGATCTGCTTAAAGGGTGATTAGATGCTCTTAAAACACTTTTTATTATTGAAAGTTCTTCCGCAGAAATCTTTTCACCTTTATAAAATAATTGAGTTTTACTATTGGATGTTATGGTACCTGTTTTATCAAAAATAATAGTGTTTATCTTTGACATGTTTTCAATAGTTTCAGCGTTTTTTAAATAGAATTTTTTATATCCAAAAATTCGAAGCATATTTCCAATTGCAAAAGGTGCAGATAAAGCCAATGCGCACGGGCAAGCAATAATAAGTACTGCTGTAACAACATTAATTGCCATTGATGCATTGTAAAAATACCAAAAAATACCTGCAAAAAATGCAATAATTAAAATGGCTATTGTAAAATATTTACTAATTGAATCTGTAATTGTTTTAATTGTAACTTCATTTGTCTTATTAAACACATCGTTACTCCATAATTGCGTTAAATAACTTTGAGAAATGGTATTAATAACTTCAACCTCAATAGCACCTGCTGTTTGTTTTCCTCCTGCAAATAACTTATCTCCAGATTGTTTAACTACAGGAGCAGACTCTCCAGTAACAAAACTATAATCAATTGCTGCATTTCCATTAATTAAAATACTATCAACAGGAATTAATTCTTCATTTCTAATTAATAATCTGTCTCCTTTTTTAATATTTTTTACTGCAATACTTTTTTCAACTCCATCAACTATTTTTGTAACTGCTATTGGAAAATACGATTTATAATCACGTTCAAAAGACAAAAAATCGTATGTCTTTTTTTGAAAAAATTTACCTAATAATAAAAAGAAAACAAGTCCTGACAAACTATCAAAAAAGCCTGAACCAATGTCTAACGATATTTCCACAGTACTTCTAATAAATAATACCGAAATTCCAATAGCAATTGGAACATCAATATTTAATATTTTATGTTTCAAGCCTTTATACGCAGAAATAAAATAATCTTTGGCTGAGTAAAACACTACGGGAAGCGCCATTGTGAACATTAACCATCTAAACAATGGCTTATATTTTTCCAGCCAAAACTCATCTACATCAAAATATTCTGGAAAAGATAACAACATAATATTTCCAAAAGCAAAAGCAGCAATTGAAACTTGGTACAATAATTTATTATCTACTTCATTTTTTTTAGCATCAGCATCATCTAAACTTATGTAAGGTTCATATCCTATTGATGTTATTAATTCAACCAATTGCTTTAAATTAGTTGTGTCATTTTTAAAAGTAACTCTAACTGTTTTTAATGGAAAATTAACCATTGAAGTTGCTACTCCATCATTTAATTTATTCAAATTTTCTAACACCCAAATACACGAACTACAATGTATGCTTGGAATATAAAATTCTATTACAGATGTACTTCCATCATTAAACTCTAATAATTTAGCAACAATATCTTCATTTTCTAAATAATTATATTTCCCTTCAATTTCTTTTGGAATTGTTCCTGGAGTAGATTCTAAATCATAATAACAACTTAATTCATTTGCATTTAGAATTTCAAAAACTGTTTTACAACCATTACAACAAAAATCTTTTTCATTAAAATGAATTGATTTTTTACCACAATCTACCCCACAATGATAACAATCCTTTATACTCATATAACTTTTAATATTTGGGACAAAACTATTCATTTATTATTTTATGAAAATGATAAATATCATTTATTTTTGTACATTTGCTGCCAATTACTACTACTTTTAAACTTAAATGTATGTCGAAATGCGAACAGTGTATTATTAAGCGCTTTAATGCTTTAAAAAGTTTGACACATGATGAATTGGTGAAATTTTCAGATCATAAGACAACGCTTCATATTAAAAAAGGCGAAAATTTAATGACTGAAGGTAACGCAATTAATGGTTTATATTGTATTAGAGATGGAAAAGGCAAATTAACAAAGCTTAGTACAAATGGCAAAGAACAAATTATAAAATTTGTTAAAGGTGGCGATATTTTAGGTCAACGATCTATACTAAGTGACGAACCGGTTGGTTTAAATGCTACAGCTTTAGAAGATATGCACGTTTGTTTTATTCCTAAACAAGATATTTTAGATACAATTAAAGATAATGGGCAATTTTCATTAAATATTATGAAAATTATTTCTCATCAGTTAAACCAAGCAAATACATTAGTTTCTCAAATGGCTCAAAAACCCGTAAAAGAGAGATTAGCTGAAACTTTAATCACTTTAGAAATGATTTTTGGGATTGACAATGAAGGGTGTATTGATGTAGTTTTAACAAGAGAAGAAATTGCAAATACAATTGGTACTGCTACAGAATCTGCAATTAGATTACTATCTAACTTAAAAAAAGATGGTGTTATTGACTTAATAAATAAGAAAATACTTATTTTAGATAAAAGTGCGCTTAAAAACATGTCTGAAGGTTATTAATAGGTATCCTTAATTATTACTTCAATTTACTAGTTATAAGAGTTTAAAAACTCTCCTTAGTTATTTATCATAAATAAAATCTATTTCATAATAAAATTTAAAAATTAACTTCATTTTAAAAGGGTGTATAATTGTGTACATTTGCTTTGTAAAAATTAATATTCACAAATAAAAATTATAAAATGGCTGTATTAGTTGGAAAAAAAGCACCAAAATTTAACGCTCAAGCGGTAGTAAACGGAATAGAATTTACTGAAAACTACTCTTTAGATCAATTTGAAGGAAACAAATATGTTGTATTATTCTTTTACCCTAAAGATTTTACATTTGTTTGCCCTACTGAATTATTTGCTTTTCAAGAAAAAATAGCAGAATTCGAAAAAAGAAATGTTCAATTAGTTGCTGTATCTACAGATACTGAACAATCTCACTGGGGTTGGTTACAAATGCCAAAAGCACAAGGAGGAATTCAAGGTGTAACATATCCTTTAGTTGCTGATACAAACAAAACAATTTCTAAAAATTACGATGTTTTAGCTGGTGATTATTTTTATGATGATAATGATGAGTTACAAGCAAGTGGAGAATTAATTGCATACCGTGGTTTATTTTTAATTGATAAAGAAGGTATTGTACGTCACCAAATTGTAAATGACTTACCATTAGGGAGAAATGTAGATGAAGCTTTAAGAATGGTTGATGCTTTACAATTTACTGAAGAACACGGTGAAGCTTGTCCAGCAAACTGGAATTCAGAAAAAGAAGGGTTAAAAACAACACACGAAGGTGTTGCTGATTATTTATCGAAACACTAACAAAAATCAAATATATTTTAAAAACTCTCGAATTAATTCGAGAGTTTTTAGTTTTTAAACTAACTTTGAAAATTAAACTTATAAAAATTTATTATGGCTAAAATAACATTAAAAGGAAACCCAATAAAAACAGTAGGTAATTTACCTAAAATTGGTAAAAAAGCACCTAAATTTAATCTTGTAAAGGCTGATTTGTCTAAAGCTAAATTAAAAGATTATAGAGGAACTAAACTTATATTAAACATAACTCCAAGTATTGATACAGGTATTTGTGCACTTTCTGTAATAAGATTTAATAAGGAAGTTGCAAAATTAGAAAATACCAAAGTTTTATATATCTCTAAAGATTTACCATTTGCACAAGCACGTTTTTGTGGAGCTGAAGGTATTGAAAATGTAGAAACGCTATCAGATTTTGTGAAAGGAAAATTTGGAAAATCTTATGGAGTCACAATTGAAAATGGCCCTATGACTGGATTACATTCAAGAGCAATTGTTGTTATTAATGAAGAGGGAATTGTTACTTATACTGAGCAAGTTTCTGAAATTGTTGACGAACCTAACTACGAAGCAGCTTTAAAAGCACTTTAACTTATGAATACTGAAAGTAATTTTTTAATGAACCGCATTAAATCTGTAAAGTATGCAGCTAAAGGGTTTTGGATTTTAATTACTTCTGAAAATAGTATTATTGCACAAGTTATTATTGGTATTCTTATGACCATTTTTGGCTTTATAATGCATATTTCTGCTACCGAATGGATGTTCCAAATTTTTTCTATTGGACTTGTTTTGGTAGCAGAATCATTAAATACGGGAATTGAAAAACTTGCCGACTTTATTCATCCTGATTATCATAAACAAATAGGTAGAGTTAAAGATATTTCTGCTGGCGCTGCCTTTTTTGCTGCAATATTTGCTGTAATTATTGGTTTAATTATCTACATTCCTAAATTTACCTAGGAATTTAATCTCAATCACATAAATTTTATATTTTTGTGAGACACTAAAGTAAATGGCAAAAAAAAGTAAAACAACTACAAAAGCAGCAACAAAAAAGCGTTTAAAAAAAACAAACTCCTTTTTTGAAAGTAGACAAACCCAAACTATAATTGGTTTGTTTATAGCCTTGTTTTCTATATTCTTATTTATCTCATTTATATCATACTTATTTAATTGGCAACAAGATCAAAGTCAGCTTTCAAATTTTACTGATAAAAACACTTCAGTAAAAAATTTATTAGGTAAAATTGGTGCAAGTATTAGTCATTTTTTTATTTATAAAAACTTTGGAATTGCTGCATTGTACTTACCTATTCTATTATTTTTATCTGGTGTTTCAATCACTTTCAAAGGAAGTGCAAAAAATGTTAGAAAAAACTGGGCTTGGGGTATTTTAGGAATTATTTTGTTTTCAATTACATTTGGTTTTTTTGCAGATAAAAACTCATTATTAGCAGGAGTAATTGGTTTTGAATTAAATATTTATTTACAACAATTTTTAGGGAAAACTGGGTTAATTTTAGCAATCACCTTTTTATTTGCATCCTACTTAGTTATTCGTTTTAAGTTAACACCTGAAGCAATTAAAAACAGTTTACCTTCTTTCAAAAAAAATAAAACTTCAGAAATTAATAGTGTTGAAGAAAGTTCATCAACTGAAACAAAGGCTACTTTTGATTTACCACTTGAAACAAAACTTCCTTCTGAAGAAATAATTAATGAACCTAAATTAAAAACTATACCTGCTGATAAAGATGAGATTATTGATGTTGCAATTGATGTAGATAAAATTATTGATGAAAATCATGTGAACGAAAATTTATCTGATAAATTAGTAGCTGATTTTGGTGAATTTGATCCAACATTAGAGTTGAGTAATTATAAATTTCCAACACTAAATTTATTAAGAGATTATAACGAAAGTATTTCTGTAGATCAAGAAGAATTAGAACTACATAAAAATAGAATTGTTGAAACTTTAAATAACTATAATATAGGGATTGACC
>JQIA01001403.1_pt1 | contig 12958 bp, 12 predicted proteins | sample 811431 | NCBI WGS metagenome assembly JQIA01 (sample SAMN02998118, study PRJNA258478) | marine sediment metagenome | biome: marine; feature: seafloor; material: sediment; isolation source: oil-polluted sediment collected from 3 locations (0.5 km, 0.7 km and 0.9 km)... | place: USA: Gulf of Mexico ... | reverse complement strand
CTGGCAGAATTTCGTAATGAATGGTATACAGGTATCGTTGTCACTGGCTGGGCTTATCTCTTTTATTATATAGAGCGGAAAATCTCTTTCCGGATATTACCCCAATACCTGCTTTTTTAATAAAGTGATTTTAATAATAAAAACGGCGCATCATGGCATCCATCGTCTCCAGTATGATACCACTGCTTATTATGTATGCGGTTTTTAATGACCTGGGAAAGCATTTTCAGGATAAATGTAAAACAATGAAAAGGAATAAAGCGAATGGCTGACTGGAAACCTGATAAATATTTACAATTTAAATCTGAACGAACACAACCCTCCATTGATCTGGTCGCAAAAATCAATCAGGTTAACCCGCAATCCATCATCGATATTGGCTGCGGACCAGGAAACAGTACGCAGGTTCTAACGAACAGGTGGCCTGGTGCTGACATTACGGGCATCGATAGCTCTGCTGCAATGATTGAAAAAGCAAAACAGGAATACCCTGATCAGAAATGGCAGGAAGCAGAGGCATCAACCTTTGAATCCTCAGAAAAATTCGATATTGTTTTTTCAAATGCTGTTATCCAGTGGATACCCGACCATGATGCATTATTAGCACAATTAAAAATGCTGCTCACTGACAAAGGGACTCTCGCTGTACAAATCCCGCTCTTTTGGGATATGCCCCTTGGGGAAATCATCGATTCGGTAAGCCGTGACAATCGATGGCAGGAAAAAACGGCTGGCGTTTCGGACCTCTTAATCATTCAAAACTATTCATTTTATTATGATCTGCTATCCAATCTGTTCAACACAGTTGAAATGTGGATCACGGATTACCTCCATATTATGGAGAGCCACATGGGTATTATTGAGATGATGAGAAGCACCGGGTTGAAACCATACAGTGAAAGACTGGATAATAAATCAGATATGGAGGCGTTCGAACAAATGGTAATAGAAAAAATGAAAGAGCCCTATCCTGTTCAGAAGAACGGAAAGGTTATCCTGCCTTTCAAGCGCCTGTTTTTCACGGGGTGTAATTGATAATGAACGAGAGCCAGGGCAGGCTTTGAAATTATTGGCATATTATGCTATAATTACAGAATAAACTACCGGATCTAAGACTCAGCTTCCGGTCCGCATAAAACGCCGCAAGGCTCTACGCTTCCAGGAAATCGTTATGACAAAAAAAATATCTGTTTTTGCAGTATGCATTGCCTTTATTTTATCAATTGCCGGTCAGGCAGTAGCCGATCGGGGAATAACGGTAAAGGTCAGGAATGACAGAGCGCCATCGTCTGATAAGCCACAGGAAGTTGATATTTATTCAAAAAGCTATGGACTGGTTATCGGTATTGATGATTATACCAACGGCTGGCCAAAACTCTCATCCGCCGTAAGTGATGCAAAGCGTGTGACAAAAGAGCTCTCGTCAAAAAATTTTATTGTTAAAACGATACTCAATCCAACGTCAAATGAACTGACAAAGGCATTTCAGGAGTTCTTCATTTTCCGGGGGGAAAAGAAAAAGGACCGACTCTTTGTCTGGTTTGCGGGACATGGATATACAGAAGATGGCGAAGGATACATTATCCCCAAAGATGCTCCGACCCCGACGGCCGGTGCGGCGTTCAGATTCAAAGCACTCTCCATGAGGCGTTTTGGCGAATACGTCCGTCAGGCGAAATCCAACCATGTTTTTACAGTCTTTGATTCCTGTTTTTCAGGTACCATTTTCTCGACCCAGCGCTCAGCACCGCCAATAGCCATTACACGCTCAGCTCTGCTTCCGGTCAGGCAATTTTTATCATCAGGCGATGCCAATCAGACAGTCTCTGATAATGGATTGTTCTGCAAGCTTTTTATCAGGGCACTACGGGATGAAGAAACAGCCGATGCAAACCGTGACGGCTATCTCACAGGCAGTGAGCTTGGGATGTTTTTGACAGACCGGGTTACAAATCTGAGTGAAGCAAGCCAGACGCCCCGTTACGGAAAATTAAGAGATCCGGATTATGACAGGGGGGATTATGTATTTCTTTTACCCCGAAGTAAAAAAAACGATAAAAAGAAAACCACCCGGCAGACCGCATCCGTTTCACCATCAGGATATAACCCTGAGAATGAAATGTGGGAGACCGTTAAAAACTCAGAGAACCCCGATGATTTCAGAGATTTTATCAAATCATTTCCTGAAAGCCCTCTTGTCCCGGCAGCAAAAATAAAACGCCGGCAGCTGGCAAAAGTTGCTCTGTCTGTCGATACGACGGCTCTGTATATCCGAACCCAGCAAAAAACATATGAAAAAGGCGACTCAGTTGTTGTTGAATACGCAAACCTTCCCGGTAATGACGGAGACTGGTTTACAGTCATCGGAAAAGATAAACCCGACTCAACCTATGGACAGTATGATTATACCTATGGCAGTAAAAAAGGCCGTTATGTCTTCAAAAACCTTGAGCCCGGTGACTATGAGGTCCGATTATATCTCGACTGGCCTAAAGGGAAATATACTGTCCATTGCAGATACCCGTTTACAGTACAATAAAAAATCAGTGTAAACGGATGAAAGGACTTAAAAATGAAAAAGGTTTTACTCCTGTTGGCTCAGGGCTTTGAAGAATTTGAAGCAAGCGTTTTCACGGATGTTTTAGGATGGAGCCGCGATATCGGCAGCCCTGTTCATGTAACAACCGCAGCCAGAAGGCCACAGGTTAAATGCACATGGAATTTCACTGTTATCCCGGAAGTCCGCTTAGATGAAATCGATACGGATGAATTTGATGCTCTGGCAATACCGGGCGGCTTTGAAGAAGCCGGGTATTATGAAGATGCTTTTCATGAAGAGTTTCTCTCTGTTATTCGTCAATTCTGGGAATCAAATAAGATTATTGCATCCATCTGTGTGGGAGCCCTGCCTTTAGGAAAAAGTGGTATTTTAAAAAAGAAAAAAGCAACCACCTATCATCTGGGCAACGGTCTAAGACGACGTCAACTGGCAGACTTTGGCGCAGATATTCAGAATATCCCCATCGTTGTAGACGATAACATCATAACATCGACCTCTCCTGCCACAGCGTTGGACGTTGCTTTTTTGCTATTGGAGATGCTGACATCAAAAGAAAATCTGCTAACAGTGAAAACTGCAATGGGATTTATATAATTTAACCATAAAAGGACTATTGATTTATAATGAAAAAGATCGGAATCATCGGCGGGCTTGGGCCCGAATCCACCATCGATTACTACAAAGAGATAATAAAGGCATTCAATACCGACTATACCGAAATGGCTTACCCGGAAATAATTGTCTATAGCGTAAACCTGAACGACCTGATAGATTTTGTTTCAAAAGAAGACTGGGCAGGACTTTCAGAATGGCTTCTGGGAAAAATTTCATCCCTTGATCAGGCCGGCGCTTCCTTTGCTGCTATCGCATCCAACACCCCTCATATTGTTTTTGATATGATCAAATCCAAATCCCCCCTGCCACTTCTAAGCATCGTTGAGACAACCTGCAAAAGAGCCGAAGAACTGGGATTAAAAAGGGTCGGACTTATGGGAACGTCACTGACAATGAAATCCACCTTCTACAAAACCCCTTTTCTTGCTAAAGGAATAGAGATTATAGTTCCTGAAGAAGTGGAACAACAGCTGATTCATCATAAAATATTTTCAGAGATTGAAGCAGGCATTATCAAAGAATCGACACGCGCAGAATTTCTTGCCATTATAAAAAGAATGGTGGATGAAAATCAAATTGACTCGCTGATTCTGGGATGCACAGAACTGCCCCTTATACTGACTGAAAGCCAGTTTGGCATTCCGTTTCTAAACACATCTGCGATTCATTGTGAAAGTATTATCAGGTTTTGTCTTGAAGGTTAAAGAGCAGGTCCCGTCAGGGGTTAATTTCGACAGGTACCCCTGCATCAACTGCATTCCAGACCACATCCATATCCGGGTTTGACAATGCAATACACCCATCTGTCCAGTTAAAAAATCGTGAAATAAATGACAGCCACCCAAAGCCGTTTTTTTGACCATGAATCATAATAAAACCTCCGGGATTTACACCCAGTTTTTTTGCCTGCTCCTTATCTGCCTTATTCGGGTATGAGACATGGATGGCCCGGTAAAAAGAACTGTCTGGTTTTTTATAGTCAAGAAGATATCGGCCCTCCGGTGTTCGCTCATCCCCTTCCTGAACTTTATGCCCAACCGGATTGGCTCCAAAAACCACATGATACGATTTTATAATGGTCCCGTTGTTTTTTAAATAAAGCCTCTTTTTTGATTTATTTATCAAAACAGAATCAGCTTTTTGATCAGAAAAAGAAATTGCCGGAAAAAGCAGAATCATTAACAAAATGCAGCCCAACAATTGTCTGTATGCTTTACTCAAATGCCCGCCTTATAATGACTATAGAGATTTTAAATGCTTAACCGCTTTGTGATATTTTGCCAGTCTCGCAAGATCTACCTCGCCAATAGTCTCCAGCCTCGAAATATCCATATTATCTTCGATATCTTTTATCTTAACCCGTGATGCTTTTCTATGGTTGGAAATCCTTTCTATAAAATCATCGTAGTCTTCACCGGTCTGCTTTGTCAGATATCCGATAATTTCTATCACTTCTTCCGGAATGCCGGCCCTTTTTAAATCTTCAGCCGTTATATCGGAATCTTCAATCACATCATGAAGAAGAGCAGCAATCATTTCAATCTCGTCTTCAAGGCCCGTCATTAATCTCAAAGGGTGAAGAATATAAGGCTTCCCCGCTTTGTCCACCTGTCCTTTGTGTGCTTCAAGCGCTATGGCAAGTGCTTTTTCAATAAGGCTCATTTAACCCTCCTTGAACGTTATTCTTTCACTTCGATTAATTGTTTAATTTCCGGCGGAATAAATCCGGCCATTTTATCCGTTGGTACTCTTGCCGGAATAAATGGTGGCTGCCCCATTTGATCGAGAATTTTCATGCCGCCATCAACTGCAAGCAGATAATTGAGAAATGCCTTTGCTGCTTCAGGGTTTGGCGCATTGTTTATCATGGTGAGACCATAAGTGCATGATTTACCTTTTTTTGTAATCCAGGTATCAGCCTTTTTACCTGTAACCTTTACCTCAGCCTCTTTATAATAATTATCGTATTTATAATTACCTAAGTTAATATGGTCATCCAGTTTAACGAATTTCAGATTATTCTGAATAGCAACTGACATGTATTCCCAGGCATAATCGAGTTCTCCTGTCTTCAGTAGTTCAACTAGTTGAACAGCCTTTGCCTTAATATTTTTTTCAGGACGGTTAGCGATTATTTTTTTATACAGCCCTTCTTTGTCGTAAAATTTTTCGGCAAGCTGAAGGACCATCAGACTTCTGTAGCCACATGGATCGAGGTTCGGATCTGAATGCCCCCAGGAGACTTTTTTTTTCTGAAGTATATCATACCAGTTATCACTGTTTACAGTATCTGAAAAAAAACTTTTTCCCGTATAGCAAAGAACGAGCTGATTGGCAGCAAATCGGATATTCCAGTCTGCAAAGTCTGAAATAAGATTATTGTCAATAACCGTGTAATCTGCAGAAACCATGATGTCAGCCATTTTTCCTGACTCTGAGATTAACCGCGCCATCTTTGTACTTCCCCCGGATGTTCGATGAATATCGACCTCCGGGTACATTGCTTCAAAATTTCTCTCAATTTCCGTAAAGGGGATTGAAAGACTTCCCGCATGAAATATGGTCAGTGTTCCGGATGGTTTTGCATATACAGACATCGGTATCATTATCACCACATTGAATAGAAGACTACTGGAAAAAGCCTCATCATAGCTCGCCCGTATTAGACGATAATAAAAACATAGTAGAAAAATGAATGATATTCGTCAACATCGGATATCAGTAAATAAACCTGCATGTACCACCTTTGAATAAAAAGCAACACTGTATCGTAAAACCAGCCTCTTAAGTTATGATAAAAAACAGATAGCTTTATTCTATGTTTGGTATTGATAAACTTTTAAGTTGATATCTACCTTTTTTCTTGTTAGTAATCCTGCTGATTATCTTAATGTAGCTTAGTAATTGCAGATTTACTTCTGCTTAAATAAAATTTCGATATAAAGAGATATATATGCCAGAATTTTGTAAACATCACCTGACCGAACCAGCACATTGGGAATGCAATATTTGTAACAGTTCTTATTGTCATGACTGTATTCTTAAACGTAACGGAGGATACGACGGTAGTGAAATTCACTATTTTTGTCCCAGCTGTGTCAGACCGGCTAACTGGGTTGCCCCATCAAATATAATAAAACCTTTTTGGGAACGACTTCAAACATTCTTTGCTTATCCGTTTAAAAATATTTTTACGATAATTTTTATGATCGTCATCGCAATTATCAGTGCTTTTTTTTCAGATCCGGGCCTGTTAAATATGCTGGCAACACTTGGTTTGTTTGTTCTGTTAATGAAATACGCTTTTACAGCCATGGGTTCTACTGCAAGAGGAGCATTGATACCTCCCAATGTCGATTTAAAATCACTGTCAGACAATGCCAGTCAGGCATTCGTACCTGTAGTTTTAACCGTAATTATGGTCGTTGCCTCTGTTTTCATCATTGAAACGGCAGGTGTTTTTATTGGATTTACCTGTTTAATTCTGGGTTTTTTGTCACTCCCGTCAATGATAATGTCTTATGTGGCCGGTGGAAGTATTCTTCATGCGCTTAACCCTGTCCTTTTTATCAAAATAATGTTCAGAATCGGCTGGCCATATTTAATGATGGTTTTTTTCCTGTTTCTATTTCTACTTGCACCCAATGCTCTTGTGTTTACTATTGGCAAGTATCTTCCAACGATGGGTAAACACTTCTTATACTCACTTGCCAACAGTTATTACACAATCATATTTTTCCACTTAATGGGATATGTCCTTCTACAGTTTCACCAACAGATAGGTTACAGCGTTGATCAGGAGGAGTTTATTGCATCTTTTGAGAGCGAAAACAGTGGTGAACCGGTTGAGATGGATGAGGCAACTATGATGTTAAGCAAAATCGAATTCCTTGCCAAAGAAGGAAAATATGATGAAGCCCTTTCTTATATAAAAAGAGAATCGTCAGAAAAAATAACCAACCCATTGCTGTCAAAGCAGTATTTCAAACTTCTTAAGATAAAAAATGATCCGGATATAGTAAAACACTCTATGCCTCATCTGAAACTTATGATCAGTGAAAATGATAAATCTGAATCCTGTGAAGTATTTCAGACATGCCTTGCAAATAAAACATCTGTTAATCTTGCAGCCCCGTCTTTAATTAAGCTGGGCAACTGGTTAAATGAATCCGGTAAACCGAAAGAATCAATATCGGCATATAATAAAATTATTTCTGAGCAGCCTGACAATCACCTGGTACCCATGGCATATTTCCGTGCAGCCTGTATTCTGAATGAAAAACTGGATAATAAAGCAAAGGCAGGAAAAATAATGAAACTGCTTAAAATAAAGTATCCGATGGATGATATTATCCCATTGGTTAACAATTATATAAAACAGATAGAAGCATCTGCATAAATGTTAAGTATACTGCTGCAGAGTCTTTAACGCCAGCTTTGCTTCAAGGGTTTCCGGGTATTTTGCACAGAGCAGTTCAAGATACTTAATAACCTTATCCTCAACATTTGATTTCTGAAACCCCTCTGAAAGCTTAAGGAGTGCTGTCGGTATCTTCGGAAGGTCCGGTCTTTTGTTAAATATCATTGTAATTATTTTTTCAGCCTCATAGATTTCGCCTTCTCTTGTAAATATCAGGCTAAGAGACAAATAGAGTTCCGGAGACAATTTGGGTTTTGCAAGACCTGCATATTCTTTATATACGTCAAACACCTTGTGATGCATATCTTCATCAGCGCATAACGCAATAAGATATTTTTTTACGGCAGCATGATAACTCGCTTCTCCTGGTGTTTGTTTTTCGATGTTAAGGAGGTGGGTGTATGCATCATAATTTTTTTTGTTTTCACTAATAGCCTGCTCAAGAAGCTCTTTTCCCTTCTCCAGTTCGAGCTTGCCTATAGATATAAGCGCTTCATCAACAAGAGGCGTGGATTTATCTATAACCTCTTCAGCAAAAACATCATCCTTTTTAAAATCAGAAAAGTTCAAAAGGATATAGCCTGCAATTGCACCGAAAATGATACCGCCAATATGAGCCGTATAAGCGACATTACCTGGCCCGCCTGAAAAGAGCGAGTAAAGCTCTCTGCCCAACCAGAAGGGCAGGAGAATTATTGCTGGTATTCTCACATAATTAAAATAAAAACCAAGGTAAAGAAATAGTTTAATTCTGCTTTTCCCAAACAGAACCGTATAAGCCCCCATAAGTCCGGAAATGGCCCCTGAAGCGCCAACAAGGCCTGTTGCGCTACCCGTGTGAGTAAGCCAAAAAAGTATTACTGCGCCAAGGCCGGTAATAAGATAGGTAAACAGATAGAGACTTCTCCCGCACCCGATTTCAAGTATGCAGCCAAACAGCCATAAAAAAAGCATGTTCCCAAAAAGATGACCAAAGCTGCCATGCAAAAACATATAACTAAAAAATGTAACAGGCTTGTGTTCAACAGGAACAAAACTGTAATTGTCAGTAATAAGCCCTTTTTTTATTATATAATATTGGGGTTTTAATCCTTTCCACGTTTCATAATCAGGGGAGTCACTTTTTACAATTTTTTCATTTTTAAGAAGCTGCTGAAACTTATAGTCCCGTTCAATTTGCCAAAACGTATAAAGCTGTCTGTCTTTTTTTTTATACTCTTCCGGTATTGTTAATGGCTTTTCGATTGACTCTCTGTATTTCAGGTAGAGTTGAAATTCGATTTTTTCAAGGTCGTTTTCAAAATAGTACTTTACGGCTTCATCCATTACAGCGTTATCATTCCCCTGGAATCCGCTGAAAACAATCACATTTAGAATTACAAGTATAATTGTAACATAAGGCGGGTTACGCCAACTGAATTTCTCTGCAACAGGCACAATAAGCATTTTAGAAGAACCCTTATTTATCTAACATTACATTTATTTTCCTAAGCATCAAATACTCAAAAAAACGGTGGGACTAAGCAGAAAAAAGGACTATCTTATTCTTAAACATTTGTCAAATTACAGAATGTTTCCAGGCATTATAGTTCTCAGGTTAATTTATGAAAAACAGTAATATCGTCAGAAAAATTTTCCGTATTTTTTTAACCACCACATAGATTAAATCTTTTACAATGTCGGAAGTATAATATCAAAACAACTGCCCTTTCCAACGATACTTTTTACTGTAATACGTCCCCTGTGAAGATCAACCAGTTGTTTACAGATTGAAAGTCCGAGTCCGCTGCTCTTACCTTCTCTTGAGCGGGCTTTGTCAACTCTGTAAAAACGATCAAAAATGTATGACAAATGACTTTCAGGAATACCGTCACCTGAATCTGTAACGGAGAGCCTGACACTATTGGACTCTTTTTTTAATGCAACAAGAATAGCCCCCCCCGCTTCGGTATAATTGATTGCGTTGGTCAGAATATTAAAAAGAATTCTTCTCAAACATGAAAGATCACCCGTAATCTGAGGGACATTCTCAAGTTTCTGATCAAATTGAATATTCTTTTCTTGGCATAATACAGAAATTTCAGAACAGGTTTCAGCCACAAAGGAGGTTAAATCAACCGGTGTAAATGTGTATTCTTTTTTACCGGAATCCGCCCGTGCCAGTTCAAGAAGCTTATTTGTTAACGACGACATGTGATCAGCTTCATTTGCAATAACTTCAATCGTGTTTCTGTAAGACTCCGCCTTGCGCTCTTTTTGTAGCGCCAGCGTTGCTTCTGCCTGAATAACAGCGAGCGGTGCCCGGAGTTCATGAGAGGCATCGCTTGTAAATTCTTTCTGACGTTTAAAAGCTTTTTCAAGACGTGCGATCATTTTGTTTATGGTGGAAGAAAGTGTTCCAAGCTCATCTTGTGAATATACAGGGATTCTGAGGCTGAGGTCACTTTCGTTTATCCGGTGCGCTGTTCCGGTGATCTCTTTAACAGGTTTTAATGCCCTGCCTGCCAAAAACACCCCGCCAATACCGGATAATAGAAGCATTATCGGTATTGCCAATAATAGAATTGATTTCAGGTAAGCAAGAATGGTCTCAATCCACCCGGCGGGACGTGCAATAATAAGTGCTGCTGTATCAATGTGCATCCCGGAGACTTGTCTCTCATTATCCCGATCACGCTCTGGTGGCCTTTCATCAAAGTTCCGGTCATATAGTGAACGTTTATCCGGTTTTCTCCGATAGTCATCTCTCCCTGGCTTTGGTGGCCGGCGTCTTTTATTGTCAGGAGAGAATTTTTGCGGATCAATTGTCGTATTTTCCGGTTTAAATCTACTAATACAAAGCCGATACAAACCTGTTTCAGGTGTACGGATATTCGCAAAAAAAGAGTCACCGACAAGTGCCCTGTCAACAAATTCTGAATCTATTGGGAACGGTGTGTTTCTCTGAGATATAAATTCAAGTTTATTCCCCTGATAATAATAAAAAGAGATGTACTCTCCCTGCGCTTCTTCAAAAGTGCCACTGGCAATAATTGAAATAATATCATTAAACTGAGAGAGTTGCTCTGAACGGGCAATAAGATCTGAATCAAGGTTGTTTCTAAGTGTTGAGGAGAGGGATAAATATATACCTGCGCCCAGCGCCCCCGATAAAAGAGCAAAAATGGCAAGGTACCAGATTGTCAGTCTAAAAGTGATGGTCTTAAAAAAGGTCATGTTGACATCAAACGGTAGCCCGCCCCCCTTACAGTTTGAATTATTTTCTTCCCCTGCTCCGGATCTATTTTATTTCGAATTCGTTTTATATAGACATCAACGATGTTTGAAATGCTGTCGAACTCATAATCCCACGCGTGTTCTTCAATCATGGTTCTTGTGATAACGGCATTCGGATTCCGCATAAAATAATGGAGTATTGTATACTCTTTTGAAGTCAGGTCCACCATTTTATCTTTCCAGAGTATCTGGCGGGTCGTTGGATCGATACTAAGATCTCCAACCGTAATCGATGTTGACCGGCTGCTGCTGCCACGTCGCAAAAGTGCTCTCATTCTTGCAAGAAGTTCACTGAAGGCAAAAGGCTTTACAAGATAGTCATCTGCGCCTGTATCAAGCCCCTTGACTCTATCTTCAACAGTATCTTTAGCTGTAAGCATCAGAACTGCTGTGTTTATTTTTTTTGAACGGAGCGAACTGCAGACCTCTATACCGTTTTTTTCAGGCATCATAATATCAAGAATTATCAGGTCATAGGGTGTTGTTTCACCATAATATAAGGCATCGTCACCATCATGAACACAATCTACAACATAGGATTCTTCTTCAAGTCCTCTTTTTATTACATCGCAGAGTTTTTTATCATCGTCAGCAACAAGAATCCTCATATGCTCTCCCTTCTGGTGGGTAACATTATCATTTTATCTTACGACGGAGCATTAAAACAACTTCTTTTTCCGAAACCGGTTCCTTTAATCTTTGCCTTTAAATAACCTTACCATTGAAAAATGAACTGAAGATGAACAAAAAAATTAATGCCCTGTTCATCTTCTGTTCATTTTCAACATGTATCCTGAGTCTGAAAGTGAAGCAAAACATCACTTAAACACATTAATTCAGGAGGCTAACATGAAAAAAACAATGATATTAATTACATTAACAATAGTTTTGATGCTGACAGGTATCAGCTTCTCCATTGCAGAAAACAATTCCGGAACCGGAAAACAGAGCAATGATTCAAATGTAAATTATACTGCAGCTGTTGCAACAATTCTTAAGAATTACAATGCAGAAACACTTACCAGTACCGATGCAAGAGCCATTAATGATGCTTTCAGGCAGGCAGGTGTAAGACAGGGGGAAGCACAGAAAACAGCCATCAAAGCAGCCGGATTTGATCCTCAGAAAATAAGCTCACTTGATCCACCGCCTGAAAAAAACGGAGAGCCAAACATGAACCAGAAAAACAAGAAACAAAATCGGTAACTAAAAATGCCTGGCAGCATCATTCCACAAGTAGGGTTTTGCTGTCAGCCTGTTTGAAAAATGGAGGAAAGTCATGAAAGAGAATTCTTTTAAAATGTCTGAAAACAGAAACATAATTGGTCTCATACTTATTGTTATTATGGTTTTATCTCTGTTATTGACAGGGACTATGGCATTCGCAACAGTAGAAAGTTCATCCACCTGCCTGAATAATACTGCGGGTGAAGGTGACTGCAAAGACTGTTGTGATTGTCTTGAAGACGCAACAGCGCGTCAGGCCTGCAGAGACTCTTGTATTACAAAAGCTGAAACAGATGACGGTTTCAGCGGCAATACAGATATTGTTTCAATTGATGCGCCCTCTGTATTAGGCCCAAACGGGAATTATTCCGTCGCACTTTCGCAAGGGAGTGAACAGGCTGCTAAAACATGGTGCGATGAATCGGATGAGATTTCCTGTGGTGACAGGCGGTATTGCAGAGATGCTGTTAATGCTGCTTTGGGTGGTTCAGAGAACCCACCTGAAGATGATAACAGCAGGGACAGTAATGTCTCTCTTGATCAGGCCTTGTCGGATGAAGCCCAAATGAAAACGATTGCGTTTAGTGGCGTAGCCTTTCTGACCGGCGACCTTTGCTCCAACACCTTTTTCCCGCCCGGAAAAGTGTCAGATTTTTTCGGCTTCCAGTATATGCGCGACATCACGCCGAACGGATTTGGTCATAACACTGAGTATGCAGGAAGAGTTTCAAACAGTGTCCTTTCAATTCTCAATGACTCACAAATTCAAACGCTGGTGGATATGGCAAACATTCAGTCAGATCAGGTCGATGCCTATGGCTATAAACGATTCAGCCTGATCAAAGCCTTTTTACGCCTTT
>JQIA01001401.1_pt1 | contig 12960 bp, 12 predicted proteins | sample 811431 | NCBI WGS metagenome assembly JQIA01 (sample SAMN02998118, study PRJNA258478) | marine sediment metagenome | biome: marine; feature: seafloor; material: sediment; isolation source: oil-polluted sediment collected from 3 locations (0.5 km, 0.7 km and 0.9 km)... | place: USA: Gulf of Mexico ... | reverse complement strand
TAAATCTTGTATATGAAACCTTTTCCTTAGCCATCTCAAGACTTTTTACGAGACTATCAATCTTAATAGGTGAAATAAAAAAAGCCATTCCTGACGAGGGTATCAGGAGTGGCTTTGCAAGGTAAATTTCAGTTGATATCAGGTCTTAAACCCATGAAGCGATTCAAGCGTATACATATCTTTGAAGTTTTCATAGTCGATTGAATAATTTAATTGCGAACTGCATTCAAGAATGATCTGACCAAGAAGCTTGTAAATAAAAAGCATTATAAAACTTAGAAGCAATGTTATAATAATCGGATTATAGTTCAACATCAGGTCGAACATAATCACAACCGGAATATATGAAATGCATGCTGCAAGATAGAGTATCGGACGCTGTTTAATAACTGACGTGAAGGACGAGATATCAAGCAGTTTTTTTACTGTATTGGATGTGATAATTTTAATCATTATAAATGGCATGGGTAAAATAATAACCGGAATTGCGTAATAAGCCAGATTCGATTCGAAAAAATTTTTTGAGAATAAAAATAAAGTGCTCACAACAAGATAAACAAAGGCTTGTTTAAAAATAAGAAAAATGTGCTGAAGGAATCTTGGGATCGGTATTGACGTAAAGGCCGGTGGCTTTGTCTCTCCCTTTAAAATACTCTCCGTGATATTGGTTGAATAGCTCAGTAGAATACACCAGATTAAAAGAAATAACAGTTCATTGATAATAAGGACTTTAGAAAAGAACATACTGATGATTGCGATAGCTAACAATACAATGAGTGAGTGGACTGCAAACGGGTATCTGAGTGCTGCTATGGCCGATTTTGTGGGCGAATCAAAAATATGCTTTATTCCGATCCAGTCCGTAGTTCGTTTGCACTCAGGGCATATATGCACAAATGCCTCATCCTTTGAAAATTTAAAATGTTTTTTTTCAACGCAGTCAAAGCAATATGCTTTTCCACATTTTTTGCACTGCCAGTGCGCGTTAATAAACTGGTGATTTATGCAGTTTGAGCTCATTGTTTTTTTACCCTCATAGTTTGATATTATTAAAACTGATATATCTATATTAGTTTTCCAGAATTTTTTCAAGTCGTTTTAAATCATTGATTTTCTTCCACTTCCCCCCGAGGCTTGTGATTTTCTTTTCCCATGCAGCCTGGCGTTGGAAGTATTGTTCAGGGTCTATCTGATCACTGCCAAGCTTTGTAACATTTAAAGCGACAACATTATATCCCTTCATATCTTTGTTGAGTTTGCGCACATGGCCTTTAGCCAGATCCTCTTCCAGGTCTGAAAAAATCAGAATGTGTTTATTACCGGCTTCAGTCTCATCAAGATACTCAATCGCCTGCAGAAGACCACCTTTAATATCAGTATGAGCGCTGCCTTTTGCTTTTGAAACAAAGGCCTCAATTACTTTTTTAAACTGTAATTTCTGCTGGTTTGCAACAGAGGGTCGCTGGTCAAACGTTACTTTTATGATTATATCCTTTTCACTGAAGCTGCCGCTGTCAATTCTGGCAACGGCAAAGGAATCACCTGCATTCAGCTGGCCCAGAAGATAATTGACAATGTTTTCAGCCTGGTCAAGCTGCTTTGTATAAGTTCCGGAGGTGTCCAGTAGCATATAAACACCTGTGGAATGACTTTTTGTATCCGCGCATCCTGTTAGAAATATCCAGATAATACATAATATTAAAATTGACCTTTTCATATGGAAGCCTCCTCATTATTTTCAATTTCAGCTGGTGCCTCAGGTGTATTCGTAATATTTTGAGCAGGGGGCTCAGGCTGTTTTTTTAATTGGTCGAAGATTTTTTCTTCAACCCACAGGGGAGGGAAGATGATAATATCATATATATTTACAAATATTTCCCCCGCATTTAAAATGATTTTTCCGGTTAAATTCAGTAAGAATGATATTACACTTAAGGCAAATGCAGATAATACGCCAAAAACGGTTCGACTGGAGTGGATAAACGACTCAAGCGGAATAGCAACGAATGTCAAAATAAAGGGGAGAACAAAGCCTAAAATCATTTGACCAATAGTTGGTATAATCGAGTTGGGTGTCGTTAATCCGGATTCGCCTGCCAGTGTTTGGAGAAGTGCCTGGTTATTGGCCGCAATCTGGTCCCGCATTAAAGCCAGTGATGACTCAATACCTGCAAGTATTATCAGGATTGAAAGTGTGATCCAGATCATCCAGTTTCTTTTTTTATCATCCATTTGTCCGATTACGGGGAACAGGCGTGTAAAACGTAACGATTCCATCAGGTATAGTCCGATGGCTACTTCGACTAAAATGATAACCAGAGCAGCTACTTCAGATGTTCTGAATCCGCCAATTCTTGATCCGCCACCTACCATTTCCGACATAGGAAGTGCAATCAGGTTAAAATTGATGAAAATACCTGCAATGGCAATAGTAAGAACAAGGCCTGATATAAAAAACTGTGTTATTGATGAAGAAGATAGGGTTCTTTGAGCGTTATCATTTTGCGAAATTATGTTTTCATATTCATCCATTTTTTTATCAATTTTTGCTGTACGTTCGTGGAGGCCTGTAATTGTTCTTCCAACAACATCAAGAGTGTTTGTTAGTTTGCGCCAGTATGGCATAAGTTTATTCAGTGAAGAATGATGTGTTGCTACTGCTTTTCTGTACTCTTCCATCGCAGATTTATGCTGGCTTTCTGTTGTTTTTTGAATTTCTTTAAGCATATTGGCAACCGTTTTGCTACCACTTGCTTCCTGAGGAAGTCTGGAAAGTGATTCAACAGCAGCTATCCATTCGGGGGGTGAGGGGGGCATGTCAGAACTCTGGTGATAATCCTCATCAATCTTGGAGATCTGTTCAAGGATCTGTCTTTTCAGAACCGGGAAGCCACTCAGATCCCTTTCAACAATTGTATGAACACGATAAAATTCCCGCTCGATGTCATTTTCGACAGCTTCCATTCCTGCTGACAACAAAACCTCTTTGTTTCTTTCTTTTAAATGTCCTTCTGCGGAGACTACCGACTCAGCCATTTGTATGAGTCCATCATGAAGTAAGATACAAAGAGACCTTATTGATCTGTGTACAGGCGCTTTTGCAAAATATAATACAAAAATAATAATCAACAGCCAGATAGCAATGCTAAGTGGTGTATAATTGGTCCACATCGACAAGAGTTGAGATAGCGTCATTTTATTTTCCTTTTATTTTCAAGAATCAAATAATCGTAGTAAATTTATGAAGCAACAATTAAGCCAATATTCTTAATATAATAAAATTTAATATTAATTCTCAAGTCGCCTGTAATTTATATCAACTTACGTATTGAAATAAGGATGGAAAGTTTAAGCTGTTGGTTAGATATCAGCATGTTTGAAATATCAGTAATATTACCGGTGATATATAGGCATTACGAGCGACTGGATAATATTAAAAAAAACTGAACATGAATCTGAATTTTTGATAAAAATTTCAGGTCGAATTTTTTGTCTTAAATATCAGACACTTTCCAGTTAATCACACAGAATTTTTTTACGGGCAATTAAACGTATGTAAAAATAAATGGGCTTTTTTAAGAAAAAAACCGGTTGTTTTTTTGGATATATTGATATAGTTTTTCATTTTTTAGTAAGTGTAATAATTGAGTTGGGGAATGATATTATTACATATAATGAACGTTGATCAGCACTAAAGAGGGTTATTAAGATGGTAAAAAAAATTGGGGTTGCTGTGGACAGCACAGCAGATTTTCCAGAGGGCTTTGCTGAGAAATTTGATCTGAACATTATTCCTGTTCATGTCATCGTTGATGGTGCCGATTATCTTGATGGTGTGACAATAACAAACAGTGAAATCATTAATTATATGAAAATGGGTTGTGAGATGGCAACCCGTGCACCTGCACCGGCTTCATATGCAGATCATTTTGAAAAACTATTGAACAAATATGATTATATTATTTCCTTTCATGTTTCGTCTGAGCTCTCTGACTGCTATGTGAGTGCTAAAAGTGCTTTGAGGCTCATGAGTGATAAAGATATGCAGCGTGTAAAGCTCGTAGATACAAAAAATATCAGTATTGGTCAGGCACTATATGCATTTAAATCGATAAATGTAATGAAAGATACCCGGTCTGTTGCTAATCTTGAAACAAAGCTTGATGAATTGATGGAATCGAGCCTTAACAGTTTTACTGTTGATTCATTAAAGTGGCTTAAGAAAAGCGGCCGGATTGGTGCTGCAGGCGCAATGCTCGGAAATATGTTAAATATCAAACCGATTATCTCGGTACAGAATGCAAAACTGGCACTTATCGGAAAGGTCCGGGGGAAGAGGGCCGCTCTTGACGAAATGGCAAAGGCTGCAGGGAAAGTACAAAGCCGGTTTGGCGGCAACTATGATGTATGGGTCGGACACTGTGATGCGATTGAAGATGCAGGTTATCTGAAAGAAAAACTGGCCAGTGCGCTTAATATGGATATGCAGTCAATTTCACTTGTTGAAGCGGGGGCATCCGTTGCTGTGAAGGTTGGACCGGGAAGCTGTAACTGGGGGATGGTTCGAAAATAATCCAATGTTTTAAATAAACGCCCCCAGGAGATTGGGGACGTTTAATATATCAGTTTTACATATCTAAAAGTCTTTTAACGCCGGATATAATTTCATCAGTCGAATCGGGGCCTTTGGGGACATAATCATCCGCTTCAAGATTCATTCCATCCTGATGAGAATACCTGGTTGACGAGACATGGTCGGCTACTGCAGTAAGCATTAATATCGGAATATCTTCATACTTTGCATCGTTTTTCAGCTCTGAACAAACCGCATATCCGTCTTTATCAGGCATCATTACATCCAGAACGATTGCATCCGGTGGATTTGCCTGTACTTTTTCTATGGCTTCATCACCATTATAGGCAACTTCGACCTGAAATCCTTCTTTAATAAATCTTTTTTTTAATAATGCTGTAAGATCGGGCTCATCATCAACCAGAAGTACTCTTTTTTTTTCGCTCATAAAACCTCCTGTGGGTTCAACACAATAATTATTACAATTTCCTGAAACTCTACACCATGGGGCTTTGCCCGTGCCGGATATAGGCTTACCCGGCTTGACTCAGGATGACTTTAAAAAAATACCCCAATGTGTCAATTTACTTCAGGTCTGGGGTACAGGCCGGCTGCCTTGACAATTTCAGGTACTTTTTCTTCCCATTCAATTGCCATGACGTGAAATCCTTTTACACCCTCAACCTCCTTCAATCTTTCAATGGATTCTATACATATTTTGATACCTTCTTCAGCCTGTTTTTCTTTTGGCGTGTCAGACATTCTTTTGACTACATCATCCGGTACATCCATACCTGGTACACGACTTCTCATATATTTTGCCATTCCGGCAGTTTTAAAGGGGGTTAAGCCGGCAAGTATATGTACCTTTTCATGCAGTCCTCTTTCTCTGACATGCTTCATCCAGAGTTCAAATTTTTCCAGATTGTAAATACATTGGGTTTGAATGAATTCAACCCCGGCTGCAATTTTTTTTGCCAGCCTGGGAACGCGAATTTCAAAGGGGTCAGCAAAGGGATTCGCTGCCGCTCCAACAAACATTGACGGGGGCCGTTTGATTTCATCACCTCCCAAAAATTTCCCCTCATCCCTCATCATTCTGACCGTTTGAATGAGTTGAATGGAATCAAGATCATGGACATTCTGCCCATCAGGGCAGTCTCCAAAACTCTGGTGATCACCTGAAAGACATAAAACATTATTAATGTCGAAAGATGCGGCACCAAGAATATCACTTTGGAGAGCGATTCTGTTACGATCGCGGGTTACCATCTGAAGTACGGGTTCAACACCCATCTGTTTTAACCTGATACATGCAGCAAGGCTACACATTCTGGTCATGGATGTCTGATTGTCTGTAATATTGATTGCGTCGACATAATCCTTCAGCATTTCACCTTTTTTAATTATGCCTTCAGGATCTGACCCTCTTGGAGGGCCGCATTCTGACGTAACTGCCATATGTCCTGCAGTAAGAATTTTTTCAAGTTTACTTGGGGTCTTTACAGATTTTGTGTCATTCATCCCTGCAGTTCCTCCCTTATCTGCTTTCTAGGTCCACCAGACCTGTCAGAAGACCAGTCTTTTATCGGAGTGAGTTTTTCATAATCATCCATTTTGCCCAGAGCAGCAAGCCTGTTTAAGATAAGCTGCCATGCGCAATCTGTCTCCTTGCTGATTTCACATTTTCCGTTTGTTGATCCGCCACAGGGTCCGTTCATGACCCGTTTTGCACATCTTGCTATCGGGCAGATACCGCCGGTGGAGGCAAGGACGCAATTGCCGCATGCCTGACATTTTTCTTCAATATTCCCCAGGCTTTCAACGGCACCTAAAAATGTCGTGTTCAGACCGGGGTAGACAGGTGTAGATGAGAATTTTTGCGCGATAAACTGAACGCCTATGCCACATGCGGTCGACAGAACTGCATCCGTATTTTCAATGTCGTCAACAACTGATTCAAAAAATTCATGTTCGCATTGTCTTTCAATACCGGCATTCGATATTTCCATGCCTACACCCTCCTGATCAGCCTTCATTCTAAGGAGGGATGCAAGGATTTCAGCTTCTTTGTTACCACCTTCATGACAAACGGCAACACAGGTGTTGCAACCAAAGACAAGAACCTTTTTGTGGGATTTTATTGAATCCCAGATTTCTTCAAGGGGCTTTTGTTTACCAACAATCATTACGGTTTACTCCTTTGTCCTGTTTGTTATTTTGGCAAGCCGTATTGGTGACGGGCCTATCATGTTTATTTTTTCAGTAAATTCCGTGCATATTTCAGCCCATCTTGGGCCCATTGCAGCTGAAAGGTTGAACATCTCAACACGTTCCGGGTCTATTCCAACCTGCTGGATTAATGTTTTTATATAATTGACTCTTTTTTTTGCATTTGTATTTCCTTCCAGGAAATGGCACTGGCCCTCAAGTCATCCAGCAACAAAAATGCCGTCAACGCCTCTTTCAAACCCCCTTAAGAGGTAGGAATGATCTAATTTCCCTGTGCATGGGAGACGAATAATTTTTACATTACCCGGATAGGACAGTCTCATCACGCCTGCAAGGTCAGCTGCAGCAAAGGCGCAGTAATGACAGGCGAAGGCAAGAATTTCCGGTTCCCATCCTTCGGGTCTTTCCTTTCTGGTTTCAATTGTAGAAACTTGTTCTGCAACATCAGCTGTTTGTATCGGTTCAGCCATTAAAGAATTCCTCCCTTCAATCGTACGATACTATGCTATATTTTCAGTCAGTACATCAATCATTGCCATTATCTGATCATCTCTGAAGTTATTAACCTGAAATGCTTTTGCAGGGCAGATACCACTACAGATACCGCATCCGGTGCATTTCACTTCATTGTGACTTATCTTGCCCTCTTCATCTATGAATGGCGAGTCAAACGGGCAGACTCTGAAGCATGCGAGGCATGACATGCATAGATCTCTGTTATGTTTTGAGATGATTCCTGAGACGCTTAGTCTGTCGTGAGAAAGCAAAACGCCGGCTCGGCCAGCTGCAGAAAGAGCCTGGCTTATTGTTTCATCAAGGTTTTTTGGCGCATGAGCCAGCCCGGTTACATAGAAACCCTCGGTTGGGAAGTCAACAGGGCGGAGTTTTACGTGAGCCTCAAGAAAATAGCCATCAGGATTTAAAGTCAGCTTATATTTTTTAGCGATTTCACCTGACGAGTTGTGAGGCCTTAAACCTGTTGAAAGTACAACGAAATCAGCGTTGAATTCAATATCATTCAAAAGCATATAATCGAAAGTGCGTACGATAAGCCCGCCGTTCTCTTCAGTCACAACCGGCTTACTGTCCGGTTCGTATCTTACGAAAAGAACCCCCAGTTTTCTGGCTTTATCATAGAACATTTCTTTTAAACCATACGTTCTCATGTCCCGATATATAATAATGACACTGGCTGAAGGCGTCTTTTCTTTGATCGCTATTGCATTTTTTACTGCATCCTGACAACAGATCCTTGAGCAGTAATTTTCCGGTTCTTCCCTTGAACCCACACACTGAATCATGACATATGATGCGTTATTGTCAGGGTTTGTCTCTTCAAGCGTCTTTTCAAGTTCCCTTTGCGTTATTATATTTTGATTCTTTCCATAAAGATATTCTTCAGGCTGGTATTCATGGCCACCTGTTGCAACAATTACTGCACCATGTTCAAATGAATTCCCATTGGAAAGCGTTGTGGTAAAATTACCTACATATCCTTCTGTTTTTTCAACAGTGCTGTCTGTGTGGAGTGTTATTTTATGATGTTTTGATAAAGCATCAAGTTTATTGGTAAGGAAGTGTTGAACATCACCACCTTCAATGGTTCTGTGAATGTTGTGACATAAACCACCTGCTTTTTTTTCTTTTTCCACCAGATGAACATCATATCCCTGATCACCCAATGACAGGGCTGAGGTTATCCCGGCAATACCACCACCGATAATGAGTGCAGTTGGTGTCACCGGTACTGAATCCGTTTGTACCGGTGCAAAGAGCTGAGCTTTGGCAATATTCATTTTGACAATCTGCATGGCTTTCTCTGTTGCCATATCATTTTGTCCCATATGGCACCATGAGCATTGCTCACGAATATCAGCCAGCTCAAAAAGGTATTTATTGAGCCCCGCCTCCCTGATTGTTTCCTGAAAAAGAGGTTCATGTGTTCGTGGTGTGCAGGATGCAACCACTAATCGATTTAGATTTTTTTCTTTAATCAGAATCTTGATTTTTTCCTGACTGTCCTGAGCACAGGCATACATCATATCTTCTGAGTGGACGACATGATCAAGTTTTGATGTCTCTTCTGCTATTTTTTTCACATCGACAGTCTGTGATATGTTGATACCGCAATGGCAGACAATAACGCCGATTCTGGCATCATCGTCACCCACATCCGTCTCAGCCGGGAGTTCCGGAATCTCGATTTCAGTACCCCGGACATCAGAAAGGAGTGACATCGCGCTAGCAGCAACAGCGCTTCCCTGTATTACTGTTTCAGGAATATCTTTTGGGGATTGCCAGGTTCCTGTGACAAAAATTCCGGATTTAGATGTTTCAACAGGTTTGAACTGGGTTGTTTTTGCAAAACCGTAATCATTCAGATCGATCCCCATGGTATCGGCAAATTCCACCGCATCATCATGAGGCTCAAAGCCGATTGAGAGAACTACCATATCGAAGGTTTCATACTTTTGTGAACCATCAGTATCTGAATACCGGAGAATTAGATTCCCTGTTCCAGGTTCCTCACGGACGTCAGAAATCATTGCACGGTTATATTTTACATTATACTCATTTTTGGCTCTGTCGACGTATTTATCAAAATCTTTACCAAAGGCTCTCATATCCATATAAAATATTGACGGTTTGATATTTGAATCATGTTCTTTGGCAATGACGGCCTGCTTTGTCGCATACATGCAGCAAACAGAAGAACACCAGGGGTTGGCGTTGTGTTTGTCTCTTGAGCCGACGCATTGCAGCCAGGCTATTTTTTTAGGGTGACTGCTATCCCCCGGTCGTTGTATTTCGCCATTAAATGGGCCGGATGCTGAGAGAATACGTTCAAACTGTACAGATGATATTACATTATCCCATCTGCCATAGCCCAGTTCCTGATGAATCCATGGATTGTGACGTTTTAAGCCTGGTGCAAGGATAATGGCTCCGGTATTAATTTTAAATTCTTTACCTATGTCATCAAAATTGATTGCTCCGGCCGTACAGATTTTTTCACAGGCTTTGCATCGACCATTTTTAAAATAGATACAGTTATCTTTGTCAATGACCCGTGTATTGGGAACCGCTTGAGAAAACATAGCGTAGATAGCTTTTCGGGTCGACAGGTTCTGTTCAAATTCATTTGTCACTTTTTTAGGGCATTTCTCTTCACATATGCCACACCCGGTACATTTTTCAGCGTCTACATAACGTGGCTTCTGTTGAATCGTTATTGCGAAATTACCCGGATCACCCTCAACAGATTTTACCTCGGCAAGGGTGTGAATTTTGATATTGGGATGGCGTGCGACTTCTACCATTTTAGGTGAGATCATGCACATTGAGCAATCACCAGTAGGAAAAGTTTTATCGAGCATAACCATGGTGCCACCGATGGAGGACTCTTTTTGAACCATATCGACTCTGAAACCGCTGTTAGCTATATCAAGAGCTGATTGCATGCCACCGATGCCGCCACCAACAATCATTACTGAACCGCTTTTTTTCTGCTTTGTACCGGTCATATAAGATTTAACTCCTTTACAAGTCCGACAACGTCAATAAAATGTTTATCCGCGTTTAGCTCTTCTATTGATAAGCCCATAGCGATACCGGCCAGCTCAGTTATAAAATAGATAGGAAGCCGTTCGTAAATACCAAATTTATTGCAGAATTTCTCCTGATAGGCATCAAGGTTCAGCTGGCACATGGGGCATGTGGTTACTATGCAATTGAAACCTCTGCCTGTGGCTTCCTTCATGATTTTTCCCATCAGGTTCATTGCTGTATCGGGGTCATTAACAGCTGCAGAAGCACCGCAACACGCTGTTTTGTAACTCCAGTCCTGCGTCTCTGCCCCCAGTATTTTCATTATGGTTTCCATCGATCGGGGGTTTTCAACATTGTCAGAAATGGGTACATCGTAAGCGAATCTGGTCATGCAGCCATAATAACAAGCAGCATTAATGCCTTTTAAAGGGTTTTTTATTTTTGACTCCAGCTCACCGTTTTCAGTACATTTCAGCAATAATTCAAGAATTGTTGACAACTTTATGGTGTGCTGGACTTTTGCCGTAAGCCCTTCATTGATTTCAGATGTGAGTTCATTGTTGTTTTTCAGCCGTGTCTGGCTCATCAGATGGCTTGAATAACACCCTGAACAGGGAATGACCATTTCGTCAAATCCTTCATTCTCTGCAAGAGCAAGATTTCTTGCAGGAAGCGCAACAGCCAGATAATCATCAAATTTTCCGGCAGATGTCGCACCACAACAGCTCCAGTCATCAATTTCTTTCAAAGTAATGCCAAGCTCGGAAAAGATCTTTCGAGTCTGAATATCATAGAATTGTGAAGACTGATGGAGAGAACAACCCGGATAGTATGCTATTTCCATTAATACCTCATCGCCAAAATATACGTTTAATATTTATAGTTACGCTGGTAGGCCAGCACTCATTTAATAGTTTAAATAATATTCTGATTTTTTTTGTCTTTTAATAAGGCCTTTTTTTTCTTCATGGCCGTTTTATAGAACTTTTTAATCTCTTTACGGCCTGTGGAGGTGTGCAGTTTCAGGTGTAGCCTCTTTTGTTTAAACATTGAGAAGCCGAGTTTTACCTGATTGGAAAGTTCTTCCCAGGCCGCACTGATTTTTAAATTAATGAGATTTTTTCCAATATTTTTCAGTTCATAAAACCCCATGAATTCCATCTCATTAACACGTCCCCATCGGGTACAGCCCTGAACAAAAGAATCGTGAAAGTAAGCGATATTCGGATTAAGAATTTCGTATTTTTCTTCTTTAGACATTTTTTTAAGGGTTTCGGTAACCCGGCCACATTGAATATTGTTGGGACATCGTGTGCCGCAGGTGTAACAGGAGACACATTGCCAGACAAGCTGGTTACTGATTGCAGCTTCTCTGTTACCGGTAATTATATGACGTATTACCTGGTCAGGTGTAATGCCGGTTTCTTCAGCAACGGTACAACCTGCAGCACAGCGTCTGCACTGGAAACACTCATTGATTTTCTGGCCGGATCTTTCAATAACTTCTGTGGCCAGATTTTTTGCAGCATCTGGATCAAACGAAAGAGTAGGTAATGCCAATATCGATACTCCTTATATCAGTATAATACCGGTTAAAATGAAAAGCTGCATAGAAAAACTGCAACATGAATTTCCAGTAAAAAAGCAGAATAAAGAAATCAACTGTTAAGTACTACTATAAAAAACGAATAAAACGGGTGTAACAAAATACGGAAAGTAAGACTAAAAAAATATAAATTGTAAATAAGAAGAATGTTAATGCATGTGAACATACGTAATGTTATGCTAACACGCATTATTATGAATAAACACTATTGAAGTAATTCTTTTAAGTCAATACCTCTTTTGTGTTTTTTTTTCAAAAAAAATGCACATAAATTACCAGTGAATACAAAACATATTGTTATTATTTAGCAAAATGAATTCAAGTGAATTTTTAAAGTTTTAAAGTTTTATGACGATGATATACAGAAATATTACTTTATTTGAGATGTTATTCGATCAAAATGACCATTAAACCTGTAGTGGTGGTTATGATAGTTTTACCGGAGCCTTGGAAAACAGATTACCGGTTACGGTAGATGAGTAAGCCACTAACACCGGGAGGATTGCCATGGAGCTTATAATGGAATCCCAAAGACACTTAAGACGTAGTGAGAAAAGGGATATTATTAATGAATTTTACAGTGTTGAAGTAACGTTTGATGATATCACACTGGCAAGTCAGTATCTTATTTATGATATCTCTTCAAACGGTCTCTGCCTTCTTGTCAAAGAAGATTCAGCACTGCTTAAAAAAATTCAGGTCGGTGGTATTTATAAGATGAAATATTATCCACTGAACCTCCTTGAGAACGTTCAGTATTTTGAGACTGAGATACGTCATATAACAAGATCTGAATCCAAAAAATATGACGGACATTTTCTGGTCGGCCTCTCTGTTTGATCACGAGGCCGGGTCGGAACTATAACCTTCATGAATTCCCCTTTAAATTAGCCTTGATGGCGTCGTAAAAAGTCCCATCTACTTCGCTTTAGTTTTGACGTACAACATGTACTACTTCAAGCCTGGCAAATCACTAAATCTTGTATATGGCCCCTTTTCC
>JQIA01001400.1_pt1 | contig 12963 bp, 12 predicted proteins | sample 811431 | NCBI WGS metagenome assembly JQIA01 (sample SAMN02998118, study PRJNA258478) | marine sediment metagenome | biome: marine; feature: seafloor; material: sediment; isolation source: oil-polluted sediment collected from 3 locations (0.5 km, 0.7 km and 0.9 km)... | place: USA: Gulf of Mexico ... | reverse complement strand
ATATGGGAAGTGGGAAATCTGCTGTAGGTCAGATGTTAGCTTCAAAATTAAATGTCTCTTTTAAAGATTTGGATCGAGAAATTGAAATCATTGAAGCGAAAACTATTTCTCAAATATTTTCAGAAAAGGGGGAGATTTATTTCAGAAAAGCAGAATTAAAAATATTAAAAGACCTTTTAAGGGATGAAAACAATCTAGTTTTGTCAACTGGAGGAGGAACTCCATGTTATAGTAATGTGATGGATTTATTAATAACAGATAAAAACTGTATCACAATTTATCTTAATTCTTCTTTAAATACATTAACAGATAGAATTTATAACGAAAAAAGTAAAAGGCCACTAATTTCTCATTTAACTACAAAAGAGGAATTAAAAGAATTTATTGCGAAACATCTTTTCGAACGATCTTATTATTATAATCAATCGTCTAATAAGTTAATAACGGATGGGTTAAACGTAGAAGAAGTGGTAAACAAAATAATTAAGGAAATTCTAGAATAATTACTCTAAGATAGCGTAATAATTATTTTTTTCAAAAATTACAGCTACATTTTCATTGATAGAAGTAGATAATGATATTCCTTTAAAATCTGCTTTTACAGGATACATTTTATGATTTCTATCCACCAAAACAGCTGTATGTATTTTTTTTAAGGGAACTTCTAGAAAATGTTTAATACCATAAATAAGTGTAGCGCCAGAATGCAGTACATCATCAACTATAACCACAGATTTGTTTTTGTAATCCATAACGTCTAATGAAGTTTGAATCGCATTAGTAGGCTTCTTTTTATCAATGGTTACTTTGCAAAGTTTGATTGTAATTGGGGATATTTTTTCAACTGCAGTTTTAAGCTTTTTTGCAAATAAATATCCATTTTCAAATATGCCTGCAATAATAACCTCTTTTTCATTAACATTAGTCTCATAAATTTGATAAGCAATACGTCTTATTTTATGATCTATTTGTTCTTTATTAAGAATAATGCTTTCTGTTTTAGGCATAGTTTAGCGTTTTTTCAAAGATACTAAATGTGTAGATTAATCATCAGAAACCGAACCTGTAAAATCTTCTATATCCCTTCGGTCTTTTTTACTAGGCCTTCCTGTTCCTTTTTTGCGATAATAGTCTTTGGAGTATTTAAGTAATTCTAATTTTTGAAATGCCTCTTTAGGAGTAGTGTCCTTTCTATATTGATCTACTAATTTAGCGCCAAGCCTACTTTTTGGTATTTCTAAAATTTGTAATTTATAATTTATCTGATTTATTCTTACTTCAATTATATCTCCAAGGTATACTTCTTTTGAAGGTTTTAGAGAGTTATTGTTAATTTTTACAGCCCCTTTTTTACAAGCCTGAGTGGCAATACTTCGTGTTTTATAATACCGAACACACCATAAATATTTATCTATTCTCATAATACTTAAAACATCGTTAATCCATATACAAAAGTACTAGAAAATCGTATCTTGCGGGTCTTAAAAAAAAGAAAATGAAAAGAATAAAATTTGTATTGCCCCTAATAACTCTTGTTTTTATAGTTTTATTTTCCTGTAGTGATGACGATGATGGGGTTATTGTAGTTCCTCCACATGAAAGAGATGAAGAGGCTGTAATAGCACAAGAGGAAATTGAAGAATTTTTGGAGACACATTTTTATAACTATGAAGAGTTTGAAAATCCTGCTTCAAATTTTAATTATAAAATTGTTTTTGGTGAAATCTCTGGAGATAATGCCTCTAAAACTCCATTAATAGATCAGGTTTCGTCAAAAAATGTAGTAGATATATTTGATGAAAATGTTACTTATAAGTTATATTATTTAAAGGTAAAACAGGGAGGAGGAGATGAGATTGCTTATCCAGATATAGTTTCTATGAGCTATACAGGATTGTATTTATCAGATCTTACTGTTTTTGATTCTTCAATAACTCCAGTACGTTTTGATCTAACACAAATAATTGATGGATTACAGGCAGCTATTGTTGAATTTAATGGAGCTACTGATTATGAGGAGAACTCTGATGGAACTCTTTCTTTTGAAGAATATGGAGTAGGTTCTGTTTTTATTCCTTCAGGATTAGGTTATTTTAACACTCCACCTACATCTTCAATGCCATATTACTCTCAGTTAATATTTAATTTTTATCCTTATATAATTGAAAAAGGAGATCAAGATGGTGATGGTATTTTAACAGTTTTTGAAGATTTAGATGGCGATGGATTGGAATTAAATGATGATACGGATGGGAATGGAATTCCAAATTTCGCAGACCCAGATGATGATGGAGATGGAAGGTTAACTAAAGATGAAATTGTTGCTAATGAATATGTGTTTTTACCAGGTGAAGATCCTGAACTAGGTGAAAATGAAGTTGAAATGTATAGAGAAACAACAGATGATGAAACAGGAGAAATCACTAAATATACTATTGTATTTACAGATGTAAATAAAGATGGGACTCCAGATTATTTAGATAATCAACTATAAGTTTTAAATAAAATTATATAAAAAAAAGCCTCGTTTTACGAGGCTTTTTTTTGTTTAAAATAGTAATAATTGTTATTTTCTAGAAATTGCTTTTAAGGATGCTTTCACAATAGCATTAGCATTTAAACCATACTTTTCCATAAGTTGTTCTGGAGTTCCAGATTCTCCAAATGTATCTTGAGTAGCTACAAATTCTTGTGGTGTGGGATGATTAGTAGCTAATACTCTAGCGACACTTTCTCCTAATCCTCCTAAAAAGTTGTGCTCTTCCGCAGTTACAATACATTTGGTTTTAGCTACACTATCTAAGATAGCTTTATCATCTAATGGTTTAATAGTATGAATGTTAATTACCTCTACAGAAATACCTTGGTTGTTTAAGGTTTCAGCGGCTAGTAAAGCTTCCCAAACTAGATGTCCTGTAGCAACTATAGTAATGTCATTTCCATCTTGTAAATGGACCGCTTTTCCTATTTCGAAAGTTTGATTTTCTGGTGTAAAGTTGGCAACTTTCGGTCTTCCAAATCTTAGATAAACTGGTCCATCGTAATCTGCAATTGCTAATGTTGCAGCTTTGGTTTGGTTGAAATCACAGGTGTTAATGACTGTCATTCCTGGTAGCATTTTCATTAAACCAATATCCTCTAATATTTGATGTGTTGCTCCATCTTCCCCAAGTGTAAGTCCTGCGTGAGATGCACAAATCTTCACGTTTTTATTGCTATAAGCAATAGATTGTCTAATTTGATCGTAAACTCGACCTGTTGAAAAATTGGCAAAGGTTCCTGTAAATGGAATTTTTCCTCCTATGGTCATTCCAGCAGCCATTCCCATCATATTTGCTTCCGCTATACCAGTTTGAAAAAATCGTTCGGGATGGTTAGCTTTAAAATCATCCATTTTTAACGATCCAATTAAATCTGCACAAAGCGCAACAACATTTGGATTTGTTTTTCCTAATTCGGTAAGTCCAGCTCCAAAACCAGAACGAGTATCTTTTTTTCCGCTATCTATATATTTTTTCATGTTCAGTTTTTAGATTTAATAATCTCCTAAAGTTTCAGGATTTTGTGCTAGGGCTGTTTTTAATTGTTCGTCGTTTGGTGCTTTTCCATGCCAAGCATGAGTATGCATCATAAAATCAACTCCATTACCCATAACCGTATGCATTAAAATACAAACTGGTTTTCCATTCCCTGTTTTTTCTTTAGCAGCTTTTAATCCATTAATTACAGCATCTAAATCATTGCCATTTTCAATTTCTAAAACATCCCAATTAAAAGCTTCAAATTTTGCTCTTAGATTTCCAAGGGGAAGAACAGTGTCTGTAGCTCCATCTATTTGTTGTTTGTTGTAATCTACAGTAACAATTAAATTATCTACATGGTTACCAGCAGCATACATAATTGCTTCCCAGTTTTGCCCTTCTTGTAATTCACCATCCCCACAAAGTGTGTAAATTAAATGAGAATCATTATTGAGTTTTTTTGCTTGTGCAGCACCTATAGCAGCCGAAATCCCTTGTCCTAAAGAACCTGATGCTATTCTAATACCAGGTAAGCCTTCGTGAGTAGTTGGATGTCCTTGTAATCTAGTGTTCAGTAATCTAAAAGTATTTAATTCTTCTACTGGAAAATATCCAGATCTTGCAAGGACACTATAAAAGACGGGAGAAATATGACCGTTTGATAAAAAGAAAAGATCTTCTCCAATTCCGTCCATGTTAAAAGAATCCTTTCTTTCTAATACTTCCTGATAAAGAGCAACAAAAAACTCAGCACAGCCTAAAGATCCTCCAGGATGCCCAGAATTTACTTTATGTACTTGCCGTAATATGTCTCTACGTACTTGTATTATTAAATCATTTAAGTATTTTTTGTCTGGCATAATATGTTATTTTTCAGCTCCAAAAGTAGAGTTTTGTAACCCCTAGTCAAAATGGAAAACTAAGCAGTTATTAACGATTTTAGGGTTTTAATTAACAGTGATGATGTGATAGGAGATAAGGGGATAAAAATTTTATAGACTTTCTTAGTATTTACTAATAAAACAACAAATCATTTTATCTTTGCAGATTCCTATTTTAATTTAAAATGGAGGATAAAACTTAATAGATGAAATTCGATTTAAAAGCTACAGACATAAATAGTGATGCTCGTGCAGGTACTATAACTACAGATCACGGTACGATAGAAACTCCAATTTTTATGCCTGTGGGTACAATAGGGACCGTAAAAGGAGTTCATCAAAGAGAATTAAAACAAGATATTAATCCAGACATTATATTAGGAAATACCTACCATTTGTATTTACGTCCCAAAACTCCAATACTTGAAAAAGCAGGAGGCATTCATAAATTTATGAATTGGGATAGAAACATCCTAACAGATAGTGGTGGTTATCAAGTGTATTCTCTTTCAGAAAACAGAAAAATAAAGGAAGAAGGTGTAAAGTTTAAATCTCATATTGATGGGAGCTACCATGTGTTTACTCCTGAGAATGTAATGGAAACTCAACGTACTATTGGAGCCGATATTATTATGGCATTTGATGAGTGTACCCCATATCCTTGTGATTATCAATATGCAAAACGATCTATGCATATGACTCATAGATGGTTGGAAAGGTGTATTAAACATTTAGAAAAGACTCCTTTAAAGTATGATTATGAACAAACTTTTTTTCCTATAGTTCAAGGAAGTACTTATAAGGATTTAAGAAAACAATCTGCAGAATATATTGCATCTGTTGGTGCTGAAGGTAATGCTATTGGAGGTCTTTCTGTAGGAGAACCTGCAGAAGAAATGTATGAAATGACAGCAGTTGTAACTGAATTTCTTCCAAAGGATAAGCCTAGATATTTAATGGGAGTAGGTACGCCAATTAATATTCTTGAAAATATTGCCCTTGGGATTGATATGTTTGATTGTGTAATGCCAACTCGTAATGGAAGAAATGGGATGCTTTTCACTGCCCATGGGACCATTAATATTAAAAATAAAAAATGGGAAGATGATTTTTCAGAAATTGATCCTATGAATATCACTTGGGTAGATACTGAATATAGCAAGGCATACTTACGGCATCTTTTTACCGTTAATGAAATGTTGGGCAGACAGATTGCTACCATTCATAATTTAGGTTTTTATTTATGGTTGGTTCGCGAAGCAAGAAAGCATATCTTAGCCGGAGACTTCAATAGTTGGAAAAAAATGATGGTACAACAAATGGATAAAAGGTTGTAATTAGATGCTAAGCATATTCGATAGATATATTTTAAAAAGATATTTAGGCACTTTTGTTTTAATGTTGTTGCTTTTTATTCCTATTGGAATAACAGTAAATCTTGCTGAAAAAATTGACAAGATTCTTGAAAACGATGTCCCTTTTATAGAAGTATTAAAATACTATCTAGACTTTACTATTTACTTTGCCAATTTATTATTTCCCTTATTTTTATTTTTATCTGTAATCTGGTTTACTTCAAAGTTGGCAAATAACACCGAAGTTATTGCATTTTTGAGTAGTGGTGTTTCTTTTTACAGATTTTTAAGGCCCTATATGATTGGCGCTACAATTGTTTGTGGAGGAGCTTTAATTATGGGTATGTATTTGGCTCCAATGGCTAGTCAGGGATTTAATGAGTTTAAATACAAATACCTAAAAAAAGGAAAAAAAGATCGAACACAATCTAATGTTTATAGACAGATTAACGAAAACGATTATATATATGTTAGTTATTTTAATGTAAATGAAAAAAAGGGAAATAACTTTACATTAGAGCATTTTAACGGGAATAAATTAGATTATAAAATAAAAGCGAATAAAATTGAATATAATGAATTGGATTCTACCTATACCCTTTTTAATTATCTGAAACGAACGATTCGAGACAATGAAGATATTTTGGAAAGCAAAAAAAAATTTGACACTATATTTAGTTTTGAATTAGAAGATTTAACGCCAGTAGAATATATTGCTGAAACTTTAAATTATACCGAGCTTAACTCATTTATAGAGCGTGAAAAAAAAAGAGGATCTTCCTATATTAATAGATATGAAGTTGTAAAATATAAAAGATGGAGTTTGCCAATATCCGCTTATATTCTAACCATTATTGCAGTTGCAGTATCTTCAATTAAGCGCCGTGGTGGAATGGGAGTGAACTTAGCGATCGGTATGAGTATTGGTATGATTTTTATATTCTTTGATAAGATTTTTGGAACTATGGCTGAACAAAGTGACTTTTCACCAATTGTTGCGACATGGTTTCCTAATTTTGTTTTTGCTATATTGGCATTATATCTTTTAAAGAATGCAAAACGTTAAGTTACTAAATTACCTTCATTTACATTTTATAGTTTTTATTTGGGGTTTTACAGCAATATTAGGTGCACTCATATCTGTAGATGCCTTTTCATTGGTTTGGTATAGAATGTTGTTAGGAGCATTTTTTGTTTTATTATTTGTTGTTGTAAAAAAAGTTCATCTAAAAGTCACATTAAAAACCCTTATAAAATTATGTTTTGTTGGGCTGCTAATCGCATTGCATTGGCTTACTTTTTTTTCTGCAATAAAGGTTTCAAATGTGTCTATTACTTTAGCGATGATGTCTACTGGAGCTTTTTTTGCTTCCCTTTTAGAACCCTTAATCTTTAAGAGAAAAATAATTAAATATGAAGTAGTTTTTGGTTTAATTGTTTCCATAGGGTTGTATATTATTTTTAGAGTGGAATCTCATTATTATTTAGGAATTATACTCGCATTAATATCTGCCTTCCTTGGCGCTTTGTTTTCCATATTAAATGGTATGTTAGTAAAAACCCATAATGCTTCTGTTATTTCCTTTTACGAATTGCTTTCCGGTATGCTTTGTATTACTATATATTTATTGATAACCGGAAGTATGGATAATTCCTTTTTCAGCTTAACGATAAACGATTGGATTTTTATTTCAATATTGGCTTCCATTTGTACAGCCTATGCATTTATAGCTCATGTACATGTAATGCGATGGATAAGCCCTTATACTGTGATGTTAACTACAAATATGGAGCCTGTTTATGGAATTATTTTAGCATTATTAATATTAGGTGACAAAGAATATATGAGCCCTTCATTTTACTTAGGTGCTATCATCATTCTAATTACAGTAATTCTAAATGGAATTATTAAAACTAGGAATAAAACTTTGGTTAATTCCAAACAATAAATTTTATCTTTGTAAATTAAATTCAAATAATACAATTATACAGATACTATGGAATATCTTGATTTTGAATTACCCATTAAAGAGTTAAATGAGCAATACATTAAGGCTTGTAAGATTGGAGAGGAAAGTGATGTTGATGTTACAAATACATGTGCTCAGATTAAGAAAAAATTAGAAGAAACTAAAAAGGATATATATAAAAATATTACACCTTGGCAACGAGTTCAGTTATCTCGCCATCCTAATCGCCCTTATACTTTAGACTATATAAATGCAATTTGTGGAGATTCATTTTTAGAATTACACGGCGATCGAAATTTTAAAGACGATAAAGCAATGATTGGTGGATTGGGTAAAATCAATGATCAGTCTTATATGTTTATTGGACAACAGAAAGGGTATAATACCAAGACAAGACAGTATAGAAATTTTGGAATGTCTAATCCAGAAGGATATAGAAAAGCATTGCGATTAATGAAATCTGCTGAGAAATTTGGAATACCTGTGGTTAGTTTAATTGACACTCCTGGTGCTTATCCTGGTTTGGAAGCTGAAGAGCGTGGGCAAGGAGAAGCTATTGCTAGAAATATTCTAGAAATGACTCGTTTAAAAGTTCCAATTATTGTTGTAATTATTGGAGAAGGAGCAAGTGGAGGTGCCTTAGGAATAGGTGTAGGGGATAAAGTGTTAATGCTTGAAAACACATGGTACTCAGTTATTTCTCCCGAAAGCTGTTCTTCAATTCTTTGGAGAAGTTGGGAGTATAAAGAACAGGCTGCGGAAGCTTTAAAGCTTACTGCAACAGATATGAAAAAACAGAAATTAATAGATTTAATTGTAAAAGAACCATTAGGTGGTGCTCATAGCAATAGAGAAAAAACTTTTGAAATTGTAGCAAGTGCAATTGAAAAAGAATATGATGAATTAAAGAACTTATCCCCAAAGGAATTAGTTAAAAATAGAATGAAAAAATATTCCGAAATGGGAGTCTTTGGTTCATAGATACAACGATTACAATCCTTTGAAAAAATCCGAAACTTATGGTTCGGCTTTTTTTATGCTTATTAACAATATTTTTAAGTTTTCAACAGTTTATTTGTTAATGAATGGTTAACATCGAAAAATGAAAATATAAAGCATCTCATAACATTTTATTTACATTAGCGTAATGGAAAAATTAAAGCCCCAATCTGCATTTATCACAAAGAATCCGCAGATAATTCAACTAGAAAAAGGAAAAATACCCCCACAAGCTATTGATTTAGAGGAAGTTGTACTTGGAGCGATGATGATCGATAAGCGTGGTGTAGATGAGGTGATTGATATTTTACATTCTGAAGTTTTTTACAAACCCGCACATCAGCATATATTTGAAGCCATTTTTAATCTTTTTAAAGAAGGTCTTCCAATTGACTTATTAACTGTTTCAACAAGATTAAAAAAAGATAAAACATTAGAGTTGGTAGGAGGGGATTTTTCGCTTATTCAACTTACTCAAAAAGTGTCTTCTTCCGCACATATAGAGTTTCATGCTCGTATAATTATTCAGAAATATATTCAGCGTAGTTTGATAAAAATTTCAAACGAAATAATAGAAGATTCTTATAATGAAAGTACCGATGTTTTTGATCTTTTAGATACCGCAGAATCTAAATTATACGAAATAACACAAGGGAATATTAAAAAGTCTTCAGAAAGCGCACAAGACTTAGTGATTGAAGCTAAGAAAAAAATTGAAGAGATTGCAAACAAAGAAGGACTTTCAGGAGTCCCTTCTGGATTTACAAAACTTGACAAATTAACCTCTGGATGGCAACCGAGTGATTTAATAATTATCGCTGCACGTCCTGGTATGGGTAAAACAGCTTTCTCATTATCCATGGCTCGTAATATGGCCGTAGAACATAACGTTCCTGTTGCCTTCTTCTCTTTAGAGATGTCCTCCATTCAATTAATTACCCGTTTAATATCTTCAGAAACAAGTTTAAGTTCAGAAAAACTAAGAACAGGAAACCTTGAAAAACATGAATGGGAACAACTAAATGTTAAAGTTAAAAGTTTAGAAAAAGCACCTCTTTATATAGATGATACTCCTTCCTTGTCCATTTTTGATTTACGTGCAAAAGCAAGGAGGTTAGCTTCCAAACATGGAATAAAGTTACTTATGGTAGATTATCTTCAGTTAATGACAGCTGGAGGAGGACAAAAAGGCGGAAATAGAGAGCAAGAAATATCTATGATATCACGTAACCTTAAAGCTTTAGCGAAAGAATTGAATATACCTGTTATTGCATTATCACAACTTTCTCGTGCTGTAGAAACCCGTGGAGGGTCTAAGCGTCCATTGCTTTCCGATCTTAGGGAATCTGGTGCAATTGAGCAAGATGCAGATATCGTATCATTTATCTATAGGCCAGAATACTATAAAATTGACGAATGGGATGATGATGAACATAGTCCAACAGAAGGTCAGGGTGAGTTTATAATAGCGAAACACAGAAATGGTGGTTTGGATGAAATACGATTAAAGTTTGTGGGACATCTGGGTAAATTTGAAAATTTAGAAACTTTTGATTTCTCTACCGAATTCCAATCTCAAATGAATGCTGCTAACGATGATACTTTTAAGGCTTCTCCTAACGAAGCTTTTGGTAGTTCGATGAATGATTTATCTCCTGAAGAAGGAAATGATGTTCCGTTTTAAACAAAATTAAATTCAGAAAGGATTAACTAAATATCTTCTCTTGGCTCAACTATTGTTTTTATCTTAGCCTTATGAGGAAGATTTTTATATTAATAGTAATTCTAATTATTTCTATTCCAGCATCAGCATCCTATATTTTAATTCCTATGGATGTTGAAAGTCAAAAAGAACATCTAAAAGCTTATGGAATTACCTATTGGGTTTTAGAAAAACAACAAAAAGTAAAGTGGCTTTTAAATTATAGAGGGGGTTCTTTTTTAATACCAGATACCGAAGAAGCCAGAAGAGAATGTCAAATAAGAGGTGTTTCCTTCGAGATACTTTCCAATTCAAAAACCGATCAAATACTAACATTAATTAGTAGCCCTTCGCGAAATATGGAGGCTATTGTTTTAGAAAAAGCTCCAAAAATAGCGGTGTACTCTCCAAAAGGAAATCAACCATGGGATGATGCGGTAACCATGGTACTAACTTATGCAGAAATACCTTATACAGTTATTTATGATGAAGAAGTTCTCTCAGATCAATTAATATTATTTGATTGGTTGCATTTGCATCATGAAGATTTTACAGGACAGTATGGAAAGTTTTATAGAGCCTATAGATCTGCTCCTTGGTATATAAAAAACAAAAAAAATGCAGAAGCATTAGCTGCAAAATTGGGCTATGATAAAGTATCTGAATCTAAACGTGATGTCGCGTTAAAAATAAGAAATTATGTAGTTGGTGGAGGGTTTATGTTTGCCATGTGTAGTGCAACAGATAGTTTTGATATTGCATTAGCAGCTGAAGGTTTTGATATTTGTGAAACCATGTTTGACGGGGATCCAAGTGAATCGGGTTATCAAAGCAAAATAAATTATAATAACACCTTTGCTTTTACCGATTTTATTTTAGAAAGAAGCCCTATGGTTTATGAATTCTCTTCTATAGATATGACTTCTAAACGTAAAATATTAAAAGAAACAGACTATTTTACTTTAATGGATTTTTCTGCTAAGTGGGATCCTATTCCAACAATGCTAGTGCAAAACCATACTGCATTGGTAAAAGGATTTATGGGACAAACAACTTCGTATGCAAGAGAACAAGTAAAAGCAAATGTCCTTATAATGGGAGAGCAAAAAACTAATAGTGAAGCACGATATATTCATGGAATTAAAGGAAAAGGATTTTTTACTTTTTATGGAGGACATGATCCAGAAGATTATCAGCATAGAGTAGGGGATGCTAAAACCGAATTAGCGTTACATCCCAACTCTCCTGGATATCGATTGATATTGAATAATGTGTTATTCCCTGCAGCGAAAAAGAAAAAACAAAAAACCTAATCTATTTTAAGCATAGTATCGTAGTAATTCTTAGGTGGTAAAATTGTGATTTCTACCCTTCGGTTAATTTGTTTGTTTTCAGGACTGTCATTTAAAACTTTAGGTTTGTTTTCACCAAAAGAGTTTATTTCGAAGTCATATAGAGAATCATTTTTAAAAAGGACTTTAAGTTTTTCTATAACACTATTACATCTATTTTCAGAAAGAATCATATTATATTCATTTTCTCCATCATCATCAGTGTGGCCTTCCACTAAAATTGTCGCTTTTTTTACTTGCAGTATTTTTTTAGCTAGGGTATCTAAAATTTGACCCGCGGATTCTTTTAAGATAAATTCATCAATATCAAATAATACATCTGCATTAATAGTTAGTTTTATAACAGCGTTTATGGCGCCTATTGCATCAATATCTGCCCCTGCAGTTTTACTTTTACAAACATCTTTAAGATCAGTAATACGCAAATAATAATATACCTTTTCGGGGTTAATTTTTGCATTGCTTAATTCAATTGCAGATTTACCCCCTGCAATATTTCCTGCAAATTCCCAATCTATTCCGTTTTCTGAAATTTCAATTTTAGCAGCTTCTTTAGAAGGACCAACTTCAAATATATAAAGATCGAATCCTGGTAAATTCATAAAACCATTGTCGTTAAATACAACGGTAAGGCTTCCATTACAGCCTAAAGATAGATATGTTGGATGGCTATAAGTAATGTAATTTGGTTCATTTAAACATTGTGTGATATCGGTATATCTTTTATAAGGGGCAGGGTTTCCTATTTTATAATCGATAACACTATCTGCAAAAGATATTTTTCCAAGAGGTAAGTAAATAGAGGTAGAGTTGTCTGTTCTATACAAATTATCGTAATCTATCTGTGCAATAAGAAAATTCGCAAAAATAGAAATAAAACTTGATAAGATGAATATTAGAATTCGCATAGGGATATATTCATCTAAGATAGTTATTCTATAGGTTATATATAAAATGAGAAATTTAAGAGCATAAAAAAAACCCGCTCATTGAGCGGGTTTTTTTAGTGAAATAATTATGTTATTGTCTTATTTTACTTTGTTTATGATAGCTTCAAAAGCTTCTGGGTGATTCATAGCTAAATCTGCTAAAACCTTACGGTTTAATTCGATATTATTAACTTTCATTTTCCCCATAAACTGTGAATAAGACATACCGTGTTGTCTGGCACCCGCATTAATAC